>Ga0315280_10001014_pt1 | contig 50042 bp, 50 predicted proteins | sample YL17G06_40_MG_FD_203697 | JGI IMG/M metagenome (GOLD analysis project Ga0315280, IMG submission 203697) | Sediment microbial communities from Yellowstone Lake, YNP, Wyoming, USA - YL17G06_40 | ecosystem: Environmental > Aquatic > Freshwater > Lake > Sediment | place: USA: Wyoming | collected... | reverse complement strand
CCAACGATCCCCTGGCTCTATGATTTTAAACTCGATTTCCGTTTCAAGTAGAAAATAGGTCCCAATGTAAAATAAATTGCACCTTTAAAATCTCTGCCTCCGCGGGAATGACAATGCGGGTGCCTCAAACACAGAAATCGCTCAATTTAGGTAATAACTTATCTCATCCAATGCAGATCGAAATCATGGAGATTCCCCTTTCCTGTTCCAATCACAACTTTACCTATTTTATTCTATGACGGAGGAGAGAGGGACAATGTCGATTCCTTTTTCCTGCATCTTGGGAACCATCTCCCTAAGACATTTGATCGTCGATGGATGGGGGTGGCCAATCCCGATCGCCTTCCCTGTGGAAAGGGATAACTGGATCAGGTGCTCCAGCTTCTGTTTGATATCGTTTTCACCTGATGAATGGTCGAGAAAGAGGGTTCTCTCCATCATCCTCAGACCAAGGGATCTTGCTGTTTGGAGGCCGACGGTTTGGGGGGTGGTCCGACTATCTAAGAAAAAAAGTCCTCGTCTCTTTAATTCGGAAAGGATGATCCTCATCTTCGCAGGATCCTCCATTAATCGGGATCCCATATGATTACTCACTCCTTTGACGTAGGGGATCGCATCGATATCTTTGGAGAGTTGGCGAAGTAGCCTTTCTTCATCCATCTCATACAGGAGTGCCCCTTCACCCGGTCGGATTTTTGGATAACCATGGGGTTCCATGGGGAGATGGAGTATGATCTCTTTACCCTTCTGGTGCGCCTCCAAAGCAATGGTCTTGGCATGCGATGTAAAGGGTAAGATGGAGAAGGTGAGCGGAAGATCCCAGCGAAGAAGTTCTTGAGAAATTTTCTTTTCTTCTCCGAGGTCGTCGATCACAATGGCAATCTTGGGGCGAAGAGCCGTTTTCAGAGTGGGTGGTGCAGAGGGGACAAAGGTAAGCTGATGAGTGACTCGATCCAAAACCTTGACTTCCAAATGAAGAGATTCTGATACCTGGGAGGACTGAATCGAGACGGGTTTACCAAGGGCAGAGAGGCTTCGCCTAAAACTTCCTTCGATTAGAGAAAAGGAAAGAGAGGGGAGAACCTGGACCTCCAAGAGAGACTGTTCCCAGGCCAGCCCTCCCTCTTTTTTTAAGGAAGAACTATGACGGAGGATATTCTTTTTCGGAATGCCGATCTCATAAAGTTGGCTTTGGATGATTTGGTTAACAAGAAAAACTTTCTTAGAAAAATCCTCCGGAGGGAGAGGTTTTTCTCGGGTCAGATAGATATAGCCCCCAAAGGTCAGAACGGCACCAGCGAGAAAGGAGAGGAAATAACGCATCCACCCCATCGATCTTCCCCGCCTGTGTGGCTGTTTAGGCATCCGACCCTGTGGAACCCTCGCATGAGATCCTGTAGGGAACGGTTTCCCTCCGGGGCGGAAGCCCCTCTGGGGTGGAGCCAAACCGTTCCCTATTTGTTCTCTTTGGCTACTTTCTTAAAAATTTCCCAACTCTTGAGGAGTTCAAGAGCTCGATCCAGTTGTTGATCGATCGGTTTCTTCTCCTTCACCTCTTCCTTCTTCTTGGGCTCCTCTTTCTTAGTCTCCTCCTTCCTTGGCTTTTCTTTCTCTTTGGGAACCCCTTTCTCTGGTTCGGTCAGATGCCTCTCCAGATCCCTTTCCGTGGGCATTCTCGGGGCAACCACCGCCTTCTCCTCCTCAGGCCGCGCAGGTGCAGGTTTGACGATAATATCAGGCACAATCCCTTTCGCTTGGATGGAGCGGCCACTCGGAGTAAAATATCTTGCAGTGGTTAGCCTCAATCCCGATCCTTCTTTCAGAGGGAATATGGTTTGAACCGATCCCTTTCCAAATGTCTGGGTTCCGAGGAGAATCCCACGGCCGTTGTCTTGAATGGCTCCGGCCACAATCTCAGAACCGCTGGCACTCCCGCCATTGATCAAAACGACCAAGGGATAACGGGTGATCGTACCCTGAGCATGGGCATTAAATCTCATCTTCTGATCCTCTTTCCTCCCTTCCATCGAAACGATGAGGCCCGATTCTATGAAGCGGTCTGCGATCTTGACGGCTTGATCCAAAAGTCCTCCGGGGTTGTTCCGGAGATCGAGGATCAAACCCCATAAAGTCCCCTTGCTCCCTTCCTCCAATGCCTTCAGGGCCTTATCAAATTCCATGTCCGTCTTCTCTTGAAACTGGGAGACTCGAATATACCCATAATGGTTCTCCAATAATTCATGGCGCACACTACGGATGGGGATGACATCCCGAACCAGGGTCATTTCACGGGGGTTGGTGAAACCCTCCCTCATGATGGTGATGGTGACCTTAGACCCCTTTGGACCCCGTAATCGTTTGACGTTATCCATCAATGTAAAGTTCTTTGTCGGTTCTCCATCGATCTTCAGAATCTGATCTTCTGCCAGGATACCAGCCTTGAAGGCCGGGGTATCTTCGATAGGAGAGACCACGGTCAGGACACCATCTTTAATTGTGATCTCCATCCCCAATCCCTCAAACCGACCCTTCGTCTCTTCCTGCATGTCCTTATACATTTGGGGGGGCATGAAGGCGGAGTGGGGATCGAGGGTCTCCAACATCCCCTTGATCGCCCCATAGATCAAATCCTTTGAATTCTTCTCCTCGACATATTCCTTCTGGAGGAGACCAAGGACATCCGTGAAGACTTTCAGGTCTTCATACATATTATTGGAAAGGGCCGAAACTTTATGAGACCGGCCCAGCCCAATGGTGATCCCCAAAAGGAAGACCGCTAAGATTAACAGAATGATCTTGAAATTTCTAATCCTTTTCCATTGAGCCATTTTATCCTCCTTTATGATCATTTCTTTCCTGCCCCATTGCCCTCTGGGAGGAAGGCGATTTTATCTAAGTGTGAGATCCAATTCAAGGGGTCTTGAGGTCTTCCCCGATGGCGAATTTCGAAGTAAAGACAGGGACCCTTCAAGGATCCGGCGCTGCCTACCAGGGCGATTGTATCCCCTTGGGAAATGGTATCCCCCGCCTTCTTCAACAATTGAGAACAGTAAGCCGAAACAGTGAATGTGTGATTTCCATGGTCGATGATCACGACATTCCCAAACCCTTTAAACCAATCAGCATAGAGGATTTTCCCAGCGAGGACCGCTTTAATCTCAGTTCCCATCGGGGCCTTGATTTCAATTCCATTCTGCCCCCTTTCTTTAAAAAAACTGATCACCTTCCCCTGAACGGGTGGGCTTAGCTTTCCTTTGAGGGTCTCGTATTTGGGTTTCCCGTAGGCAAAAAGGCTCTTCTCTTGCTCCAGTTTGCCGATAAGGGCTTGAAGCTCTTTTGCCCTTTCTTCTAATTCCCCAATAACTTTCTGGTAAACGACTCTTTGATCCTGAATCGACTTCAACAGGGCGCGTTTCCTCTCTCTGACCTTCTTGATCTCTTCCTTCTTCTTCTCCACATCGGAGATATTTTGCTGCCATTGGAACTGATCTTGGGTCAACTCCTCCTGGTATCTCTCTTTCAAGGCCATTTGATAGCGATAGGTGTCAACCAGTCGGGCATCGAAATCGATAATGACCCTTAGATATTTATCGGTCCTCAATAGATCGACGTAGGACTGTGAGGTAAGAAGAAAAATCTCTGGAGGGATTCGGCCCATTTTATAAAGGGCGGTCATCCTGGAAAAAAGATCCTCTTTTGTCCGTTCCATCCCTTTACTGAGCATAGTGACCTGGTTTTTTGTCTGGTGAAGCCTTTCTCTGGTCTGGTTCAACTGGGCCTCCATCTGTTTCAATTCTTTTTCCTTTTTGTAAAGTTCAGTTTCCATGGTATGGAGGCTTTCAAGGATGGAGGATTCTTTTCCCTGGATCTTTTTTTCCTTCTTCTTTGTCAAAGAGAGTTCTTTCCTGACGTCTTTGAGATGCTTCTTTTTTTCAGTGAGGTCCTTCTCAATCTGATCGTTCCCCGCTGCCCAAAGGGCGGTGATCCCAAGGGTGAAGATCCACCCAATGATGACCGACCCCGCCAAAACCTGTTTCCATCTTCTCATCGGAGACTCACTCACTGTATCTCAGAAACCTCATGGAAGCAACAACGCTGCCGAAAATACCCAGAACCATCCCCCCCAATAAAATCCGTGCGATGGCCTCTGGCGGCAAAAAGAGAATGGGATTTCCTGCCAACCATGCTTGTATCGATGGGGGAATGTAGAGAAAAAACCCTTTGTGTAATAGAAAGAGAAAGAATATGGCCAAACCTGCTCCGAAAAGGCCTTGGATGAGCCCTTCGATATAGAAAGGGACTTGGACAAAGGCAGGGCTCGCACCCACCAGGTGCATGATCTCGATTTCCTCCCGTCGGGAGGAGACCGTCAGTTGCAGCGTATGGGAGATGATAAAGATCATGGCAGCAAGAAGGAGCCCTCCCAGGATCCACTGGGTGACGCGCAGGATATGAACAAGAGCCGAGAATGTCTCAACCCACTCCTGGCCATATTGGATCTCCTCGATTTGTGGAAACTGTTTCAGCCGAGAGACCACCTCTTTGATTTTTGTGGGGTTCCGATACTCCTTCTTCAATTGAATTTCAAAAGAAGGGGGAAGGACTCCGGGTTGAATGCCTTCGAGGAGATTCTTCTGGCTGCCCAGCTTTGCCTCCATAAAGGCCATCGCATCAGAAGGAGAGACATATTTCAACGTACCGACCCCTTCGAGTTGGCGGGCCTTTTTTAAAAGAGATTCCACCTCTTTCAAAGGGGTCTCCTTCTTCAGGTAGGCAATGATTTCGATTTTGCCCTCCCAAATTTTGAGGAAAGAGGTAAGGTTAAAGGCAATCAGGGTGAAGGTCGAAAAGATGAGCATGGAGATGGCAATGATACCGATCGTCGTTAGATTTGGAAATAAGTTTCCCCCTATGTTCTGCAAAGCTCGCCTTATGACATACCGGAGAAAAAAAATCATTCCCCTCTCCTCACCTCTTCATCTCTTTTTGCATCCACCTTTCTCCCGCCCGAGATATAGATGACCCGATATGGATAGCGTTTGATTAGTTCTGTATCATGCGTGGCGAACACCACGGTTGTCCCTTTGTCGTGAAGGTCCGTGAAGATCCGCATCACATCAATGGTCATTTCCACATCCAAATTCCCTGTGGGTTCGTCTGCGAGCAGGAGGGGAGGATCATTGATCAGTGCCCGAGCAATGGCCACCCGTTGCTGTTCTCCGGCCGAGAGAGCAAGGACGGAATCCCTCTCCCTTTCTTCAAGTCCCACCTTTTCTAATACCTCCGAAACCCTCTTTTTGACTTCTCCCCCGCCATGACCGGTTACCTCCAAAGCAAAGGCGATATTTTCTTTCACTGTCCGGTTCCGCAATAATTTAAAATCTTGGAAAACGATTCCCATCGTCCTTCTCAATTGATAGATCTTATTGAAACCCTTTTGGGTGATGTTCATTCCATTGACAATCACCTCTCCACTGGTTGGCCTTTCCGCACCAAATAAGATACGGAGCAGGGTGGTTCTCCCAGAACTACTGGCTCCATGGATGAAAGTAAATTCTCCGGGTGATATATCTAAATTGATATCTGTGAGGGCAGCGATCTGACTGGGATAGGTCTTAGAAACATGGGACATATGAATCATAATTATCAAAAACTTAACATGAACTTTAATTTTTTTCAAGAAAATTAAGGGGTTAATAATACAGAGATCAATCAAAAAATGGAAGAAAGAGAAGAGTGAGGATGATCGAGCCAGAGCAGGGGACGAAAAGGGGGAGTACTTCATTCTTGAAATTCCCCCCTTCCGTCTAAAAGATCTTAGGCAGCCTTGCGAACCTTACTGTTTATTTCGTGATTTCTTTATGCAACAGAAAACTTCAATTGGATCGCTTTAAATAGTTCCCATTTATGTTTCCCAGTTGAATCCAGTACCAGCTTAAAGAAGTTAGGAACCAATTCAAACAATTGAAGGAAAGCAGTTGAGGATCCCGCTCGCCAGTTGGCTGTTGCGATATTCTATTTTTTCTCTTGAATCGAGATGAGCTCCACCTCAAAAATCAGTGTTGCATTTGGCCCGATTTGGGGCCCAGCCCCACGGTCACCGTACGCGAGATTCGGAGGAACAAATAGCTGCCATTTCGCCCCCTCCTCCATCAACTGCAAAGCTTCGGTCCAGCCAGGAATGACGCCGGTGACTGGAAAGGTTGCCGGTTGACCACGGCGGTAAGAGCTGTCAAATTCGGTTCCATCGGTCAGGGTACCCCGATAATGGGTTCTCACCGTATCTGTTGATTTAGGTTTTTTACCGGTACCGGCCTTGATCACCTTATACTGCAAACCGCTCGGTAAGGTTTTAACGCCTTCCTTTTTCTTATTCTCAGCAAGGAAGACCTCACCTTCCTTCTTATTCTTTTCTCCGAGCTTTTTGTTACGCTCCTCTTGTTTAGCCATCATCTCCTTCTGAAAAGCAGTCGTTACTTCACGAAATTCTTGCTCGGTCATTAAAGTCTTCCCACCAGAAAGCGCATCCTTAATCCCCCTCGCAAGAATATCCGGATCGATATCAATCGATTGTTTTTTTAGGTTGTTTCCAATGTCCATCCCAATCACATAACTGATCTTATCCTTCTGATTTTTCAGCACCAGATTTTCCTTTGCATCCACCTGGCTCACTAAAACTAAAATACCTAAAACGACGATCAACTGTAATTTCATCTTAGCTCCTTTCTTCCAAAGTATTTTTCCCGTGCAGACTTGAGACCCTTATATTTGATTAAAAGTCCGGGTGCCAGTGCCAGTTTCTCTCATCCCAACTTCACGTTCTTAAAAATGTCTCCCAGGGTACCAATCTTCCCACTCTTATCCTCTCTTTCGAGGAACCTTCTATAGTCCTCCTGATCTTCCCTCTCCTCCATCACCTTTTGTGAGAGCCGTACCTTTCCTTTTTCGTCTATTGAGATGATCTCGACCTTCATTTCTTTACCTTTGGGGAACTTCCTTTTTACATCCCTCTTTTCAGAATCTCCCAATTCTTCCATGGGGAGCAGACCCCTTACCCCTTTTCCGAGCTGTGGAAGTCTGACAAAAAGGCCATAGGGCTTAATATCTTCAACAATCCCTTTCAGGATCTGGCCAACTTCAAGTCGAACCTCTTTGGATCCATCCTCGTCCTCTCCGATCCGCTTCTTGATCGCTGCCTCCTTCAAGGATAAGGAGATGCGGTGTGCTGGATGGTCTATCCCCATGACCATCACATCCACCATATCCCCCTCATGAAGAAGCCTGTTGGGATGGGGGATACGTTCATAGCTTATCTCAGAAATATGGACTAAACCATCCACACCCGGTGCCACTTCGACAAAGGCACCAAAGTCAGCCAACCTGGAAACTTTGCCACGGATGATCTCCCCTTCCTGGAATCCAAGGTCCTTCTCCCACGGATCAGGTTCCAGGGCCTTCATAGAGAGGGCAATCCTCTGGCGATCACCCTTGTCCTGTTCAATTTTCATTACTTTTACCTTTACTTGCTGACCTGCTTTAAGGACCTCCGAAGGATGGCTGATCCTTGCATGGGAGATCTCAGATACATGAACCATCCCTTCGATTCCTCCGAGATCAACAAATGCACCAAAGTTCGTCAGCTTTGTCACCTTGCCTTCACACTCCAGGTCTGGTTTGAGCATTGCAAGGATTTCTTTCGACTTTCTGTCCTGCTCTTCCTCCAAGAGCACGCGACGGGAGACGACCATATTCCGTCCTTTCTCCTGGATTTCCATGATACGAAATGGGTACCTTGCCCCAATATGCTCCTCAGGTTTTTCGCAGAACTGGAGGTCAATCTGGCTCAAAGGACAGAAGGCACGGATGCCGGAAAGATCGATTTCGAAGCCCCCTTTATTCACAGCCGAAACCCTTCCCTCCACAGGGATAAGGTTTTGCTGTGCCTCCCGGAGGATCTCAAAGGCCTCAGCCCCCTCAACCCTGATCCCCTTCGTGAGATGAATCCCATCCTTGGTCGATGCCACTCTCAATGCAATCGATTCTCCCTCCCTGAGAGTTAGCTTCCCCTCTTTGTCCAAAAATTCTTGAATATCGGCAATTCCCTCACTCTTACCCCCCAAATCAATAAAGACGGTATCCTTGCTGATCTTCAGCACTTTCCCTGACACCGTTTCCCCGGGGAAAAGCTTACGACCCGGGCTCTCCGAACTGGCTTCAAATAATTCCGCAAAACTCTCTTTTTCTTCCATATCGTTTTCTGTCATTTCACAGCACCTTATGGGGTAATAGTTTTTTATATGCCAAAGTATAACCCTTTCTATTGATCCAAGAAAGGGGCAGGAGATAAATTAAATAGGGCCCTGAAAATGGGCCACCTTAAATGATTCGTAAGGATTATGAATAAGGGGGTTGATACGTAATCATAGTTGACATTTACTCTGATAATATGTTAACTATGCTATCTATGATAGAAAGACCTTTTTGGTTGCACCGCATTGAGGATGCGTGGCGCGAAGCACCGGTCGTTTGGCTCGCAGGAGTGCGCCGATCAGGAAAAACTACGCTGGCGCAAAGCCTTGGTAGCGACCAGATCCATTATATCAACTGCGACTTGCCGGTTGTGGCAGACATGGTGGCCAACCCGGATGTGTTCTATGGTAATTGTACCCGTCCAACCGTGGTCTTTGATGAGGTTACCCAACTCAAGGATCCAAGCAGGCTACTTAAAATTGGCGCAGATCTCTTTTCACATTTCAAGATTCTTGCTACAGGATCGTCGACACTGGCTGCAAGCAGGAAATTCCGGGACACCCTGACAGGACGGAAGCGCCTCGTCCATTTGACCCCGGTTCTTTGGAACGAACTTCTTGCGTTCCAAAACACACCACTACTCAAGCGGCTTCACCACGGTGGATTGCCAGAGGCCCTCTTATCTGAAGCCAAACCGGTGGGTTTTTACCGAGAATGGATAGATTCCTTTTTTGCTCGCGACATCCAACGACTCTTTGCCTTCCGCGACCCGGATAAGTTCAATGCTCTGTTTGAGTACGTAATGAAACAGAGTGGGGGCTTACTGGAGATGACGCGAACGGCTAGCGCACTTGGAATCAGCCGCCCAACCGTTGATAATCATTTGCGGGCATTGGAAGCGACGCACACTGTAACGTTATTGCGGCCATTTCATGGAGGTGGCCAGAAAGAAATCATCAAAACACCAAAAGCCTATGCATTCGATACCGGGTTTGTAAGCTTTTGCCGCGGCTGGGACCCACTGCGTCCTGATGACTATGGGGTGCTATGGGAACACCTGGTGTTGGAATATTTACAAGCACACGCCTATCAATGGAGGATTCAATATTGGCGTGATTCATCTGGGCGAGAGATTGACTTTGTAATTGTTCGGAATCGTGATGAGATCGATGCCATTGAATGCAAGTGGGATCCGATGCAGTTTGATCCCACAGCGATGAAGGTCTTCAGATCCTACTACCCTCGTGGGAAGAACTACCTTTTGAGTCCGCTTACGATAGCAGGATATGCGAAAAAGATCTCCGGCTTGGATATTTATGTCTGCAATCCAGATGGCTGGCAGAACTATTTAAAAGAACACGGGCGTCGGAACAAATAATATACTGCTAAGTTCCAGGAGTTGAAAAACGGTATGACCTTGACTCAAATGTTTAATGGCGGGGAATAACCTATGTCAATAGAGCCTCTATTTAGGCTGAGTGAACATTCCTACTGGATAAGTAAAACGACTTTTCTCTATTTTATAACAAATCAAGAGAGGCAGAGATGATTAATCTAAAAGATAAACTGTCCCATCTTACTTATAGGCAGGCATGTAAACTCCTTGGATCCGAAGGTGAACGGTTGATACGAACAGGTGGGAAGTATGATATCGATATTACCGAACAGGTGGTTTGGGGAGACAACTTTTTCAGACTTAATCTGGAAGATGCCATCGTCACGATCTCTTTAAAACCCGAAAAACCAAAATCTCTTCATTTCGATTGCAGTGAATGTACAACCTTTTGTGAACACATCGGGGCAGCCGTCTCTTTATTACTTGAGGAAAAATTATCGTTGGGGCTATCGGCCCCTCCTCCTGAAAGGATTCCTGTTGAAAGTCTAAGCGATGACGAACTCATAAAGCAGGCTATCGAAGAAAGGTTGGAAAGAGCCCGAACGGAAAAGATGAGTCTGACATCCATGAGCAAAAATGAATTGTGGACGGATTATGCCGTAATCAACCACGCTTCAGGAAAAAGCTACCGCGTTGCGTTGAGAGGTTGGAAAGAAGGGGAGTCCTATTGTTCTTGTCCAGACTTTAGAAAAAACACCCTTGGGACATGCAAACATATCCTCTGCACAATAGACGAGGTCAAGAAACGATTCAGCCAAAAAGTAAGAAATACGGCCTACAAGATTAAGAACATTGCTGTCCATCTTCAATACAGTGAAGAAACCGAATTGCGGGTCCTGGTTCCAGATAGTCTCGATCGTCAGATCATGGCCCTAATCCGCCCTTTCATAAACAGAGCCGTTGATAACATGGGGGATCTTTTATTGCGGATCAAGGAGATCGAAAATCTTGGGCATGAGGTTACAATTTATCCTGACGCCGAAGAATATATGAACAGGGTTCTTTACTTTGATCGGATAAGGAGTAAAGTGTGCGAGATTCGCAAGGATCCAGAAAACCATCCCTTACGAAAGACCCTTCTCAAAGCCAAGTTGCTTCCCTATCAACTCGATGGCATTGCCTTTGCTGTAGGAGCTGGAAGGGCGGTTCTTGCCGATGACATGGGGCTCGGTAAGACGATTCAGGGAATTGGAATTTCAGAACTACTCTCCATGGAAGCAGGTATTTCAAAGGTCCTGGTTATCTGCCCAGCCTCTCTTAAATCACACTGGCGATTGGAGATCCTTCGTTTTTCAGACCGAAATTGCCAGCTTATTCTCGGATCGGCAGAAGAGAGATCTGCCCAATATAACAATTCCTGCTTTTACACCATCTGCAATTACGAGCAAGTTCTTCGGGACCTTCTCACCATTGAAAGAGTGAAATGGGATCTTATCATCCTGGATGAGGGGCAGAGGATCAAAAACTGGGAGGCCAAAACGAGCCAGGTGATCAAGGCTCTAAAATCCACCTTTGCTTTGGTTCTTTCCGGAACTCCTCTTGAAAACCGCCTGGATGAACTGTATTCGGTCGTTGAGTTTATCGATGATCGACGTCTCGGGCCTGCATTTCGGTTTTACAACCGGTACAGGGTTGTGGATGAAAAAGGGAGGGTGCTGGGGTATAAAAACCTCCATGAACTTAGAGAAAGGCTGAAACCTGTCCTTCTCCGGCGGACAAGAAAAATGGTGATGGCGGAGCTTCCTCCGAGGGTAACCGAAATCAGGAGGATCCCTCCTACGGAGGAACAGATCGTTCTTCACAATGCCCAAATGAAAATCATCAAGAGGATTATCTCAAAAAAATACATCTCGGAGATGGACATTCTGCGCCTACAGAAGGCTTTACTGATTTGTCGGATGGCGGCCAACAGTACCTTTCTGGTCGATAAAGTACCTCCAGGTTATTCCAGTAAACTCTTGGAATTCGAAAATCTCATCGATCAGTTGATTGAAGAGGAGGACCGGAAGATCGTCCTCTTTTCAGAATGGACAACCATGCTCGGTCTGATTGAACCTCTCCTTTTAAAGAGGAAGGTCAGATATGTGAGACTGGACGGCTCCATCCCGCAGCAAAAAAGGCAGGGGTTAATTTATCAGTTTCAAAGAGACCCAGATTATAAATTCTTTATTGCGACGAACGCAGGATCCGTGGGCCTTAATCTCCAGGCAGCCAACACGGTGATCAATGTCGATCTTCCATGGAACCCGGCTGTTCTCGAACAAAGAATATCCCGTGTCCATCGAATGGGACAGAAGAGACCTGTCCAGACCTATCTCCTTGTCACGGAAGACACCCTGGAAGAGAGACTCTTAGGGACCCTTTCTGCCAAACATGAATTAGCCCTTGCTGCACTCGATCCGGAATCGAACGTTAAGGCTGTTGATCTTGTAAGCGGCATCGATGAACTGAAAAGAAGGCTGGAGATACTTCTGGGGAAAAAACCCGATGCCGCTCTCGATGAAAGCCGAAAAGCAGAGGTGGAGAGGGAAGCGGAAAGATTTGCTCAGAAAGAAAGAATAGCCCGTGCTGGAGGTCAACTATTAGGAGCAGCCTTCGCCTTCATCAGTGAAATGTTTCCAAAAAAAGAAGAGACGGAACAATCGGCTCAGTTAGCTGAAATGGTTAAGAAAGGCCTTTCGGAATGCCTGGAAAAAAGGGAAGATGGCCGACTGAGGATGAGCATTGCCCTCCCAGATGAGTCCGTTCTGGATAATATGGCAAAATCACTTGCCCAGATTCTTGGACAAGGATTGAAACAATGAGGAAATATTTCTCTATGAAGGAAATAGGAACGCCGTCACGTGACTAAGAAAAAGAACATGCCTGGCAGGTATCAAGCATGGATTGATGTTCGAAAACGATACCGTCTTTCTGATGTCCATATCCAGATGGCAAGAGAGCTAGGGATGAATCCCAAAAAATTTGGAAAAATTTCAAACGAAAAACAAGAACCCTGGAAAACACCGCTGCCTGCCTTCATTGAACATATTTATCTCAAACGTTTCGGCAGAGATAGTCCTTCTGATATAAAATCCATTGAGGAGGTCTTCAGAGCAAAGGAGAAAAAGAAAGAAGAACGACGAAAGAAAAAAGAACTGCAAAAAGAGGCTGATCCATCAGATCAAAAAACAAACTCATTTACCCCGTTAGAAAACCTCCGCATTTATACTGGGGATGTTAGAAATAGAAAGCATCAGCTTCTTGTTGAGGGCGGGGTCAAAGCTCTACCCTTTCTAACGGGGTTTGCATTAGAAAAGGCGTGACCTGACAGATAATGTCAGGAATAGCCGGATGCGAAGATATCACCTAATGTTCAACTCAACATAGCCTTGGAAGTTAATGATTGCTGGCTGAAAGAGTGAAGTTCTTAAATAGGTAAGTACAATTTTCCAACAACGTTATCTATAAATTATTGAGTATATCTGATTTATGAAAGAGTAGAATGAGGAGATCTGTCAACGCCTTCGGTAATCCTAGTAAAATGAACTGAAAGTTTAAAAATATTTTGAAGCTTGTCAATTAAATTATGTGATCCTGGGATCGGGGAACTTTTTATCCTGCTGTGATGTTTCTCTTAAGGGCGAATAGATTCAGCCCCTGAAAAATGCTCCCACGCGTCCTGAAGAAACTGGTAACAATAAAATTATACAGCATCTCCATAATTATGGCAAAGATTATCTGGCGCTCAGGATCAAGCTTATCAATCGTGAAATACGGATTTAATACACACCCTTCTCAAACCTTTGGAAGTGAATGTTACAAGGAAGAAGCTGACACAAGGTTTGAAGGTTTTCGTCAGATCAAAGCTTTACAACTCATAATGTGAGGAGGCAAACTGGAACAGAAGAACCGTATCTTAAAGGTCCTCCCTTTGGACATATTCGTATAGGTTGGGCTGCTGGTTTGAGTCCCTGCCGTCTCTTTGAATTGTATAGCCGATTGCTTCATAACCCTTAAGTCGTTTCTTATACATGCGCATTAGGGTCGGGACATGGATATCCACATAATCGTAAACCTGCACCAATTGCTTATTATCGTGATGGCGGTGTAGACGCCCTACATATTGCTGGAGCGTGCCCCGCCAAGAGATAGGCATAGCTAAAAATAATGTGTCCAGTCTGGCATCATCGAAACCCTCACCGATATACCGCCCTGTGGCAATGATCACCCTCTCCTTTGAGTCGGGAATTGCTTTAATCTGTTCGGCTATTGCCTTACGTTGTTTTGCGCCCATGCCGCCCCTCAGGATAATGATATTCTGAGCAAAACCCTTAAGATGTTCTGCAAAGCATTCTAAATGTTCAGTGCGCTCGGTTAGAAGTAAGGGCGACCGTCCCATTTCTAAAGCTTTCAATAGATCGTTGAAGATTAATTCGTTGCGATGTTTGTCAAATACAAGGGCTGAGTAGATATCCTGTATTTTAGGATCGGTTAATTCTGGAGGCAATCTAAAATCTGTGAACCTTGTCAAGACCACATGTTTAAATGGCATTGTAGCTGCCTGACTTTTGGCATTCTCCCTGAAACGAATCGGGCCACACTGCATCATGATTATCGGGTGATGACCATCCTTACGAATTGGAGTTGCGGTAAGGCCTATAACATATCTGGCCTTCACCTGCTTGAGAACCTGTTCGAAGGTAAAAGCGGGAATATGATGGCATTCATCAACGATGACTTGACCGTACCCAGCCACCATGTCTTTGACCTCGCCCTTGCGAATGAGGCTCTGAATTAAACCAACGTCAATATGAGCGGTCACCTTCGTCTTGCCCCCACCTATCTGACCAAGATCTTCTATAGGCTTATCAAAAAACAGCGCTAACCTTTCTCTCCACTGATCCATGAGTTGTCTACGATGGACTAACACGAGGGTATTCACTTTTCTTTGAGCGATAAGCCATGCCGCCACCACCGTCTTACCAAAAGCCGTGGGAGCAGACAAAATGCCGTTGTCATAAGCTAACATTTTTTCGCCGGCTTCTTGCTGAAAAGGATGGAGTTCCCCATGAAAAGCTGCGTCTATCGAGGCACCCTCAAAACGCTTGTTTTCGATTTCTGTTTTGATGTTGTAGGCTTTAAACATTGCCAGTGCATCATCGAGACAGCCTCTGGGAAGACCGATATGGTCTGCGAAATCATCGGCACAACCGATGACTCGCGGTTTGCCGAATGTTGATAGTCGCATGGCCTGAGCCCTGTAGAAATCGGGGTTTTGGAAAGCAGCTAAACGAATTAATCGGTTTAGCATAGCCGGGGGTAACCCTTTTTTTTCTATATAGACCAGGTTACTTTTGACCACCTGAACAGTTCGGGGCAACGGCCCTTGAATGGGTTTTTCAATTCTTTTCTTTGAGGGCGGTAAAGTCCAAGGGTCTTCAGAAGCTTCTCCATCAGTAAGACTTATTCGGACATCAAGGATGGTTCCATTTCTCGATGCCTCCTGAACGATAGCTTCTACTTTGTCCCGCTGAATTCTTTTGATTGTAGAAAGGAATAGCCACTGATCGGAATAGGCTCCGAAGCCTTCGTTCACAAAAACACTATTGCCCTTATTTTTTGGAGCAAATTGCAAGGGAAGGGCAATGAGATTCCCAAACCCACCCTTAGGTAGGGTATCTTGACTAGGAAAAAATCGGTCATAGGAATCCAAACCGATTTGATGCCGCCGCTCCATGGCACGGGTCAGGATGGCACAGCCAAACTTCCGGGCCATTGAGGCCTGAATTGAACGATCAAAGAATATCCATACATGACCACCATGCCCTGATCGAGAACGCTCAAGTGCGGCAGGCACACCCATTTCTCGACAGACCTTAAGAAAAGTGATCACATCCTCCTGCCAAGTCTTCTTATCAAAATCTATGGCAAGAAACCAACATGTTTCATCCAATAAAAGTGGGTAGACTCCAATGATATGTTTCCCGATTAGATGGTCCCGGATTACTTCATCTGTTACTGGTATGAGATTTCGGTTTTCACAATCCACACATTTCGTCTTAGGTTTACCACATAAGGGACGTTTCCATTCGTTTGCACACACAGGAGAATATCCAGAACTTCCATATTTCCCCTCCCATCTGGCTGGATATACGTCTTCCCGTCCACGGAACAAAGATCGGAAAAGAGTAACTTGCTCTTCTATTGAAGAGTTATTGTTAATGGAAGGGCCTGTGGCGTTATATAGGCTTGGTGGTTCCGAAATGATAAGTTCATGAGGCGGAACAATTTGCTCAGAAGGCAGACCAAGTAGCTTCTTTAGTCGTTCATTTTCCTCCCTTAACGAGGCACACTCTGCTAATGCTTTTTGAAGCTGGATCTGAAGGTCTTCTGAAAGAATCATTCATTATCTTTCAAAATTATTGGTATTGATTTAAGTATTAACTACCTCTCCAAGATAGCGCCAGTCTAATTTGCCAGACAGTGTCTGTTAAATTGCAGATTCATCCCGTCCTCTCCCCTCTCGCTCCCATTACACTTTTCATTTTCCACAACATTTTTTATACTTCTTTCCGCTTCCACAGGGGCAGGGATCATTTCTTCCAACTTTTTTTCCATATTCCTTTTTCAGGTCCAGTTCTGGCCTTATGGCTTTCACAAACTTATGGGACATGGGCAATATGTACGGATATATTCTCTCACCTCTGAATGAAGGTTTAAACTCATCCATAAGGGAATCAAAATCCTTTTCAAGGCAAAATTCAGGTCTGTCCAATATTCTTCGGATGATAAACTCTGCATTTTGCGGAAACCTGAAAAAGAGCCTCTTAAGAAGATAGGGAGCTATCGTTTGGTCTTTTAGGTAGGTCAAAATATCCCTTTTATATCGTTGGATCTTTACCTCATCAGGACTTTGAAAAACGTTCAGTATAATACCGTAATTTACAAGATAATGCTGGCCGCTCAGTTCATCAAAAACGATTCCTACATCTCTACTCTTTAACAATGCTTGGGAGAAATTCATCTCTGGAGGCTTATACCCTTCAGGAAGAGGCTTTTCAATCTTACTCAATCTGTAATCCATAAACTCAGCGGCCAAGGCAGGCAGTTTTCCGCCCTCCGTCAGAACCTCATCACTCCCAAAATATTCAATAAAGAGTTCTCTGTCCTCCTTCTGTAATTCAAACCCCTTTTTTATCTTTTCTTCGTTATCCCTGAAGGCTAGATGGGGGTGCTTCATTTGAATCTGTGCAACTACTTTTAATATTTCCTCTTCTGAAATATCAAGGAATTCCTGAGCACCTGAGAAAATGTATTCCTGATCACTTACAGGGATGATCTTGGCCCTGAAAAATGCTCTGGGTTTAGCGTGCCGTTCAAGCTGATGAGGGATGGTTGTGGGTTTGATCGTGTATTCGACTTCGTTAATTAAATTCTCTGCAACAAAGCCATCGGGAAGTGTTCTTTTGACTTGAAATATTCCCGCTACAGGGTCTTTCCATCCTAAAACGATCGCCTTCTCCTTCTCACTGAGATCGGCAGTTTCAGAAACAAACCTTTCAATGATTGTAAGACCATTAGGGAACTTATAAGAATAGACAAAATTATCAGTAAATTCGTGAAACTCCTCTTCTGATTGGATGACCAGTGGATCTCCATATTCTTTGCGTGCGGCCTTAAAGAAAGCCTCCTGCAGTGTGTTATCGTTTTTCAGAAGCACATATTGAAAGTAATCCACAAACATCTTCCTGATCTCACCAAATCTGTCAATATGCGGAGTAATCTTCACAACCTCACCTCTCCAATAAACCCCTTTGCCGTGTTTTAAACCATTCCACATTGGAACAACAGAACTCAGAAAAACCAACACAAGCTCAGGGTTGGAAGAGCCCGCCTTCTCTGATTTCCGCTAAACATTGCTCAAGTGACAGGCCATGTCGAATCTCCCACCACCTGCCCGTATGGCGCATGTAGGACATGTTGAACCGGCTCTGTCGCCCTGCACCACCCACATATTCTAAACGAGCAAACCCTGTTTCGAAAAAAGGCGACATTGCATTTGGACCTGGGCAGGCGTACTTGGCACAGAAATAGAAGTAGTTACGATGCCATTTGGTGTAAAGATCAACAATATAGTTCCACTTCGTATTCTTGGGCGGGGGCTTAACGTATTCCGGCTTCAGGACAGTGTTTACCAGCTCCGTTGCCTTTGCCTCCAATTCCGCCTTGACCGCATCCGGCACTTTTGGCTTTGGTGGGCTGTAAACCCATATCTTTTGTCTCATCGAATTTTAAAGGTAAACCCAGGACCTCTTAATTCTCACCCTATCTATTGTTTACAAACCACACGGAATAGTCATCCAATAGCTGATAATTCTTTGATTTTCTATCAGTTGATTTCAAATCTGCCAATGCAATTACGAATTTCTTCTTATCAGATACACGCTGGACATGGACAAAAATGCCGTCGTAATAGTCGTCAATGTCATCTACAAATTTAATCAGATTAAATTTATCTTTATAAGATGGCTGGGTCTTTTTTAACTCCTCGTATTCTCTCTTGCTTCCGAAACCAAAAACATAGGCTTCCTCCCATTCAAAGTCTTCGATACCTGTGAGCTGACACGGGATCTCAACATGGTTTTTAAGGTATTTAAGATAGGTGCTCAATGTCTTTCTGGTCACATCAAGCTTTTTTGTCCCAAGGATTGCTATTATTCTTTTTTCTTGTTTCTCAAACTGATCCATCAATGCCTCCCAAATTATTTCTCCTGAGATGATTTCCTCACCTGTTCGCTAACCCATTGCTGAAGATTGGCAAAGGACTTGACAGTCGAGGATCCTTCGATCGTTTTTACGGCGATTTCCTGTACCTGTTGATATGCCTTCTCCAGTTGCTGAGAAAACTTAGCAATTTGTTCACTCTGTTCTTTTACAATTTTTTCGAGGGATTCGATCCTGGTAGTAAGAACATTCCGTTCACCAATAAATTCTTTCTTCATCAACTCTTCTCTATTTTTGGCTTCAAGAGTTAACTTTTCTGTAGTTTCTTTGATGGCCTTGGCAATAGCCGTCTCCATCTCTTTGGAAAAGGTGCTAACTTTCTTCCTTAGCTCATTTAATTCATCTTCCCGTCCGGCAATGGCTTTCTCTCTTTCCTTTATCTCACTTTCCATCTGCTCTTTTTTGACCTGGATTTCCTTTTCCAATTTCGACTTTTCATCTTCAAATTTGTCCTTGGTTAACTTTTGCTCTCTTTTAAAAGAATATTCGTAATCGTCTTTCTCTCTTTCGCGCCTCTTCTTTTCCGTCATATCCCGTTCCTTGATCTCTTCCTCATATTCCTTTTTCTCTTGCTCCCGCTCAGCACGGAGAGCCTCAATCTCTTGGCTTAATGCTTCCTTCTTCTCAGCCATCTCGATTTCAAATGTCTGCCGTTTCTGATTTTGAGATTCAATTAAGGCCGCCAGAGTCACAGCCGATTTCTCAATCTCATAAAGCTCCTGAAGCTCCTTCTCTTTCAATGAGATCGCACTCTGAATCGCTCTAAATTTATTGACTTCTTCCTCCAGCCGGTCGGAGATCTGGGCGAGCGTCTTTGATGCTTCTATCTTCAGATTGCTGATCTCCTTGGCAACCCCTTCTGTTGATAAAGATTCTGCAACCTGGATCACCTCCTTGGCCTTTTTCTCCTCAATCTTCTTTTCCGGCTTCAGTTCCGCCTCTCTCTGGGCTTCCATTTGCTTCAAAGCCACATTGTAAGCTTCCAACATCTCCTGCTTGGTATTTGATAAAGAAATCTTCTTGGGTTGAAACTTTTTCTCTTCCATGTTTTTATCCTTTCTCCATATAAATTGTAAGAGGATTAATTTTCTGCAAAGCGGAAGCGTTTTTTGAGGTTGTTTGCCTTAGAAAATGGGATTACTTTGTCATGCTGGAGGCGTCCTACTACAATTCCAGGTGCAATACCTAATTCATTAGCAAATTGTTTTATTGCCAATAGGGTAAATTGCCCATGCTCTTTGAAAACCTGATATTTTTCGGAGGGAATTAAGAAATCTTGCGAAAATTTATCCGCCTGACACTCCTTATCATTAGTATCCGTTTCTCGACAACCTTCGCCTTTGGCTTCAATGAAGACATCTTTTTTCCCGTGGAGAAGAATGTGGCCCGCTTCATGAAAAAAAGTGAACCAAAGATGATCATCACTCTTTCCGCGAAGGCTTAGCTGAATTAGTGCCTTGGTTGGACTCAACCAGCGTGTTGCACCGTAGACTCGTGTACCTGGAAGTTCACGGACAAACACTATTGCAACTCCCGCTTCATCAAAAAGATTTTTCATTTCTGGTTCAAATTTCCCAGGAGGTTCTAACGTGAGGCCACGGACTCTATTTAGTGAAGTCTTAAACGAATTGACATTGTAAACATTGCACTCCCTTTTTTGGGCTTCAATCTCTCCCTGACGTAGCCAGGCAGCGACTGCATAAGGATTTCTTTGAAACGAAACTGATGAGCGATAAGCAGCTTGGGGGCTTTGCCAAAGTGCTATCCATTCCTCTACGCCGGCAACACCGAAGAAATTTAGGAGCACTTTCAGCTTCCTAACCGGAGAGTCTTCTTTGGGCAACCATCCGAATTTCGTGATGGCTGCGGCGGGGAATTTTTTGAGCCATTCTTTATGAGAACGCAGTTCCTTCTCTTCTTTCAAACGGGCTAAAGTTTCTTGGTAATTCCGCTCAAGGTTACTCCAAAAAGATGCAGGAACTCCTAACACCCTTTCAAGTTGTAAAGCTGTTTCGGCAGTGATCGCGGCCTTCCCCGAGATGATTTCATTTATAGTCTTTTTAGGGCGACCGGTACGGTCCGCGAGTTGAGCTTGTGTCATAGCTAAGAATTCCAAAGCTTCACGCAAAGTTTCCCCTGGTGGGACTGCATAATTTGGTTGGAAGGAACCACCCTTTATCTCAGCCATGGATATCCTCCACTCCCAAGACTTTAACTTTTATTATCTTTTGCCAGTCTAAACCACCGTCTTTTTTTCGCGGCGTCTCCTCGTGGTCTGGAACGATCAATAAACGGTAGGGTTGCTTAACATCGAGTGAGATTTGCCCGGCCCTATTCCCCGATAATTCATGGGCCCTTACATGAGGTAGTTTCCTTAAGGTTTCAAGATTTTCTCCTGCGGCAAGCTCGGTTAATCTCCGCGCTATCAACTTCGCCTGCTCCATCCCCCATCGCCGCTTAAGGGTCTTTTCGTTGCAGAATTCTTTCTCAAGGGCCTTGCTTTTAAATGTTATTAACATGCCAGCAATTTTTTGTCAAGAAAAATATTAACCTAATGGGTTAATAGAATTAAGTCACCCCTTACCTTCGACGATTTTGATTTCTTCTTCGGTTAAATCGTAAAGTTTATAGACAATTTGGTCGACGAGCCTGTTGGTTTTGCGGAGATTTTCCTTCAAGATGAAATAGGAATTTGTTCCCAAATTCATTGCGACTTGATCCAAAAACCAAAAAATAGCATTAGTTCTCTAAAATACACAGTTGCATCTTATTTGTCTATAATTCATTTTTAGGCTATCCCACATCTTGATTGTCTCTTTACACAGAGCAACCTTTTCATAATTGTACTTTGATTTTAAATACTCAATGACTTCAGAATACATGGTAAACCGTGTCTGAAAATCGATTTTTTTGCCCCAATTGGAGGACTCTGTCAAATACTTGACCCAACTCTTATCCGAACACCCATTAATAGTGCTTTGAAGCCCTCTTAAAGAACCTAATGTAATCCTTTCTGGACCGAGATTTTCAAATATCAAGTCTACTAATTGCAGATAAGATTCCTTCCAATCGTCAATCGGAACCATTGGGTCTATTCTTACACGAACTTCATAGCCAGCTTGGTAAATCTTTTTTGCTGCTTCGATTCTCTTTAAAATAGGCGGTGCCTTTTCCCACCTCTTAGCAACAGGAATGGCATTGAGACTGAAGCTAATTATTGCTTGATTATGAGGTTCAATTTCCAAAAGGTTTCTTATGTTAGAAGATTTGGTTAAAAACAGGACTTTATGGAGTTTCTGAGTTTCAAATAGAGGAATAATAAATTTAGAAAATGATTCATTAGAGGTTTCATGCATCAATGAATCAGCGATCTCACCGGTATTTAATATTTCAGGTGTTTTAACCTCTCCCAAAAAAACTCTCGTATGTAATTCAATTTTCCCATAGTCTTTAATGACGGGTTCCTTACCGTTAGGTCTAAATCTGAATGTCCCCTTTAAATAACACCAACTACAATCAAAAGGACACCCATAAGCCCATTTAAGTTCAAGGAAATGAGGACACACGACATCGGAAGAGTTCTTAGGCTGAGGTGTCTTATCGAACCTTGTGATGATTGAACCATCGTTAACACGCTCAACCAACCTCTTCTCAGTTCCGGCAAATGATGGATAGCTCTTATAATGAATCCCTGGAAAAACTCCGATTCCGTTTTGAATCATCGATTGATTTCTTTACTGCTTTGCTCATATGAGAATATTCTTTCGGCGAGGTAATTTGGTAATCACCTATCAGGTGCGATATTACAACCTTTGTAACAAAAATCCATCTTGCGGAATTTCCACTAAATTCCCACGAATTGCTTTGTTTGGCAACCCTTTTCTCAAGGGGCGATTCCAATGATAATCAATGGAACTGCGGGAACTCCTCGACCTTGCCTGACAACATTATAAAATTCACCCTCATAATATGGTACACCCGAACTCATTTCAGATTGGAGGGACTTCATAGGGAGGATTTCAACACCCACATCAATCTGGTCGCCAACATAAAAGGCTAGATGTTTTACAAATAGGTCATAAGCTACAAAAGAGTACTTGCCAAATTGAACCTCTATAGCTACCCGATCCTTGACAAAATCCGTTTGATTGTAACTGAAAATGGGTTCCTCGCCTGCTGCTTCGATTTCCCTTTTCTGCTCCTGAGGCGTCATCGTAAGAGTTTTCCTTATGAGTTTTTCACTTTTCGTAACCCAATAGCTTACTCTGCTTTCATTCCATCCTTTTTCGCGTAAAAGTCTCCTGAAGTCGATGTTCATCTCAACAGGGCTGTAAAGCAATTTCCCCTTCATAGTCTTTTCTTTTGATACTTTGGTCTTGCATTTTTCGGCATGCACATTTGCGATAACCGATTTAATTTCTCGCTATAAGTTTGAATTATGCACAAGTAAAAATCCATTGGATTATTCGAAGAATTTTTTTTCAATTGATAGTGGTAGTACTCCGGTCTCATCGTAGTCAAGATTCATCGTCTTTCGCCATATACGTTCTTGTCTATTTGCATAAATCTTTTTTTCAAAAGCCTTTGCTTCCACTGGAAACCCTCTCCATACCCTGACGGCCACCCAATGACGAGGACCTTCTTCTTGCTTCATGGTTCTGTTTACCTCCCCTGAACTATACGTTTATGCCAGATATATACGTTGGGATACAACAAAAACGTACAATTTTCACTAAGCGTACTCATTCTAAATGTGGGACGATTTAATTGTCTGACGAATAGATTTCTTCTATCATCGTTGGAAACAATGCTATAAGTTGCCTTAGAATACGGCGATAAAAGATGTATATCGTTAAAGCGTAGAAGGCCAGAATATATAGAAGTCGAATGCTCCACTTCAAAAAGTGCGCGCAATTTACCGGCTCCACGATCAAACCAAATAACATCTATTTCTTGTATAATATCTTCGACCTGGTTGAATTCCTGTGGAATTTGAGCACTACATTCATAAGGAGCAGTTATTCCCCAATCCAATCTGATCCTGTTGTTTTTGGGTATCCAAATATCATATCCTTTCGTAATCCCAATAGATCCTAACAAAGTTTGAACTTGCACGTGCGAAAGGTCTGGCAAAGCAGTTAACTGTGATTGATCGATTATTGAAGTCAATTTGTCCCAGCCAAAATATGCTTCCACATTAAATCTACCAGCATTAGCGATGTAAAAATCAGTTCCCTCGCTTTGCAGAAAGACTTGAGCTTTATATTGACCATCGCTGGCTGGCTGCAATGAATGGAAGACCTCCTCATATTCAGAGTATGGCAAAAATAGCGGTTCTTGTTGGTTATCCCAAAGAAAACATATCACGGATAAGTGCCCCTCAAGTCTTCGCAAGTCTTTTTCTCTTAGGCCATAGAATGCTTGATTTCTGGCATGAACTTTTGAGTATCTAATATATACTCTCCCTGCACCATCACCTAAATCATAAAGAGATTGACTGTCTTCTAATTTGTGTATGTTGCCATACCGGCTGGAAAGTTCTTTAAGAAACAATTCTTTAGTTTTATTACCCATATGAATTCTACGCTTGGATTTCGTCGTTATCTACATACCCATGACTTCGATGCCCAAAATCTTTCTCAATTCTACCAAATTTTTGGTGATTTTCAAATCATCCTCTGAGGGTTCGGGGTCGCCAGAAGGATGGTTATGGGCCAAAACAACGGATGCGGCGCTATGGATAATTGCATCTTTAAATACTTCTCGTGGATGTACCAGGCTGGCATTGAGCGTGCCGACGGAGATGGTAGATATGCCGATGATCTTATTGCGGGGATTAAGAAGGATGAGTTTAAAATGCTCTTTGGCTTTGTCCTTAATGCTTGTGCGGATAGCTTTGACAACTGCTTCAGGGTCTTTGATATCAAAATTTTTTAGTTCCGGCTCTAACTCTTCTCTCCTGCCAAGCTCAAAACTTGCTTTGATTTGAGCTGCTTTGGCTAATCCAATCCCTTTGATCTGAGAAAGCTCTTCTATGGTTGCCTGACCTATTGCCTTGACGTTGCCAAATTTTGCCAATAATTCCTGGGCAATGTTCATCACAGATTTTTTAGGAATCCCCCTCCCAATGATCAGAGCCAAGAGTTCTTGTGCAGAGAGCGCTTCCGCGCCAAATTTTTGAAGTCTTTCACGAGGTCTTTCTTGTCTTGGAAGATCACGAATAGTAAAAGAGGACTCTCTGCTCACTTGTCTCTCTCTATCAGACTGGATGAAAGCCTCCCCTCACCCTTTCCCTCCCTCCAGTGGGGAGAGGGGAGGGGTGAGGGGCAAATAATGGCCTAAGTTTGATTTAGAGTTTATTGAATTGGGGCTAAGAAGTCAAATAGGAATAGAAATGGGGGTTGATACAAAGGGTGAGGGCTTCTCCCCTTTTCATGGTTCCACCCAAACTTGTTCCGCCTCCCAATCTCCAAACTCTCCCTGTTTAACAGGTTTACGTTTGTAGCCTTCGCGGTGTTTCCGCTCCAACTCATTAGTCGGAACTTTCCCTTTTAACTCCAAAATCCTTTTGTGAGGTTCATGGCGAAGAAGATCACGCAAGGCATAGTCAATTAATGCTTTACGGGTTTTAAGTCCTGTTGCCTTTAATCCAGCTTTTATCAACTTTTCATCAATAACAACATTGGTACGCTTGATACTCACCTCTATTCTCCTCTGAAAACATTATGGCAAGAATAAGATGTAAGTCAAGATATGGAGAGCTGGAATTTTTCTAATGGGATTGAAGTTGTTATGATGGTAGAATATATTTGGAGTGACGAAGGAGATTCCCATGCTGAAAAAAATAAAACGGTCGGTTTGCCCTTATGATTGACCTGACACCTGCGGGCTTCTGGTAGAAGTCATGGATGGAAAAGCGGTCAAGGTTTCTGGCGACCCTGAACACCCTTTTACAAGGGGTACCCTTTGCACGAAGATGAATCGCTATCAAGAAACCGTCCATTCACCGCTCCGCCTTACTCATCCCCTTCTGCGGGCAGGGGCCAAGGGCTCCGGAGAATTTCGCCCCATTTCCTGGGAAGAAGCAATCGACCGGATTACAGAGCGCTGGCAAAAGATCATCGACCAGTATGGCTCAGAGGCTATTCTTCCTTACTCCTATGCTGGGACCATGGGTCTGATCCAGCGAAATGCTGGACATCCTTTTTTCCATCGACTGGGGGCCTCTCTCCTCGACCGAACGATTTGTTCTCCTGCTAAAGAGGTGGGTTGGAAAGTGGTGATGGGAGAAACGCCGGCTCCCCATCCTGATGAGGCAGCAGAGAGTGATCTTGTGATTCTTTGGGGAATAAATGCTGTGGCCACCCATATCCATTTTCTCCATGGCGTGAAAAAAGCCAAACAAAATGGAGCAACGATTTGGCTAATTGATACCTACCAAACCCTCACTTCTTCTGCAGTGGAGCAAATTTACATCGTCCGTCCAGGAAGCGATGGCTCTCTTGCTTTGGGATTGATGCATCTCCTCGTCCGGGATGATCTCATTGATCACGACTTTCTCGCTGCTCACGTTCAAGGTTTTAAAGAATTGAAGGAAGAGATTCTTCCAGATTTTCCACCTGAAAAAGTAAGCCTTCTCACAGGTCTTTCCAAAGAAACCCTTGAATTCATGGCTAAAACCTACGGAATGGCAAAGAATCCCTTCATCCGGCTGGGAGCCGGTCTTTCCCGGTATGGCAACGGAGCGATGACCATCCGCATCATCGTTTGTCTCCCGGCTTTAGTAGGGGCTTATGGGAAAAGAGGAGGCGGGTGTTTTACCGGCACCAGCACTGCTGGGGCTTTTGCCATGAATGAAGTCTTTCGAGAAGATTTTATGGTGAAGAAGACCCGTGTCATTAATATGAATCGTCTCGGCTGGGCTTTAAATGAACTGGAGAGTCCTCCTGTCCAAAGCCTCTATGTTTATCACTCGAATCCGGCAGCGGTCACTCCTGATCAGAATCAAGTCTTAAAAGGTCTGGAGCGAGAAGATCTCTTCACCGTTGTTCACGAGAGATTCATGACGGACACCGCGCGCCACGCAGATATAGTGCTGCCTTCTACATCCTCCCTTGAGCACAGTGACCTCTACCGTACCTATGGAACCTATTGCATTCAGCGTGCAAAAGCGGTCATCCCTCCTGTGGGTGAAAGCAAATCGAACTGGGAGGTCTTCTGCCTCCTTGCTCAAAAGATGGGATTTGATGATACTTTTTTCCAGCAAACTGCAGACAACCTCATTGACCATCTCCTTTCCATTCCAAACCCCATGAGAGAAGGAATTGATCGAGAAGCCTTTTCAGTCGGGAAGGCGGTCGAAATTCCACTTCCATCCGATGCACGCACTCGTTTTAAAACACCTTCACGGAAGATCGAAATTCTCAACCCAAAAGAATCTCCCCCCCTGCCCTGTTATTTTCCTCCTTATAAAGGGGATTACCCCTTTCGATTGATGACAGCTCCAAGTCTTTACGCCTTAAACTCCTCCTTTCGTGAACGTCAAGATCTCTTAAAGAAAGAAAGGGCCATGTTCCTTCAGATGAACCCAACTGATGCTGAGGTCAAAGGTTTAAAAGAAGGTAATCCTGTCATCGCCTTCAATCAACTCGGTGAGGTCTCTTTCGCCCTCCATATCACTTCTAAAGTTCCTTCTGGTGTTGTTGTGGCAGAAGGGGTCTGGTGGCTGAACCACTGCCCTGGGCCTCGTTCGGTCAATGCCCTGACTTCCCAGCGTTTGACAGACCAAGGGAGAGGAAGTACGTTCTATGACAACACCGTGGATGTAAGACTGAGAAAGGAATAAGGTTGAGGTTGAGGCCAAGGTCAAGAAAAAAGCGTCGGCACTAAACCCCGTTGGAAATCCCGGCGGGGCATTAAATCCCGCCAGAATTATTCTAAGATCTAACCCCGCTGTAGAGCAGCGGGTCATTATTTCTAACGGGGTAAATGTCGATGCCACATCCTATGAATAGGGTGGGTGAAAAAAAACAGTGAATCAGATCAAACCGGAGGCTGATTGTGGATCAGAGGGGACAGGGACTGAGCTTATTGTTTCTTTAAGTATATTCCCTTCTCTCTTTTCCCGACCTCCTATCTTTTCCGCATCTGCGTTCAGGGGTTTTGTAATTCGGTTCGCTAAATTTCCTACGAACCAGACCTGTCCTTCGATCCCTTCCAGATCGGCGCTCCTGTTTCAACATACCATCCTCCTTTACCATGAATGTTCATTAGGTTCTTAAAGGTCCCCATTTTTTACCGTAACCTACCTCCCTCTCTGTTGTGGGATAGGCAAAGTTCATCCTAACGGCGAACAGGATGAGATACAACGCTTAAGGTTGTGGGAATAAAGTCTCGGCTCTGCTTAAACTTTATTTTATTTATCTAAGGAAGTCAATTGAGGAATTAAAATAGGTGTCTTTAAATTTTTTCCGTTTCTTACATCAACCCTGCAATTGACTTCTGGGCGAAGGAGAGCACATTGGCCGGGAAGATTCCCATGTAAAGGGTCCCGATCACAGCCAGAATCAAAGCGAGCACTGAGGCGGGTGAAAATTGAAGGCCGGTGATCTCTCGCTCGGATTCCCTGAAATACATGAGGACAGTAACCCGAAGGTAGTAATAGACGGAGATCGCACTGTTCAAGACACCCAAAATGGCCAACCAGTAAAACTTTGACTTCACGGCTGCACTGAAGACGTAGAACTTGGCCATAAACCCACCCAGGGGAGGAATGCCTGCCATGGAGAGGAGAAATATGGTCATCGAGGCTGCCAGCAGAGGATACTTGAATCCAATTCCTGCATAATCATTGATCAGGGTATTCTCTTCTCCCTTTTTCCCGAGAAGGATGACGACCGTAAAGGCACCGAGGTTCATAAAGGCATAAGTCATGAGATAGAAGAGGATGCCTGAAGTCCCTAAATCATTCCCCGCGACAAAGGCGACAAGAATGTATCCCGCGTGGGCAATGCTCGAATAGGCGAGCATCCTTTTGATGTTGGTCTGCGAGATGGCGACGATGTTTCCTACGGTCATGGTCGCCACGGCAATGAGCCACATGATCGACGTCCAATCCGGGCGGAAGCCTGGCAGGGCAGAAAAGAAGACCCTCACCAGAGCCGAGAAACCTGCCGCCTTCACACCCGTAGCCATAAAGGCAGTGATGGAGGTCGGAGCGCCTTCATAAACATCCGGCGTCCACATATGAAAGGGGACGGAGGCAATCTTGAAACCGAAGCCAATGGTAAGAAAGACGAGACTCATGAGAAGCATCGGGCTCCTCAGCAGACTCTTGGAGGCAATAAAAGAGGCGATGTCCTTCAGATAGAGGGAACCCGTGGCACCATAGATCAGGGCAATCCCGTAGAGAAGGAATCCTGTAGCAAAAGCACCCAAAAGAAAATATTTTAGCGCCGCCTCCGCCGATCTCCGATCCTCCCGCATCATTCCAGCTAAGATGTAAATGGAGATCGACATCGTCTCCAGTCCGAGGAAAATGGTGATCAAATGAGTCCCTGCGGCCATCAGCATCATTCCAAGGGTGGCAAAAAGGATCAATGCATAATATTCTCCCAATTCGATCCCTTCCCTCTCGGTATATCCAATGGAGATCAGGATGGTTAAAAAGGCGATGATCAGGAAGGTGATCTTGAAGAAAAGGGCGTATCCATCCACGATGAACATGCCTTCAAAACCGGATTTGACGGATCCCACCTGAGAAAGGGTGAAAAGAAACGCTAAGATCACTCCAACCAGGCTGAAAACCCCAAGGTTTTTATTTCTCACTTCCTTGGGCGAAAAGACCTCGAGGAGGAGCACTAAAAACCCGAAGGCGGTGATGATAATTTCAGGTGCAATGAGATAGAGATCAATCTCTGGTATCTTCATTAAGAAAATCCTCCGGATAGTTCGGAGTAATTAGTTCGGTGTTCGGAGTATTTGGTTTTTTAGCTCCGAACTCCCTGCCTGCGGCAGGCAGGTGAACTCCGAACTCTAAACTATTTTTTAATCTCTGCCAACAGTTTTGGCTCGGGAAGGTCAACCTTCATTTCAACCTTCCCTTTAAAATCCTTCAAAAATTTTTCCACGCTCACATCCATCTTGCTGAAGAAAAGTTTGGGATAGATCCCCATGAGAAAAATCACAATCACCATCGGAACGAGGATAGTAATCTCCCGAGCGTTGAGGTCTTTCAGTTTTTCATTTTCAGGACGGGTGATCTTTCCAAACATCACCCTCTGAAACATCCAGAGCATATAGGCGGCTCCCAGTATAACGCCCGTAGCGGCTAATACTCCATAGACGACATTCGATTGAAAGGCACCCAGCAGAATGAGAAACTCTCCCACAAACCCATTCGTCCCAGGTAACCCAATGGACGAGAGGGTCACGATCATGAAGAAGATGGCGAAGGTGGGCATCACTTTCGAGAGTCCACCGAAGTCAGCAATCATCCGTGTGTGGCGCCTCTCATAGACCATTCCCACGATCAAGAAGAGGGAGCCCGTGCTGATACCGTGGTTGAGCATCTGATAGATCGAACCCTCGACGCCCTGCATATTGAGGGCGAACATCCCAAGCATCACGTATCCAAGGTGACTCACGCTCGAGAAAGCAACCAGTCGTTTTAGATCCGGCTGCATCATCGAGACCAATGCCCCGTAAATAATTCCGATAATCGCCAGGATGGAGACCAGCGGCATTAAATCAAAAGCGGCCTTCGGAAACAGGGGCATGGCAAATCGGATGAATCCATAGGTTCCCATCTTCAGCAAGACACCAGCCAGGATCACACTCCCAGCCGTCGGCGCCTCGGTGTGGGCATCGGGTAACCAGGTATGAAATGGGAACATCGGAACCTTGATGGCAAAGGCCAGGGCAAAAGCCCCAAACAGCCAGTATTGTATCCCCACCGGTATCCCCAGCTTATAGAGTTCGAGCACGTCGAAAGTGGAGATACCCGTTGCCTTCAAATTGATGAAATAGAGAGCTAAGATGGCGACGAGCATCAGCACGCTTCCAGCCATGGTGAATAGAAAAAATTTGACCGCTGCGTAAATGCGCCTTCTGGGATCACCCCAAACGCCGATAAGAAAGTACATCGGGATGAGCATGACCTCCCAGAACACATAGAAGAGGATGAGGTCGAGAGCCACCAAAGCCCCAATCATTCCTGTCTCAAGGAAGAGGAACGAAATCATGAATTCCTTTACTCGGAAGGTGATCGCCGTCCAAGAACAGAGGATGCAGAGGATTGTCAAAAAGGTAGTCAAGAGAACCAGAAGGAGGCTGATCCCATCGATCCCCAATTTGTAACTGATCCCGTAGGATTGAACCCACCACCAATCCTCTACGAATTGCATCGCTGCCGTCGTCGAATCGAAGGCAAAGAAGAGCGGTAAAGAAACAAGAAATTCAATGAGGGAAAAGATTAAGGTGACCACCCTGATGGCTCTTGCGTTCTCTTGGTTAATGAACAGGAGAACAACGGCGCCCAAGATTGGAAAGAAGATCAACAGAGACAGGATCGGAATGCCCAAGATAGTCATGAACTCGACTCCTTTTTAAAACGAATGATACAAATGATAACCAATTAGGCGAATGTAGGGTCAATTCGATTCATTCGCTCTCATTCGGCCTATTCGCTTCATTAATAGAAGATGGCTCGCATGATATAATATCCTGCCAGGATCACTCCACCGATGATCATCGAAAAGGCGTAATTCTGAACCATCCCGGTCTGTACCCTTCTCATCACACTCGAGATCCATCCGATGAGATAAGCAATACCATTGACCGTGCCATCGATGACAAAGTCATCAAATCCTTTCCAAAGTCCCGTGCCTAAATTTTTAAGGGAGTTGATGAAAAGGATCTCATAGAGTTCGTCAATATAATATTTATTGAATACCAGCTGATATAACCCCTTTTGCTTCTCAGCCAGCAGCTTGGGCAGAGCTGGATTCTTCACATAGAAGAGGTAGGCGATCCCAATCCCAATCAAGGCGATCACCACAGAGATCGCCATCATCAGGAGCTCCAGGGCAGCAGAGTGGCCTCCGGACTCTCCGCCTGATGCCCAGGCCTGGGAGATGAGGCTGATCCCGGTATGGATCTTTGCAGGCTCCCCCGCTCCTAATACCGGTGCCAGAAACTCATGGACATGATTGGCTCCCCCTAAAACATGGGGGATACCCACATAACCTCCAATGATCGAGAGCACAGCAAGGATCATCAGAGGAACCGTCATAATCCTGGGTGATTCATGGATATGATGGGCCACATGCTCATCGACCCTGGACTCACCAAAGAAGGTCATGAACAGAGCCCTGAACATATAGAAGGCCGTCATCCCAGCAGCCACCGCAGCCACCAGCCACAGCAAGAAATGGCCGTGGGAACTGGAGAAGGCCTGCCAGAGGATTTCGTCCTTACTGAAAAATCCTGAGAGGCCGGGGATACCAGCGATCGCCAGGGTGGCAACGAAGAAAGTCCAGAACGTAACAGGAATCTTTTTCCTGAGAGCTCCCATCTTCCTCATATCCAACTCTCCGCTCAGGGCATGCATGACACTCCCTGCTCCGAGGAAGAGAAGCCCCTTGAAGAAAGCATGGGTCATCAGGTGGAAGATCCCTGCACTGTATGCTCCTACTCCAACACCGAGGAACATATAACCCAACTGACTGATTGTGGAATAAGCCAGCACTTTCTTAATATCGTTCTGACAGAATCCAATGGAAGCGGTATAGATCGCAGTGGCCACACCGACGATGGCCACAATGGCCATCGAGAGGGGTGCCATGCTGTAGAGCACATTGCACCGGGCGACCATATAAACCCCAGCGGTCACCATGGTGGCCGCATGGATAAGGGAGCTGACCGGCGTGGGACCTTCCATGGCATCAGGGAGCCACACATATAAAGGGATCTGTGCCGATTTTCCACATGCACCGATAAAGAGCAGAATGGTGATCGCTGTTACGGTTCCAGCATCCAGCAGGTGGGCATTCTTGAAGACCTCTGTGAAGTCCAATGTCCAAATCCCGTGCTTCCCCAGACTGGTGAAGATGAGAAACATTCCCAGAATGAAACCGAAGTCGCCCACCCGGTTGACGACAAATGCTTTCTTCCCTGCATTAGAGGCCGAATCCTTTTCAAACCAGAAACCGATCAGAAGATAGGAACAGAGGCCCACGCCTTCCCATCCCACAAACATCAACAGGAAGTTGTTGGCCAGAACGAGGGTGAGCATCATGAAGACGAAGAGGTTGAGGTAAGTAAAATACCGGGGGTAACCCGGATCATCATGCATATAGCCGACGGAGTAGATATGGATGAAGAAACTGACTCCGCTCACCACCAGCGCCATCAGGATGGAGAGAGGATCGATCTGGTAGCCGATCACCGTCTGGAAAGAACCCGAGACGACCCAATCAAAAATTACTTTTTCAAAGACGCGCTCCGTGGGCGGTCTCCCGATCAGTTCGAAGAAGATGAGGATGGAGGTGAGGAAGGAAAGTCCGAGGGCTGAACAGGCTACCCAACCGACTATTTTCCTATCATAACGCCTGCCAAAAAACCCATTGATCAAAAACCCGATCGCCGGAAACAGGGGAATCAACCAGACATAGTCGAACATGTGTTACTCCTTCTTCGAATGAGTAGTTCGGAGTTTTAAGTTCGGTGTTCGGAGTATTCTGTTTTGAAACTCCGAACTCTGAACTCCGAATTCCCAACTTGTTGTTACCATTTGAGCAGATTGATTTCATCCACATTGATCGTCCCTCTCGAACGATAGATCATCACAAAGATCGCCAACCCAACCGCTGCCTCAGCGGCTGCCACAGCCATCACAAAGAAGGCAAAGAGAACCCCATCCAGGGATTGAAGAAAACGGGATAGGGTAACAAAGGTAAGGTTCACCGAATTAATCATCAACTCAATGCACATGAAGACCACAATCGCATTTCGCCGCGTCAGGGCTCCGATCACGCCGATCGTGAAGAGCACTCCACTTAACATTAAATACAAGGCAGGGGGAATGGTTGGAACGACCCACATAGTACTCTCCTTATGTCCTTTTCTTACTTAAGATGACTGCTCCGATGATGGCCGCAACGAGAAGGACGGATACAATCTCAAAAGGGAAAAGATACTGAGTAAAAAGAACCTCGCCGACAGCCTTCACATTGGCGCTCACCTTATCCGGTGTATAGGAACCCATCTTCCCAGTTGGGGATTTGGCCACAACGGAATAGAGGATTCCGAAAAGAAACAGAACAGCCAAAAAGCCTCCGATCACCTTTGAATAAACGATTTTTAGGCGGGACCTTAGCTCATTCTCCAGATCCAGAAGCATAATGACAAAGACGATGAGCATCGCAATGGTGCCTGCATAAACGACCACCTGGATGATGGCGATGAATTGACTATAGAGTAAGAGGTAGAGCACCGCCACGCAGAGGAGGGTCAACACCAAAAAAAGAGCGCTGTGAATCGGATTCTTTCGAGTGACGACCAAAAAGGAGGCGAGAACGGAGATAAAAGCCATCCCCAAAAAGATCAACCATTGAAATATCGTTCCGATATTTTCAGCCATCCGTTTCTCCTATTTTTTCCCCTCACCCCATCCCTCTCCCCCAAGGGGAGAGGGGAGGGTGAGGGGGTTGTTTGCTCTCTGCCCTTATCAAATCCCCCTTCATCCCCCTTTACTAAAGGGGGAAATACTTTTCTCCTCCCTTTAACAAAGGGAGGTTGGGAGGGATTTGACTTACGGGTTAAACTTCTTCTCTTCTAAAAGCTTCTCTGTCGTCATGAGGTAAACTTTTCGATCCCCTTCTACCCATTCATAGTTCTTTCCTAAAAAGATGGCGTTCACTGGACATACCTCTTCACAAAAACCACAAAAGATACAGCGACTGGCATCCAATTCATAAGTAAGAGGATACCGTCTCCCCTCCTCATCTTCAGCCGTTTCGATATAAATACATTGAGAAGGACAGACAGCCATACAGAGGCCACAGGCCACGCACTTGGTTTTCCCACGCTCATTCTTCTCAAAATACTGAATTCCCCTCCACCGTTTCGCCGGAGGCATTTTCTCTTCCGGATATTGAATCGTGATGGGCCTGGAGAAAAACCGGTTTAAGGTAAGGGCTAAACCTTTTAACAATGGAAGTATCATCTTTGACCTCTTTTTTTACCCCGTCAGAAAGCCCCGCTACTTGGAGCGGAGATGATAAGAAGAATATTAGCTCCTTATTTAAGGATGAAACTCAAAGCCCCACCCTTTCTAACGGGGTTTAACCTCTCAATGAAACGATCAATCCAGTCACTAAAAGATTGATCAGTGCCAAGGGAATCAAAATCTTCCACCCAAACTTCATGATCTGATCGTATCGGAGTCTCGGATAGGTCCCCCGCTGCCAGATGAAGAAGAAGAGAAAGATAAAAAGTTTCGCACAGAACCAGAGGATGCCGGGGATGAAACTGAGTTGAGGAATAATCGGCTGCCATCCTCCCATGAAGAGGGTCACGGCCACAGCGCCCATAGTAACCATATGCGCATATTCGGCCATGAAGAAGAGAGCAAATTTCATGCTGCTGTATTCAATGTTGAACCCACAGGCCAATTCTGCTTCTGCCTCGGGCATGTCAAAGGGAGTTCGATTGATCTCAGCCAGACCGCAAATCAGATAAAGGACAAAGGCGACGGGTTGATACCAAATATTCCAATTCCAGAACCCTCCTCCCTGAAGACGAACAATCTCAGTCAGTCTCAGACTTTCTGAAAGCATGAGGACTCCGATGATCGAAATGCCAAGAGCCGTTTCATAACTGATCATCTGAGCGGCTGCCCGAAGGGAACCGGTCAAACCAAATTTATTCCCAGAAGACCAGCCTCCTAAGATAATGCCATACTCCCCCAAGGAAGCCAAACCAAAGATATAGAGAAGCCCGATATCCACATCGGCCAGTCGCAGCTTGACCACCCATTTTGTTCCGGGAATGGTAAACTGATTGCCAAACGGAATGACAGCAAAGATGCTGATGGCTGCGATGATCGAGATCATCGGGGCGATGACGAAGACGACCTTATCCGCCCTCCCGGGGACCAGATCCTCTTTGAAGAAGGCTTTTACGGCATCAGAAAAGGGTTGGAGTAATCCAAAAGGCCCGCAGCGATTGGGACCAAAACGAACCTGGATATGACCCAAAACCTTTCGCTCCAACCAGGTTAAATAGGCCACGACAATCATCAGGCCGGCGAAAACTACCACGCATTTAACAACGATCTCAATGAGAAGGAATAACAGTTGCATCCTGCTTCTCCTCTACCCCGTTAGAAAGCCTCATCCCTTGAGGCGAGGATGATAAAAAAGAATGTTCGTACCTTTTTGAAGGCGGGGTTTATAGCCCCACCTTTTCTAACGGGGTCTACCTTTTCTCTATCCTTCCGATAAAGACTTTGTATTCAGGGTGCTGATTCATCGCATCGTATCCGGAGATCAATAGATTATTTACAAAAGCAGGGAAAAACGTAGTGGCAAAGTAGGCTACCCCCTTGGAAACGGCTCCTGAAATCCGACAGATCGTCTCCACCTCACCCCTGGGAGAAACGACCTTGACCTTCTCTCCGTCTCCTAACCCTGCCTTCGCTGCATCCTCAGGGTGAACTTCGATACAAGAATCAGGAAAAACCTTGGCCAACCCCATGGCTCTTTTGGTCGTAGTCCCGATTCCGTAATGGTAGTGAAATCCTCTGGGGATGATCCATAAAGGATATTTGTCATCGGGCTGCTCTGCTGGGCCCTTGTATTCGACAGGTAAGAATCTCTCTTTCCATCCATTCCTTGAAGACCACTGGATTCCATCCTTCTCCAAATTGGAGTAACTCATTCCGGCATAGAGGGGCACCAGGGAAGCAATCTCCTCCATGACCTCAAAAGCACTCTTATAAGTCATGGGATAACCCATCTTCGTCGAAAGATCGCAGAGGATCTTCCAATCGGGCCTGGAATCCCCGACCGGTGAGATAGCTTTCCGAACCCTTTGTACCCTCCTCTCCATGTTGGTAAAAGTCCCATCCTTCTCAGCAAAACTCACTCCGGGTAAAATCACATGGGCATAGCTCCCAATGTGAGTCATAAAAAGATCCTGAACTACTAAAAATTCAATTTTATGGAGTCCATTCTTCAGTCTCTCTAAGTTGGGGAGATTGATGAAGGGATCTTCACCAAAGATATAGAGGGCTTTGATATCCCCTTCCAGAATCTTATTGAATATCTCCATGTAGGTGAAGCCAGGCATTGCCGGAACGGCCCTCTCCCAGATCTCTTCAAACCTCCTGCGTGCCTTTTCGTCATCCACCTTCTGATAACCGGGAAGGAATTCGGAAAGAGAACCCATGTCGAAGGCGCCTTGGACATTATTCTGAGTGAGCAAAGGATAAACGCCCCCTCCTCCCTCTTCGGTCTCTCCGGTCAACAGGGCCATGTTACAGAGACCTTTTACAATCTCAGTCCCATTGGCATGCTGGGTCACGCCAGAACCAAAGACGATCGCCCTCTTTTTAGCAGAGAGATAAAGTTTGGCGAGATTTTCTAAATCGACTGGAGAGATTCCTGTCGCATTCTTAACAAACTCGGTAGAAAATTTCTCTACAGAGGACCGCAGGGTTTCAAAACCCTCTGTTTTTGATCGGGCACCTTTCCCGATGAGGAGGCGAACCAGACCATTAATCCAGGCGATATCTGTCCCTGGCACAGGTCTCAACCATAGGTTGGCCCATTTTTCCCATTTGGTCTTGTGAGGATCGACCAGGATGATTTTAGCGCCGTTTTTACTGATGGCTTCTCTCATCTTATTGCTGAAAATGAGGTTGTCGTCATGCACATCCGCACCGACGATAAGGATGAGGTCGGACTGGGTGACCTCCTCCATCGAATGCGTCATCGCCCCACATCCAAGAGATGCCATCATTCCATAAAGGGAAGATCCGCTGGACAATCGGGCACCATTGTCAATATGGTTTGTCCCGATGCAGGCTCTCATCCATTTCTGAAAGAGAAAATTCTCTTCATTGGTCCCCCTGGAGGAAGAAATTCCACCGATCCTCTGGGCACCATATTTCTCCTTTATTTCTTGAAGCTTCGTGGCGACCAAACCCAGGGCCTCTTCCCAAGAGACCTCCACAAAAACTCCGGATTTTTTCACAAGGGGCTTTTGAAGCCTGTCCGTATGATGAATGAAATCGTAACCGAATCTTCCCTTCACACAGAGACTCCCCTGATTAACTCCGGCGTCCCCCTTGGTGGTCACCTTGACCACCTTCCTATCGGCAAGGGTGTTGAGCTCGAGCTGACAACCGCACCCACAGAAAGTACAGGTGGTCTGTGTCCTTTCCAGTTGCCATATCCTTCCTTTGATGGGGCTCAGATTCTCTGTTAAAGCGCCTACCGGACAAACATGGAGGCACTCCCCGCAGGAGATGCAGTTCTCCTTGCGAACCGCCTTCACATGGGACGGATACCCATGCTCGGCCACCTCAAGAACATCACTCCCTGGAATATCAATGCAGGCCTGGATACAACGAAGACACATGACACATCGATCGGGCCATTGACGAATCAAAGGAGTTCCATATTCAAAAGATGGCCGTTCCACTTTTTCGGTGAAGAACTCTTGATGGTCGATTCCAAATTCATAGGCACGGTTCTGGAGTTGACATTCTCCTCCGGCATCGCAGACGGGACAGTCCAGAGGATGGTTGACCAGTAGAAGTCTTAATGCCTCGTGCCTCATCCTCTCCACACGCTCTGTGCGGGTATGAACCACCATCCCATCGACCACAGGCGTCGCACAAGAGGCCATGGGCATCTCCGCACCCTCTACATCGACCAAACAGATACGGCAGGATTTGAGCAGGCTTAATCTGGGGTGATAACACAGGGTGGGAATAGTGACCCCATTTTCTTTGGCCACCTCATAGATCGTTTGATCCGGCCTTCCGGTAACTTCTTTCCCATCAATCGTCAGCTTCAGCATTCTGTATTCAGGCCTCCAACTCCAAAGCTTCTGAGATGCCGAAATAAGTTCGGCATGACACGAAAGAATCTTACAGCAATGTCATTCTGAACTCGTTTCAGAATCTGGTTCACTCAAACTGCAAAGAGTCCGATGCGCACACATCGGAGGCAGCGCTCCGCTTCTTTCTGAGCGACTGGGAGGGAAAATCCTTCCTCCACCTCATCAAAGATCCATTTTCTCGAATCCGGGGGAAGCATGTTCAACATCGCCCTCTTCTGTCCGCCGGAGATCCCAATCTTCTCATTCTTGTTATAAACCTTGATCTTCTCAACCAGGCCCTCCAGGCGTTCTTCCTCAGATTCTTTCACCTCCATCCCTCGAAGGAAGAGATCAATCTTCTCAGCGGCTCTCTTCCCATGGCCTGCCGCCCGAACCAAAACATCTGGTCCGGTCACGCAATCCCCAGCAGAGAAGATCCCCGGACGGCTGGTCAAGAAAGTCCCTTCTTGGATAGCGATGGTGGATCGTTTCGTCGTCTTTACCCCGTCCTTCTCTTCAAGGAAGGAGAGATCGATCGCCTGTCCGATGGCCGGGATGGCAATATCAGCCTCGATGAAAAATTCTGAACCCTTGATGGGAACAGGTCTGCGCCTTCCGCTTTCATCCGGTTCGCCCAACTCCATCCGGATACACTCCATTCCAACGACCTTTCCCTCTTTCTCTATGATCCGGACAGGATTGCAAAGGTAGTGGAATTTCACTCCCTCTTCCTCTCCATCGTGAATCTCTACCCGATCAGCAGGCATCTCTTTTTTCGTCCGACGATAAACCAGGTTCACATCCGGTTTACCAATACGAAAAGAGGACCGGACACAGTCAATGGCCACATTCCCACCACCGACCACCACCACCCTTTTCCCTTCGGGGTAGGGATCTCTTCCCAGATTAATCTCCAAGAGGTAATAAACGCCAGGGATGAATCCCTTATACCCTTTATCCTCTCCCTCGACACCCATAGGCGTATTGGTCTGGGCGCCCACACCGATAAAGATGGCCTTATAACCTTGCTCAAACATCTGAGAGAGGGTGATATCCTTTCCCACTTGAGTGTTATACCGAATCTCGACCCCAAGCCTCTTTACAATCTCTGCTTCATATCCAACAATATCTCTTGGGAGACGATAGTCAGGGATCCCCATGGCTGCCATTCCACCTGGTTCCCCCAATCTCTCGAAGATGGTCACTGGATAACCTTTGAGGGCAAGATAATAGGCGCAGGAGAGGCCCGCTGGACCCGCTCCAATGATAGCCACCTTTTCTGACCGCATCTCCTCTTTCTTAATCGAGGGATCTTTCCTCTTCTCCAGTTCATAATCTGCGACGAACCTCTTCAACCATTTAATGGAGACACATTCATCCACGTTTCCCCGGCGACAGTTATCTTCGCAGGGACGGACACAGACCCTTCCCAGGATTCCGGGCAGGCAGGTCGCCCCTCGAATAGCGGCAAGAGATTCCTCGAATCTTCCCTCTTTGATCAATTCAATGTAGTCGTAGATGGGAAGATGGGAGGGGCAGGCGCTGACGCAAGGTGCCGTCACCTTCACTTTATATTCCTGGCGAGGAATCTTTTTCTGCAATTGGATGGCCCCGGAGAATTGGTCTTCAAAATGATCGATCGCATCCAACACAGGCTTTGGACCGGTCTGTCCAAGGTTGCATTTGGAACTCTTCTGGATCATCTCCCCTAAGTATTTTAATTGTTTTATGTCCTCAACCTTGCCCTGACCATTGGCCATCCGATTGAGTATGGTTGCCATGATCCGAGTCCCCACTCGACAGGGTGTACACTTTCCGCAGGATTCATTCTGAACCGCTTCCAAATAAGTCCGGATCAAATCGACCATATTGACTTCAGGGTCTCTGACGACAATCCCATCCCATCCAATGAAGGCTTTGATCTTTTTCTCTTTATCCAATTCCAGAGGTAGATTGAGAGCGGAGACGGGTTGCCTCTCTGTTTCGGGTTTCCCTCGATTGTCCGTCACCACTCCACCCCAGCTGCTAAAAAGAATGTCCGTCATAACAACCCCTTCATTTAATGATCAATGCAAAATGAGCAGTTAGCATTGCAAAAACTTTTTTCTTTCAGTTTCATTTTTCAATTTGCATTTTACAATTTATAATTTGCAATGGTCTTTTTACCGATCGATCTCTCCCAGAACGATGTCAATACTCCCAATCGCCGAAATCACATCCGCGATCAAACTTCCCTCAATCATCTTGGGAAGGGCACTGAGATTGAGGAAAGAGGGCGGTCGAATCCTCATTCGTAAGGGCCGATTCGATCCATCGCTGACGAGATAGTATCCCAACTCTCCCTTCGATGCCTCCACACTCGCATAAACCTCGCCTTTGGGCGGCTGGAATCCTTCGGAGGCAATCTTGAATTGCCGAATCAATGCATCGATATCCGTGAGGACCTTGTCCTTGGGCGGAAGGGCAACCCAAGGATGGTCAGAGATAATAGGCCCCTTTGGCAGCCGTTCCAATGCCTGCTCCGCAATCGCGTTCGACCATTCCATCTCCCTCAACCGCACGATGTACCGATCGTAGACATCCCCCACTGAGCCGATGGGGATTTCGAAGTCGAACTCATCATAACTCGAATAAGGAAAAGCCTTCCTCACATCGTACTTGACTCCAGAACCACGCAGGCTTGGCCCGGTCATGCCCCAGTTGATCGCATCCTCTTTGGAAATGATCCCAACGCCTTTGGTCCGCTTCAACCAGATCACATTCTTCGTCAGAAGAGTTTCGTATTCTTTGACATGGTCGGGAAAAGCCTGGACGAATTCCTTGATCTTTTCTGTAATCCCATCTGGAAGGTCCTTTGAAACCCCGCCAATTCTCATGTAGGTGGGCGTAAGTCTCCCTCCGGCCACTTCCTCAAAGATTTTCAGGATCTCTTCCCTTTCCCGAAAGTTGTAGAAGAGGAGCGTCATGGCGCCGATGTCCAAGGCATGCGTTCCCAACCAGATGAGATGGGCAGCGATCCTCTGAAGCTCAGCCATCATGACTCTTAGATACTGGGCCCGCTTGGGGACCTCAATGCCAAGAAGTTTCTCCACGGCTAAAACATAGCCCAGGTTATTACCCATCGCATTGGTATAATCCAAACGGTCGGTGAGAGGAATGACTTGGTGATACGTTTTACTTTCAGCAAGTTTCTCAACCCCTCGATGAAGATGCCCGATATGAGGGGTTGCCTTAACGATCACCTCTCCATCCAATTCCAACACGAGCCTTAAAACCCCGTGAGTAGCCGGGTGCTGAGGTCCCATGTTGATGGTCATTAACCGTGTCTCTGCCATTTCAAACCTCGGGAACGAATGGTTTGTCGAAATCCGGTCCTTCGACCGGAAAATCCTTTCTCAAAGGATGGCCTTCATAACCATCCCACATGAGAATCCTCCTCAAATCGGGATGGTTAACAAAATGAATCCCGAAGAGATCATAGACCTCCCTCTCTAACCAGTTGGCTGCTTTCCAGATCGACTCCACACTTAGAATGGATTCGTTTTCTCCTACCTTCGCCTTCAGCCGGAGCCGCTCCTTGTTCTTCATCGAGCAGAGGGTATAAACGATTTCAAAGCGAGGAGTTTCAGGAAAGTAATCTACTCCACAAAGATCGGTAAGGAAGTGAAATTGGAGGTCAGGATCGGAATAAAGAAATTTACATATCTCAAAAATATCCTTCTTCTGAACGGTGACGTTGGTCTCCTCCCGAAATATCTTCACCTCCAAGACGGAGGCCGGGAATTTTTCCTGCAATTTCTTCACGGCGAGATTGATTTCAGCCATTCCCTTTTCCTCCCGTGGTCGGGTCTTATTCGACTTATTCTTCCGTTTCAAGAGCGATGCGAACATTCTTTCGATCCGCAAGCGTCTCTTCCTGGATCTTCTTTTGGAGCTTCACAATCGCTGTGAGCAGTGATTCAGGTCTGGGTGGACAACCTGGGACATAGAAGTCCACAGGCAGTATTTGATCCACTCCCTGCACCACACTGTAAGTTTTGAAGATTCCGCCTGAGCAGGCACAGGCTCCATAGGCGATGACCCACTTGGGCTCTGGCATCTGTTCATAGATACGCTTGACCATCGGAGCCATCTTCTTGGTCAAGGTTCCTGCAACGATCATCAGATCTGCCTGCCGGGGCGATGGCCTGAAAACCTCTGAACCGAATCGAGAAATATCCCACGTCGCCGAACTGGTGACGATCATTTCCAGAGCGCATCAGGCCAACCCAAAGGTCACCGGCCAGATTGAATACTTTCGGCCCCAGTTGACGAGCCAATCCAGGGCAGGCATGAAAGGGGTTTTCTCAAGGTAGGTTTCTATTCCCATTCCAATGCTCCTTTTTTCCAGATGTAGATATAGGCAACAATTAAAATTCCAATGAAGACAGCCATTGAGACAAAGGCAAAGACTCTAAACTGCTTGAATACCACTGCCCAGGGATAAAGAAAGACTACCTCAATATCAAAGAGGAGAAAAAGCATGGCGATGATGTAATATTTAATGGATATCCTCCGGAAGCTCGAGCCAACAGTGGTCATACCGCATTCATAGGATGCCTGTTTCAGAGCTGTGGGTTTTCTCTGGCCTAAGAGAGCGGAAGCGACAATAGCAAAAATGGCGAAGACAATGGCGATTGCAATGTATATGAGGATGGCAAGATATTCAATCAGCATGATGCCTCCCTTATTCCGACAGCACAGTCTCTCTCTTTTGGGGTCGGAATTTCGCCCCTCGGGGCCTTTGGATACGAAAAGACTCGCTGCCCCTGGGGCTCAATTTGTGAAAAGTTTCTTCTATCCGCACCAAACTACAAAATTGCCTCCCTTTTGTCAAGAAAAATTTTACGGATGATAAAGCTTTTTTAAGCTCCACGTAAGTCATTGTTTTCATTTAATTTTCTTGTCTGCAATGATCCTGAAATTCAAAAATAGAGAGGAGTTAGTGAAATAAATAACATTTTAAAAGAGAATATTGACGCATAAGCAAATTTTCGGCGAGTTCCTATGGCGAGGGATCGGCTGCACAACTGGGTCGCCTGTCTGGATGGCCCTTGTCGCCCGTCAGATCATCTGGAAGATATTTGCCATCTTCCTTCCGATTATGGTCTTTGTTGCCATCGAGGTTGTCTGTGCTTTTTCTGTTTCTCGGCAGAAGGTTCATCTTGAAGATTCTGAATGCGCCCCAGAGTTTTGAACCTGATCTCATGACGAATACCATGCCAAAATTCAGCGTAGTCCTGTCCAATAATTTTTTGTCAATAAATTGATTTGAGAGCTCTGAAAGACTACTTAACGCTCTCTTGATTGCACGGATTCCAAAGAGTGATTACACAGATTTTTCCCAGAGATTTGAGGACACCCTCGGAAATCTCGATTTGCTTACACAAATCTCAACCTTAACCTCAACCTCAACCTTAGGTTTACGTCATCCTCAACCTTAACCTCAACCTTAGCCTAGGAATTTACATCGGCCTTGACCTCGAAAATGCCTGAATCGAACGTATCGCACTGAGCCATTGACATTCGTTGTAGGACGACGTATTATGATGTATAACAATCAAGAAGGAGGTTTTTATGGCGGGCGTCCAAAAAAGCTTACGTCTTCCGGTCGAGACCATGAAGGAAATTGAGCAAATGGCAAAAGAGACAGGGCAGGATTTCTCAAACGTGACCAAAGATCTTTTGCAGGAAGCCATTAAGATGAGGCACTGTCCAGGGATATTATTTGCCGAAGGGACCAGTGGAAGAAGGGCCCGGGTAGCGGGAACAGGAATTGAAGTTTGGGAAGTGATTGCCATATACAAAAGCGTCAAGGAGGATTTCAAAAGGCTGAAAAAGGCATATCATTGGCTGTCTGGAGAGCAGCTCAAGGCAGCCCTTGGATATTATGCGATCTATCCTAAGGAAATTGACCGACTCATTGAGCAGAATGAGCAATGGAATGATGAGAAACTTCGAGAACGTTATCCCTTTATGAGGTCTTCCTCATGAAATTTTACCTGGATGAAGACCTCAGCCCGAAGATTGTCGAAATACTTAGAAAGGGTGGGATTGACGCGCTCAGTGCTCATGAGGCTGGGATGTGTGAGATGTCGGATCAAAGGCAACTTGAGTTTGCAGCCACGGAGAAAAGATGTTTGGTGACCAGAAACAGGGATGATTTCATCAGGCTTACGGTTCGATTCTTCAATGACCAACGCCCCCATTGTGGAGTGCTCATCGTTCCCTACACTCTCCCTGGGGACCAATTTTCTCGAATAGCCAGCCTGATCAAGAAATTCTCCTCCCGTCATCCAAAAGGATTGACTCCCTATTCAATCGCATTTCTCCCGATAAAATGACTATTTTCAACAAAGCTTCTCCAAAATAACATTTTCACCGCAGAGCCGCCGAGGACACAGAGAAAGAATTTTTTGTTTGTCGGGAGATGCCGCCAAACAAAAAGGCTTCTATTCTATGCTCAAGATCTTATTTTGGGTTGACAAATTACAATGCTTGCTTTCCTAGGCAAAAGGGGCGGGACATAATTTACGTCTTGTTTTAAGATTTTTCATTGCGAAATATGGAAGAAAAATTTTCGGATACGAGGTACGGACATGGACACGTTTTTAGGGGGTGGCTATTTCAGCATTTCGAAAACCAGGGTGAAGGAGGAGATGATTTCAGGGAACAAATATCGAAAATCATGCATCGGGTTGATTCACATTTCAAAACTCCGCATTATTCCATTTTTTCTCCATTATCCACCAACAGCACTGCCGATTTTTATCTTGACATTTCGTAATATATCCTGTAAATATTACGATGATGAGCAAAAATTTACAGAAGCATCGAGGAGCCCGGGAGCAAATGCACCAACGATGTGGACGTTAGACTTTCTGTCTGATAGATCGGTTCTTGCCACCGTCTAAATGAGGCTTCACACAACCTGCCAAACCTCTTTTTTTTCTTGCCTTTTTTCAAAACCTGAGCCTTAACTCGGAAAAGGTCGTTGACATAGTAACTATCATAGTTTATATTATAGTTGAAATTCCAGGAGGTTCGAGATGAAGAGAGTGACGGCCCTTGACTTAAGGAAAAAGCTCGGCTCCATCCTTAATGATGTATCGAAAAAGGGGGAGCAGGTAATCATCTCCAGGGCAAATAAGGCTCTTGCCGTGTTGATCTCACTCGATGAGTATGAAGAGAAGGTGCTGAAAAAAAACAGGGAAAGAAAGCTTGAGGGAATATCGGTTGAGATGGATAGGTGGAAGAAGAGGCATCTGAAAGAGACTGCCAATATAGATATCGTCAAGGTCATCAGAGAGGTCAGAGAAGGGAGATGATAGTCCTTGATGCCTCTATAGCCCTTAAGTGGATTTTTGGAGAGGAAGAAGGAGGAGAAAAGGCAAGACTTTATAAAGAGGGACATGTGACCGGAAAAGAAACAGTAGCGGTTCATAGTCTCTTCTTTTATGAGATCGCCAATGTATTGGCCACAAAGACCAGATTAAGTAGAAAAGATGCAGTCGAAGCCTTCTCTTTGATGTGGAATTTTGATCTTGAGGTATTCAGTCTCGGTCTCGATGAATTTTTAGAGGGAATAGTCTTATCCCGGCAATACGGAATAACCCTCTATGATGCGGCCTACGTCGTGCTTGCCAGAAAATTGCGATGCCCTTTCGTCACCTCTGACAGAAGCCTCTATAAAAAGCTAAAGGAATTGAAAGCGTTGAGGATTGTATAATGGAACCTAATTGCCGTTGCCATTTGCCATAATGCCTTCCTAAAATTCAATGCAACCCTATAGGGTCTTATGAATTAATTGAATCTGTTATAGAAATCTTAGCCTTAACCTAAGTATTTAGTTCAATATATTGGCCTTTTTTATTCTGCATTCCGCATTCCGCAATCCGCATTCTGCATTCCCTCTGCCTCAACCTTAACCTTTACCTCAACCTTAAATAATTTGTTGCATTTTTATGCCGATTTGATAATATCACCTCAAGTTTAATATCTTAATTGTATCTGACAGGCCTTTTGAAGATTTAGTAGATATTAGGAGTATTTTAAAGTGTTTTAGAACCTACGTCTTCATTATTATAATTCGCCATACCACCAAGGACAATCCTCCCATCCGATTCGATCACACCACGAGACAACGATTTTGCCCCAGTTTTCCAGCACGGGTTTCAAATGCGGTAAAGGGCCTGAAAAAGCATCACAAGGTTTGAATCGTCTCATTCGTCACCTCATAGCCACTCTCCAAATATGTTCCATCTTCTCAATCTTCTTCAAAGCGATAGGTATCGAATTTCAATGTACGGCAGTTTTCGGTGACATCACGGACGGTCTTTTCAGGAGCACCATCAGGGATACTTGTCTGGATTTCCAGTGTCACCTCCATGCTGGCTCCCGCTCGATAAAGGGAAGTAGCCCTTTATCGAGTAGTTCCAGTTCTTCCCCCACCCGATCTTGATTTGTTTTTGCCATGTCTGCGAGTCCTCTGACTATTCTTGAATAAGCAAATCCTTCGTACTACGGGAACAAATTTCTCGAACAACGGAGTCTAATCGATTTCTTATAAAAACGATCTTTATTCCATATGCTGTGGACACAGAAAGCGTAGACGGACCCCATTTCTTTTAAGTGCTTCCCTATGCTCCCACCAGTCAGTATCGACAGCATTTAAAACTGTTGGATGATTCTGGTTTCCAAGGGCCACAGCAACGTATTTCCTGTCAGAACGATCAAAAGCATTTAATTCAGGATCAGCAGGAAACTCAGCAAATTCCTCCGGTCTGCCTGGTATGGGTGTCAATGGAACCTTTTCACACCGTTCAATAACCGCCTGATTCTCCCAAACCCATTTCATGAACAGGTCACCAACACCTGGCTGCCCAGCAATTCTCAAGCACCCCATATATTCCCACAGGATCCGCATTGTATCACCTATAACGACCATTCCACTTTCACGGATCTCTGAAAGAATATCCACGCAAGTCAATACACAATCGATGTCACAATCGATGTCTGCGTGTGAAGCTTTTTGGTTTGCAACTATAGCTACGTTGACGTCAACAACAAAAGCTGTCATTTGTCTTCTGCCTTTTTCCTTTTCATAGCCGCCTTGGTCATAGCTGCTATTTCTCCGAATTGGTCGCCAAAAAACTCTTTTGGCCAGTTTAAAATATTTCCAAAAAGATCGACATTAAGAGGTGTTAATTGGGAACCGTCATTCTCCGATTCACAGAAATATAAAGCCATCGTATCAGGAGAAATCTTTTTTTCAGCAATCCGACGCTGCAAGCGCTTGAGGAGATGTTCGCTATGACTCTCAAAAATTATCTGAATATTGTGGGTCTTCACCGCATCTATCATGACGTCCGCTAAGCCTGCCTGAACAGCTGGGTGTAAATGAATCTCCGGTTGCTCAAGAATGATGATGGAGCCCTTCGGGGCATAATAAGAAAGAACAATCGCAGGCAAAATTTGAGAAACTCCAAAACCAACGTCTGTGATCAAAACCTCAGGTGAATTAGGATTCCTGCGAACTCTGACACGGTAGATATTCCCGCCTTCTTTAGCAATCGGTTCAACGTGGAATGCGTCAATGAGCTTCAATTCCTTCAACCAGGCGGCAACACGCTGTTCCAAGCTTTCCCTTTTTTTTCTTTTTCCCCGAGAAATTAGCAGGCCGCTCTCACGAGCTGCAAGAATTGCCTCTACTACTCTTTCCCCCCTCAATCCCATATCAACAGGTTCAGCACCTGACCATGCGTACTGGCGTTTTGGATAATCACGAAGGGGGCCGAGGTATTTGGTCCCACTGAAAAGTCGTTCAAATTCAAGCTGAAGGTCGGACAAAAAGCCAGCATTCTGGAAACGAGCATTTACTTCGTTTGGAAATCCATAACATTTTACAGGAGCAGGGAGATCCCACACCCTCCCTTGTGTCCGAATAAATCGAAAATCTGAGGGGTCTGCAATTAATTCATAATTCTCTTTTGTCGTTGGTTTCCGTCTCATAATGAAATTCCGGCCAGCGAAAGAATAAATAATCTTGTTCACAACAAGTTTCTTTTTCTCGCTCTCCGAGATTTCAACCTTGAAACCGAGTTCCTCTCCTACGAATAAATCAACATTCTTGTCTTCTGGGTTTTTCACTTCTAATGGTTGAGTTAGCTTCCAGCGGATTGACCACTCAAGTTTCCCGGGTGCTGTATGTGAATAAATTACATCTCGGAAACTACCAAGGTTGGCAGGGCTTTTCTCATTTCCGAAGTCTAAAACCTGCAATCGGTCGGTAGATTCAACCGTTTGTTTAATCATAAGAAGGAGTTGGAGAATGCTTGTCTTACCCGAACTATTCGTGCCAAAAAGGCCTGTAATTGGAGCGAACCGCATTTTTTCGATTTGTTTCCACGACTTGAAATTGATGAAACTCAGTTCTGTAATCATAAGGGTGCCCCTTCTTTTTTAAGGTTTTCAAAAAAACAGTTTTCCCTGTGAATTCTTTAAGCTATTTCTCCGCCATACCTGGCGGCAAATTTCAAGCCGGGCGATGACAAGGCCGTTGTAAACCAGCGCCTCTCCTTAAACAGATCGCTTATTTCTTTCGATTGGCTTTGACAATTTCTCCATTAATTGGGAGACGAGGCGGTCCATGGTAATCGGCACAGCGCCCGCTCTAACGATGACACTTTCCTTCTCCGATTCAAACGTGTAAACCCGTTTCCTGGCACTCATTAGGTCCTGGCAGAGGTTCTCCGTCTTACTTCCTGGAGCAGCATAAGGGACGAAAAACTGATCCGCCAAAAGCGAAACGAATCTATTTCTCCTTTCAGCAAGCAGAGCCGAAATTCTTCCATGTTTTGGAGGGAACGGCGATAGAATGAGAAGCCTTCCTTCAACACAAGCTTTTCGCCATGTCGAAGGCATACGCATGTTGCTGATGCTTCGGGCGGGACACACGGCAACGGGTTGTTTGCCGCGTAACAAGAAGTCGAGACATTCCTTCTCCATGGGGGAGTGAAAGCCCCCGATTACCGGTACTCCTGCGTCTCGAAGAGATCGAGCTAAATCATATGTCTGAAGAATCACGCGACCAGGGCATCGGATCGAACAGAGTAATCCCAAAAGCGGGGTATTCAGGATCTTTACGTCACCGATTGTCCAGAAACGGGAGAACCCAGTACCCTCGGTTGCTCTGGAAAGGGCAGTTGGAAAATCAGGACTCCTTGGGTTTAAGATGGCTACCATCTCATGCATCTATTTTGTGTCTTGCTTCTTCTAAAATCCAATTATCCTGAATGATTGTGGCGATATCCAGACTTTTATCCAGAGTAGTCTCGATAAAAGTCTGGATAAAAAACTGGAACTCCGATATAAGGAGTGAAAAAAAATAAAAATTTTTGGAAAAACTTGTGGTCTTGAAATTTGGATGTGTCATTTGGAAGTGTTTCAAAAAGGCATCTCAGTGGCCTTGTGTAAGTTAGTA
>Ga0315280_10001013_pt1 | contig 50059 bp, 38 predicted proteins | sample YL17G06_40_MG_FD_203697 | JGI IMG/M metagenome (GOLD analysis project Ga0315280, IMG submission 203697) | Sediment microbial communities from Yellowstone Lake, YNP, Wyoming, USA - YL17G06_40 | ecosystem: Environmental > Aquatic > Freshwater > Lake > Sediment | place: USA: Wyoming | collected... | reverse complement strand
TATAGGATTAAACCACCCAAAAAAGAGGATGTCAAGATTTTTTTTCAAAAACCCTGACTTTCCTCTTAACGCCTTGATTTTAAAAGATATTCTGGGACTATTTCTTATGGCGGAATTTCAGTACCCTTTTACCCTTTAGGAAATCGGAAATTTTCTAAGGAGGATGCCAAACTCAAAAGGTCAATGAATGAATCTTGAGACGCCCGAGAGAAGTGGATGGCTAATTTTATGGTTAACGGCTTCACCTGCAAAGAGTGTCCATTAAACCATATCGCAAATTGACGATTTCAGATTGAAACAATTTGTATTCCGGCCTTCGTTATGATTAGGCACTGCCACCCTCCAGCAAAACCTCGAGGGACTTTATAAACGATGGGTTGATGGAGCTGGGGAAGTTCCCACATTTTCTTAAATAAAATCCTTCGTACGCTCCCCAAGCCTCCTCTTGGTTAAAAGGTTATTTTATATTTTTCATTTAAATAGGCCAGAGCTTCATCTATCGCTTTAGCCGCTGTGTCCAGATCTTGTTCCGTGTGTCTGTAGCAAATATATCCATGATGGTGTGGGGTAAAAAAGACACCTCTACGGATAAGCTGAGTGTAAAAATCGTCGCGTCTGGCTTTATGGGTACTTGCTTTATCCTTCTTGAAGGTTATGAAAAACATGGGTGCCACACCGCTTAACTCGGCTCCAACCGGATACTTGTTAATGATGTCCTCGATTTTTTTCAGAAAACGGCCACCTTTTTCCCATATCTTGTCAAGGACATTGTCACGCTGTAGAATCTCAATGGTTTTCAGAGCGGCAATATAACCGTCACTGTTTGGAAAGAAGGTAGAAGAAATAAAAAGCTTCTGTGCTGAGGCCATCATTATTTCAGCTTTTCCGGTGACCACACTGATTGCATATCCGTTAGCCATTCCTTTTCCAAGGACCGTCAAGTCGGGGGTGACTCTATAGAGTTCTTGCGCTCCACCCATTCTGAGCCTGAAACAGGTACGGACTTCATCAAAGACCAAAACTGCCCCATACTTGGTGGCGATTGCTCTTACGCCTTCAAGAAATCCGGGCTTGGGTTCTTCCATCCTTTGATGGAGAGGATGTCCAAAAGGAGTCATAATGATGGCAGCTGTCTGATTGCCATATCGTGTCATCAAATCCTCGAGCTGATTGAGGTCGTTGTAACGAAATTCATACACATCCTCGTAGAGCTTTTCAGGAACGCCCCCTTTCATCTCGACGCACCAATCATGCCAGCCGTGGTAGCCACAGCGCATCACCTTGATCCGGTTTGTGTACGCCCTCGCGATACGGATGCTCGCCGTCGTGGCATCCGAGCCGGTTTTTAAAAAAACGCTCATTTCTGAACAGGGAACGAGTTCGCTCAGTTTTTTCGCGAGCTGATTCTGATACCGCTGTGTTAATGTGAAGCAGAAGCCTTTGTCTTTTATTTGCCTAATCACAGCTTCATCAACTTCCTCTTCTCTATAGCCCAGGATAATTGGCCCATAGCCACAGAGGAAGTCGATATATTCATTCCCATCAACATCGGTTAATCTGCTGCCCTTGCCAGATTCAAGAAAGATCGGATATTCCCCTTCGATAAAATCGGTCGGTTTTCTGGCACCCAGGACTCCGCCGGGGACTATTTTTTTTGCCTCTTCAAAAAGTTCCAGACTTCTTGCAATGTTTAGTTTTTCAACGTTTTTCATAGAGACTCTCCTTTTAACAAGCCTGATTCAGACTAAAGTGCAAGTGGTGTTGCACATATATTTTGGTTAATCTGTAACTTTAAAAACGGCCGTTCAATCCATGAAGACCCATTTATGAAATAGAGCGATATTTCTGTGCTACACCACAAGCATAGACTTTGTCGTCTCCGTTTGATGTATTTTAGCGCCTCTTTGTAGTAATGCTGCAAGGAATTTCTCCGGATCGATGCAGCCTTCCGGGGCTACCACTCCCTTCACCGTCACATCGCCAGCATCCAGCATCAGGGCTGCGATAGAGGCGGGAAGTCCTGTCCCGGGCGCCATCCTGCCCACGATGTCGGCAGTGTATATCACCTGTTTTCCCTTTCTCTCCCCCTTTACGATCACTTTCAAGCCGGAAGCGAAGGGTCCCTTATCTCTATTATTGGGAATGGCACCCCAAAGCCGCAAAGTCAGATCATACGGTGCTACTTTAGCCCCCTTGACCTCTACCGGCTCCTCACTGAGAAAGCCAGTCTCTCTCTGCTCTTTAATGAGCTCGTCTACCCACGATGGTATTAATGCACCTTTGATAATCACCCTTTTCACCCCTTTTATATAGCGCGGTATGGTGAGTGGCTGAGGATGACCCACATAGCGAACTCGACAAGTGCCAAGGGGTTCAAGGAATTCGGCCGTCTCCTCGCCGGTACCGCCTTCTACATATTCCAGCTTACCGTCCAGATACTGGGGGATTTTACCGATCGTCATGTGGAGACCATGATCCCAAGCTGCACCCGCGAGCTCGGCGATACTTACTACCCAGAATAAGGCGATCTCGTCAACACGTTCCAGTTGATTCGCGTACCATTTGACGATGACGTTGTTTGTTCCCGGATCCGATCCCATTCCTGTCAAGACGGTTATTCCTGCTTCTTTGGCAGCCTTATCAATATCAGAAGAAAAAAGAATGTCAGTCGCCTCATAGTCATCGCAAATATCTATATAATTAACCTTGGCTTCAACAGCTGCCCTGGCTACTGCCACAGCCGTCTTGTAGAATGGCCCTGCGCAGTTGATGACCACGTCGGAATTCCTGATTACTCTGACCAAGCCCCCATGATCGTTTACATCTATTTTACTAAGCGATATCTTTGCACTGGCACGCAACTTATCTTGCACTCTACTCGGGTCCGTATTGATATCACCTAAAATGACTTTCTTAATCTGCTCCTGCTTAATGAGGTCCCGGGCCACTCCCTGACCCATACCGCCCGTTCCGCCTAATACTAACGCCTCCATTCCCATTCCCTCCTTATAGATGATAAATTTTTTTGATAAGAACTCGATCGAGAAGCTTCATGCCTTCGTTCGGTACTGCTCAACCGTATACAGTATACAGTCAGCGAGGGCAAGTCAAATATACGAAAGATGGGGTTGTCTGTCAAGAAGACAAAATTCCATAGCATCGTTTAAGAAGTTCGAAACTTCAACCAACGATCTTCGTAAGAACGAATTTTCAACTCAGCGATCAGCAAAAGGATATGAGAAGGGCGCCACGGGATTTGACAAAAAGAGAAGTCAAGGATTTTACCTGGGAATGTAATATCAGAGACGAGCCTCCAATGTCACTTATTATAAAAAAGTCCTGCAGACTCTCATTTGATAGACTTCTTCTCCTCCAACATGCGCAGCACCACTTCGGGTGTGACGGGAAGCTCCTTGGGCATCACGCCGATGGCATTCTGCACGGCATTGGCCACAGCACCGGTCATGGCCACGGCTATTGACAAACCTCCCTCTTTGGCGCCAAAGGGCCCAAAGGGATCGTTGGAGGTGACGATGATCGGGTCGATGTTGGGCACATCTGTGGAGAGGGGGAACCAGTAGTCAGCGAAGTTGGCATTAAGGTTCTGCCCTTTCCCGGTCCACAAATGTTTCTCCATGAGCACACCCTGTGGACCCGCCTCCATTGCGGAGCGTTGGATCTGTTGCTCAACAGCCAGAGGGTTGATGGGCTGACCGCAGTCATGGGCCGCAACCATGTTGAGTAGCTTCACCTTGCCTGTTTCGGGGTCCACCTCCACCTCGGCCACTGCCGTGCCAAAGGAATATGCGGAGGCGACTTGCCCACGGGGGTTCTTGATCCACTCCCGCTTGGGGTCGGCGTCGGGCCAACGGTCGCCACGCCCCAAGATCGCACGATTCTGCGCCAGAGCGGCTCTCGCCACTTTAGCGATATCGACGGATCTCTCCGTTTCTCCCTTGATGAAAATGCGGCCATCCCGCGCTACCAGGTCATCTTTGTTAGCCTCCAGCATTTGGGCGGCAACCTCTAAGAGCTGTTCCTTGGCATCGGCAGCCGCAGCTTTGACTGCGCCGCCGGAAATGAGTGTAGAAGCCTGGGAGTAAGCTCCTGGGTCAGACGGAGTCACACTGGTATCACCGGTAATGACTTTGATTCGGTCGAGCGTAATTCCAAGCTCCTCTGCAGCGATCTGAGAAATCATACTGTCGTTGCCTTGTCCGTTATCCATTACTCCAGAAATCACTGTGACGTCGCCGTCCTCGTTGAACCGCACAAAGGCGGCGGACCCGCCGCGAATGCCCATTGGAAATCCGCTGATCATCGCGCCGCAGCCCATGCCTATGCCACGATAAGGCGGTAAATGGCCTCGTTTCTCTTTCCAGCCAGCCTTCTCCGTGGCCAAGCGCATGGTTTCGATTTCGGCACAGGAGGTGATCACCGTCCTCGTAGGGGTAATGTAGCCCTCATGGACGGCGTTCTTGATCCTGAATTCGAGGGGGTCCATTCCAAGTTTCTCAGCAAGGGCATCGAACAGCAGCTCCAATCCAGCATAGGCCGTGCGGGGGTGATGAGGGTACATTCCGCGAGGGGGTTTGTTGGTATAGGCCCGGATGGCCTCATAGCGCAGATTGGCGAACTTGTAGGCCTCTTCAATCATAATGTAGGCGACCGAGGAAGCGATCGGGCCGGTGCTGGCGTAAGCTCCACCGTCCATGATGACCTTCATATCCACAACCGTAATTCTTCCCTCGCGGTCAACCCCCACTTTGCAGTCCGTTATACTGCTGTGTACCTGCCGTATGCAGTTGAAGTTCTCCTCGCGGGTGTAGACCAATTTAACGGGACGGTGGGCTTTCCTCGAGAGAAGCGCAGCCATAAAATCCGCAGGTGAAATCTCGGACCTGCCGCCGAAATGTCCACCGACGGCGATCTTGCGGACACGCACGTCTGAGGTCGCGATGCCCAGGGCGTTGCTGAGTGGTCTCGCCTTCATATGAGGGCCCGCGTTGGGACACCATATGTCCAGCCCGGTGCTGTCAAAGCTGGCCACGACGGCGTAATTCTCTAACTGGCAATAGCTTTCTTCTGGAGATGAGAAGCGGCCCTCCTGCATGAGATAAGACTCGGCAAGAGCCCGGTCAACGTTCCCCTCGTTCACGAAAATGCGGACGCTGATGTTGCCGGGTTTGTCATCATGAAGCTGAGGAGCGCCCTCAACCAAAGCCTTTTCAGGATCGAGAACATGCGGCAGAACCTCCCACTCCACCTTGATCAGATCCACAGCCTCCTGCGCAGTTTCTTCGTTGATGGCAGCAACCGCAGCAACCTCTTGGCCGAAGAAGCGGGCCTTGTCCGTGGGAAGGAACTGCATATCCCGGGTGTAGGCAAAAACGCCCCATCGGTAGGGTTTGGCGTCCCTACCGGTGATGATCGCCCTCACTCCAGGAAGCTTCTCAGCTCGACTTGTGTCGATGTTCAGTATCCTGGCGTGGGCGTAGGGGCTGCGGAGCACTTTAGCATAAAGCATGCCTGGTAAATACAGATCGGCGGAGAACTTGGCTTCACCCTTAGTCTTGGAGACAGAGTCGGTTCGAGATACTCGCTTTCCTACCACTGAATAGTCTGAAATGACACCTTCCTTTTGCAATGATGGGGCCCGCTGACCGGAGGCGGCCATCACAGATTCGACGATCTTGGTATAGCCGGTGCACCGGCACAGATTGCCAGAGATCGCCTGCCGAATCTCCCGCTCCGTGGGAGAAGGATTCTTGTCCAATAGCGCCTTGGTCGTAAGTATCATGCCCGGGCTGCAGAACCCACATTGACTGCCACCGTATTTGACGAATGCCTCCTGTACCGGGTGCAGCTTCTCTCCGTCGGACAATCCCTCTATGGTAATAATCTCTTGCCCCTGAACTTCCGCTGCGAGAAGTAAGCAGGAACGCACGGGTGCCCCATTCAGCAAGATCGTGCATGCACCACAAGTTCCATCCTCGCACCCGCACTTCGTCCCAGTAAGTTGTAGATCATCCCGGATGACCTCCAAAAGGGTCCTGTGAGGAGCGATTTCAAGCCTTTCAGCTCGCCCATTTATATTTAGTGAAACTGGAATCCTTCCCATGGTTCTCCTTTATGCTGGATATGATGTCGACTCCAATGGCCGAAGATTCATTGAGACCTGACCTCAGACGCCATCGCCAGCGCTCGGCGTAGCGCCCGCCTTACAAGTACTCCCACCATCTTCCTACGATAGCTGGCATCCATAGCCAGGTTTCCTGCCGGCTGCGCCGTATCCACTACCTCTCGGGACACACGCTGAAGCAGATCTTCTGTAGGCTTGTGGCGTTCCAGAAGTCCTGCGGCCTTGGACACTTCTATCGGGGAAGGCCCTACCGCTCCCAGCACCAACCTGGCCTGTTCGATGGCGCCGCTCCGGTTCCTCTTCACCATGACGGCTACTCCGGCCATAGGAAAATCCATGCCTTCGCGCACACGGAGTTTCTCGTAGGCACCGGCAGCCCCTTGGCCAGAAGGTGGGATCCGGACTTCTACCAGTATTTCGTCTGGCTTCAGAACGTTGGGCTTCTCTCCTCTCCCGGTGAAGAACTCGGCTAAGGGAATAATCTTTTCACCGTTCGCCGAGGCGATTTTCACCTCGGCTCCCATCGCGATCAGAACTGGACCAAGATCACCCTGGTAAACCGCCTGGCAACGCTTGCCCTTCTCGACTGCGTAGCAGATGTCTCCTCCCCGCTTGAAACAAGCCCTTTGCGGGCTTCTCCAGAACTCAGACTGATTGTGGTAGATGCATCGGGTGTCGAGACAGAGGTTTCCTCCGATGGTGGCCCCATGGCGGATAGGGGGAATGGCCACAAGTTGGATGGCCTGGGCCAGGAGGGCGTACTCGTTTAAGACCAGGGGGGATTTCTCCAGGGTCTCCAGGGTGACCATAGAACCGATCGAAAGTCCGCCGCTCTTGTTTCGGGCCACGTAATCCAGCGCGGTCAATCCCTTCAGGCCAATAACAACGGCGGGCGTGCTGAGTCTGTAACGAAGACCAACCATGAGGGCAGTGCCTCCGGCCAAGAGGGCTGCCTTCCTATCATGCTCTCGAAGGATGGAGCAAGCCTCTTGCAGCGAGTGCGGTTGGATAAACTCAAACTTAGGCAGTTCCATTTGATTCCTCCCGTTCTACTTCTCCCCCAAGACATTTGCCTGGGTCTTTCTCACTCTATAGCGACGATCAGTTCATATATTTATATAGAAGAACAAGCCTTTTTTGTCAAGATAACATTCTCTGGTATTTTTATCCCTTCGAGCTGAATCATGAAATAAAAAAATGGCACTCCGGTTTTCCAGGGTGCCATTTTCAATCCAGAGGAACTTTGGTAAGTTGCATTATTTTTTCTTAAATTCATTCCAAGGATAGTCGATGAGTTCGAGGAGAACCCCATTGACATTTTTAGGATGAACGAAGGCAAACTTGCAACCTCTAAAAGGTCTCAATCCACCAATGAATTGGTAACCTTTTGCCTTCAGCTCATTCATGGCTGCTTCAGTACTATCCACATTCAACCCGATGATCATGACGCCCTCTCCCCTTTTCTCAATGAATTTGGCCACGTCACCATCAGGGGTGGTAGACTCCATCAATTCGAATCCTACCTCGCCCAGCCAGTACCTTGCCACCGTGATTTTCTCGGGCTCATCCACATAAGGATCATCAGGCCCCTTTCCAAGAATAGGTTCCCAGAGTTTTCTCGCTGCTTCAAGGTCCTTCACGGCAATACAAATGTGATCGATCTTGTTCACTTTCATCAGACACCTCCTATCTTTTTCCCAAGTTTCATCGATATTTTTTCAACGCCTCTGGCCGAACTTCTCTATCGAAGAATGCTCACAAAGCTGCCTGAACCTGTCGGTTCTTAACCATCATCTCTTTGAAAGTTGCATGATATTGCCCGTCTCGTAGCCACCATTGGGAAGTTCATTGATAATGGAGACAAAGGGACAGACAAAGGCGCAGATGCCACATTCCACGCAGAGATCGGTTAAAATCGCTGCCTTATTGTTCACGAGACCGATAATATGCTCCGGACATTCCCTGATACACGTCCCACAACCCGTACATTTGAAAACATCTACATGCGGTACCATAAGCCTCTCCTTTTCGATAGGTTTGGTGATGGCCCTCCATAGGAGAAAACGGCCATTCTTCATTTTTTATCTTTCGTTTAATGTTTGATCCGGTGATAGGTTTGATAGGGCAAGAAGTCAACCCTCATCCCCATCTTGTAGCCATCACGAATCGCTGCTGTCCCCCTTCTGACCTGGACCGCATCCCCGACCATATAAATATCCTTTGCATATTTGCCATAACCCACTTCTCTATTGGGGATGAGGTTGGCGAGGACCACGGAATCGGCCGGGATGGTCGTCTCCTTCTTATCCGGTCCTTCCACAACGACCTCTTTATCCCGGATCTCTTTGATCGTGCTCTGAACCATCTGAACGACATTTCCTTCCTTCAACTTCTTCATGAATCTCCAGACATAGGATGGGTTCACATCGAGCCCAAATTTTTTAGGCTTATCAACCATGGTAACTGTGTGTTTCCCTTTATCGATGATATAGAGGGCTGTTGAGATGGCGGCACCTGTACCTCCCACGATCACCACGTTCTGGCCAAGTTCCGCGTTTCCTTCCAGGACATCAAATAGAGAAACAACATGTTTCTTATCACTGCCAGGGAACGATTTATCAGGCACAGCACCCGTGGCGATAATGACAGAGTCAGCTTTTTCCTTCTCCAGCAGTTCCTTGGTCACAGGTGTTTTCAGGACGATCTTGGCGCCGTGCTTGTCGCATTGGGCCTTCAGATAATTGACCATTCGCTGGAATTCCTGGTCCCCCCATGGCCCGTGAGCTGCCGCAGAGAATTGACCGCCCACATGATCGTTTTTCTCATAGACCGTGACCTCATGGCCCTTTTCCGCAGCAATGGCCGCCGCCTGAAGACCTGCAATACCTGCCCCGGCGACGATGATCTTCTTCTTCGTCTTCGATTTTTGGAAACCATAGAAACCCCAATCCACTTCGGTCTCATGCCCGAGGGAAGGCCGGACCGTGCAGCAAAGTTCTGTATCCCTGAAGAGTCGAGCCAAACAGACATTACAGGCGATACAGGGGATGATGTCCTGCTGACGGTCTTCCATGATCTTCTTGGGAAGGAAAGGGTCGGAAATCATAGACCGGCACATCTCCCACATATCGAGTTTGCCTTCCGCCATGGCTTTCTCCGGAATCTCCGGAACAAAGAGACGATAAGCCATGCCAACAGGAACCTTAATATTCTTCTTCATTCGTTCTGCGATGTAGAGCCAGTTTCCCATGGGAACATCTCGAGAGATGACCGAGACAGATGATTCCTGCCATCCGGCGGTAACACTCAGGTAGTCAATGCCTGCCTTTTCCGCAATCTTAATTGACTCCAGGCTTTCTTCCGCAGTATTCCCTCCTCGGTCGTCGAGCAATTCCTCACCGCAGAGGCGAATGCCGATGGCAATATCAGAAGGGACGGCCTTTCGGATCCCCTCGAGAATTTCTTTCATCAACTGACATCGCCCACGGATGTCGCCGCCATACTCATCCGTTCGTTTGTTGGTGTAAGCGGAAATGAAGTTGGAAAGAAGATAACCAACGATCCCTGAGACCTCAACGATCTTAAAACCGGCTTCGACCGCCCTCACCGCTCCATCAATGTGCTCTTGAATGCACTGATGAATCTTCTCTTTGGTCATCTCTCTGGGAGGACGGAAGATCGGAAGTTTTTGAGGAACATTCGACGGCCCCGCTGTATAAGGGATTTCAATTCCTCCCACCCGACCGCAGTGCATCAATTGGAGGCACGGAACGGCCTCATGCTTCTTGATGACATCGGCAATCTTTTTGAGGCCTGGAATGAATTTATCATTCCAGATGGCCATCATCCCCACATAGCCCCTTCCTTCACCCTTGGGTTCTGTGAAGGTACCTTGCGAAGTGACAATGCCTGCTCCGCCTCGGGCTTGGGCTTCCATATAGCCAACTTCTTTATCGGAAACATACCCATCTCGATAATTAAAGTTTGTCTCTGTGGAGGCATATTTGATTCGGTTTTTAATCTCCAATTTACCGATCTTGATTGGACTGAAAATATGCGGATATTTATTAATTCCTGGTAACATATGCTTCCTCCTTTGATAGTGTTAGGCTTTTAGAACAAATTAACTAAGTATCATCGCCTCCTTCTTTCGCAAAGAAATACTCCACAAAGTTAGATTAAAATTTTGTCTTAATTTGCATAATGATTTGAATGAATTATCTCAGAATTAAGAATTTGAGGAGAACATTCAAGAATGTATACTGTATACAAAAAGGAAGCCATTTTGTCAAGTCAAAATTTACTTCTTCCTTAACTTTTTTCTTGACAAATGTTTGATCTTGTTTAATGGTTTAGGGAAAAAGAGGTAATTATATGAACACATTGGAGAATGTAAATATTCGGTCTCTGAAAAAGGAAGATCTGGAAACCATTGTAGAGATTGACGGGAAGGTCTTGGGGGATAAACGGAGGGATTATTGGGGGAGGAAGTTAGAACGGGTGGACAACAGATCTTCCCAAGTCTCACTGGTTGCGGAGGTTGAAGGGAATGTCGTTGGGTTCATTCTTGGTGATGTCAGCGGTTGGGAATTTGGCGTGCCGAATACGATTGGCTGGATCGATACAATCGGTGTTGACCCGATCTATCAGAAGAAAGGATTAGCCACTGCTTTGGCCCAAGAACTGATTAAGAAATTGAAAACGATCGGGGTGAAGACCATCTATACCCTTGTCAGTTGGAACGATTGGGACCTCCTTCAATTCTTCCATGCCATGGGATTTACAAGAGGAGATATGATCAATTTAGAGCTGACGATTTGACCCCCCTCCTACCCTCAATTTCAGTTGGTCCGCAGGATGAATTCGATCCCCTCCACTGAGATGATTCCAGGTTTTGATTTCTGCAACCGTAATATTATACTTCTTGGCAATCCCCCAAAGGGTGTCTCCCTCCTTCACGACATAGATGATTTCTTTTCCCCCCTTTTTCCTAATAGGTTCTTCAAAGGGGTCGGGGGCGTTGATCATTCTAATTTTTAGTTTGTCCCCTGGTATCAGTTTCTTTTCTGGGTGGAGATTATTCCAGCGGCTGAGGGCACCGATATTCACTCCCATCTCATTCGCAATGCTCCACAAGGTATCGCCTTTTTTGATCGTATAAATGATCTCATCGGACTTGAGGCTCGGGTCATGACCATTGAACTTTTTCTTTGCCATCACGGTCGGTTTTGTATCTGGAGCGATCGGAATAGGAATGAGGAGGTTCATCCCCATTGAAAGGCGGCTCGTCCTTTTCAATTGATTGATCTCCAAAATCGGTTCCACCTCCACCCGATAAGATCTGGCAATTCTCGCAAAGGTATCTCCTTTTTTCACGATGTAAATTTTGAACTGGGACCTTTGTAAGGGTTGAAGGGCTTCAAAATTTTTAAGAAAAAGTTCTCTCTTCCCAAAAGGAATTTTGATTTGGTAAGTGGGGCTATCGGGAGGTGTGCACCATCTCAATAGTTCAGGGTTGAGATCCTTCAATTCCTCGAGCGTTATGTCGCAGATCTTAGCAATTAGGTGAAGGTCAGTTACAGAGGGGACCTCCGCCTTTTCATATTGAAGGGGTTCCTGGAATTCAATGCCGATGAAACCATATTTTTCAGGTTCCTTTGCAATGAGCGCTGCAGCAATCATTTGGGGGACATAGTCTTTCGTCTCCTGTTTCAGGTAACGGTATTTGGCCAGTTCCCAAAAGTCTTCAGTGCGGTAGCGTTTCATTGCATTGGCGATCTTATTCTCCCCTGCATTGTAACCGGCTGCAGCGAGATACCAACATTCGAACATGTCGTAGAGGTCTTTCAGATATTTGGCAGCAGCAATGGTGGACTTTTCAGGATCTCGCCTCTCGTCCACCCACCAATTCGCCTTTAAACCATATCTTTTCCCTGTCAGGTAGATAAATTGCCATGGACCGGAGGCTTTACTCCTCGAATAGGCATAAGGATTGAATCCACTTTCGATGAGGGCCAGATAGACGAGGTCCTCGGGAAGGCCGTTCTCCCTCAGAAGATTTTTCATGAAAGGGATATATTTTTCAGATCGGGCGAGCCAATTCGAGAATCTATTTCTCGCCGTCGTTTGGAAATATTGGATAAACTGTTCAACTTTTGCATTGATGACGATAGGGATATCGAAATCCGGTTCCTTCTTCAGGTGAACTCCAGGTAGAATCTCCAGATTAAAATCGTCATTGGATTCATCGCTGATGGGAAGTTCCAACCTTCCTATAGATGGTTCGTCCGCAGGCAGGATGGAAGAAGGTGTAGAGATTTCCATTTGTGATGGAACGGGTTCGCGGGAAAAGAGTTCTTCCAATTCGGACTGGGTAAAGAGGGAAGGTTGCCCCTCACCGGCTGAAACGAGATCCGAACGGGTTTTTTCGGGAAGGGAATTGATGTGGGGGAAACAGGCAGAGAAGAGAAACAAGGCCATCCCCACCGATAGGATCTTGCCCATTATTCGAATACCTCCCGAAAACGGGAAAAAATTAGGAAAAGAAATTAAAGGAGAAAAAATTTATAAAAAAATGGCATAGATCGCTTAGCTTTGTCAAGTTTAAAATTTGAGTTTAAAATTTAAGATTCCTGAAAAAATCCAGAAATCTCTGATTACATTGATTAGGGACCGATTACACAGATACGAAATACATTGAAAAATCAGGAAAATTTGTGTAATCCTCCTTTAAAATCTGTGTAATCAAGAGAGCACGTAGTAGTTTTTCAGAGCTCTCATTTTTTAAGGGTCCATTCCCATTTTGATCGGCAAGGTCCGGTCGGCGGACCACTCCACCCAGGATCCCCGGTAGAGACGCACCTTGGGAAAATCAAGAATGTATTTCAGAGTGAAGTAAACATGGCTGGCCTCCTTTCCCGTCCGACAGTGAACGATCACCTCTTTGTCCCTGGAGACCCCAGATTCTGTAAAGAGTTTTTCCAGTTCTCCCTTCTTTTTCCAGCTCTTCACTTCATCCCCTTCCAAAGTCGTCTCCCAAAATATATTCTTTGCTCCGGGGATATGTCCTCTCCGGATCTCCTCGCCCTCTTCCCCGCTATACTGTTTTGGCTGCCTGGTATCCACAATCACACTCTCCTTTGATAGAAGTCTATCCCGAATCCATTTTTTTTCAGCCAGAGTTTCTTGTTTTACTCTTCCGAAAAATTTTTTGGGAAGGAGAGAGGGATATAACTGGGTGGTTGGAAGCTTTTCCGAAACCCATTTCTCCCAACCTCCGTTGAGGACTCCGACTCTATTGTGGCCTAAGAAGTCCAAGACCCATGAGAGGAATGTCGCATTGGGATTCGATTTTTCTGAATAAAGAATCACCCACATGTCATTTGAGATACTTAAATTGTCCCCTAACAATCTTTCTAAGCAGATCCGGTCCGGTGCCTGGGCGGGAATGCCCTTTTCGGGGACCAGAAGGTTTTCAAAAGGGAGATAGACGGCGTTTGGAATATGACCCTTGAGGTAATCGAGGAATGAAGTTCGCATGTCGACGATCCGAATAGAGGGGTGATCAACGAGGCCCACCAACTCCCCTGTATCAACGAGTTTGGGATGGTCAAAATTCTTAAGGGGAGGTGTTTTCGCGGAGACAGAGGTCAGAAGAAAAAAAAGAAGAGAAAGTAAGATTCCCGCGATGAGGATCTGTAATCTTCTTTTGCCCATATCGATCTCCTGCTTACGCCCCTCTCTTCTTCTCCAAGGCTTTCTGGTAGAGTTGTCGATAGGCGGCAGCTGACCTTTGCCAGGAGAAATCCGCCGTCATGGCATTTTGGATGAGCTGTTTCCAATGCTCCGGCTGAGAATAAAAACCAATGGCGGTCTTGACCTGATCGAGAAATTCCTTTGCATCATAGCGGGTGAACTTAAAACCGTTTCCTCTTCTCGTATTGGGGGAATAATTCACGATGGTGTCATCGAGTCCTCCGGTGGCCCGTACCACGGGGATCGTCCCATATTTGAGGCTGTAGATTTGATTCAGACCACAAGGCTCATATTTCGAAGGCATGAGGAAGAGATCGGATCCGGCTTCGATTTTATGAGCCAATCGGTCATCGTAGGCGATTCGGATTCCAGCCTTTTGGGGATATTTCCGAGCAACCTGCTGGAAGAGATCATGATATTTCTGTTCCCCTGTTCCAAGGAGGACAAAACCGATGTGGAGGGTGAAAAGTTCCTCTAAAATTTCGGCCAGGAGGTCGAATCCCTTCTGGTCGGCCAGTCGAGAAATCATCCCTAAGAGCGGAGAGTTCTCGAGGGAAGGGGGAAGATTGAATTCCTTCAGGAGATCCTTCTTGCATTCTCTTTTCCCTGAGAGATCATTTAGGTCGTATTTGGCAATGAGGTGGGGGTCGCGAGAGGGATCCCAATCCTTGTAGTCCACCCCGTTGAGGATGCCGTAAAGGTCTCCCCCCCTCTTTCTCAGGATTCCCTCCAATCCATAACCATATTCAGAGGTCTGTATTTCTTCGCTATACTTCTGGCTCACCGTATTGATGACATCGGCGTAGACGATTCCCGACTTCATAAAATTGATCCTCTCCCAGAATTCGATCCCCTCCGGATTATACATCTCTATGGGGAGGCCGGTGAGCCAGAACTTCTCTTTCTTAAACAATCCCTGATAGGCTATGTTGTGGATGGTGAAGACCAAGGCGGCTTGAGAAAAAAAGGGATCGTTCCGATAGACCGATTTAAGGTAGGCCGGAATCAACCCGGTTTGCCATTCGTGATGGTGGATGATTTCAGGGGAAAATCCAATGTGTTGACTTAGGGTCAGCACCGCCCGGGAGAAGAAGATGAAACGTTCGGCATTGTCGAAGTAATCGCCTCTGGGTGTGCTGTAAAGGTATTCCCTGTCAAAGAACTCTTCCCGGCCGATGAAGTAGATTGGGATCTCTGGGGTGAGTTGGCCCTGATAGATATCGGCCCTGAGGATTTCATTTCCAATGGGGACCTCAATCTCTTCACTCAGGTATTGGAGAGGAAGGCCGGAGCGCCTCACTGCACGATAGTAGGGCATCACCAAAATCAATTTGCATCCCAAGGGTTGGATGAATTTTGGGAGAGCACCTGCGACATCCGCCAATCCCCCTGTTTTGGCAAAGGGGACAGCTTCCGGGGTAGCAAAGAGGACGCGTATAGGGTTATCCATAAATGATTACCATTGCAAATTGCAAATTGTAAATTGCAAATTTTTCATTGATCTTTTTTATGAGTGTCTCCCCAGAAAAGGACTCGGTGGGGGAACGGGGTTTGAATCCCTTTTTCATCAAATCGATTTTTAATCCTTCTCCGCAGCTCTCTCCCCACCTCCCACTGTTTCAATGGGACGGTTTTTATCATCATACGGATGATCAATTGGGATTCTCCAAATTTCTCTATCCCCAAGATCTGTAAGGGGCCAAGGATGGCATTTTTGTAAGGTTCTTCCGCCTCCAATTCCTTTCCGATTTGAGAAAGGAGGTCGATGATTTGGTCAACGTCTTCATGGTACGAGATGCCGATGTCCAGAACCGATCTGGACCACTCCTTGGAGAGGTTGCTCACGATCTTGATCTCGCCATTGGGGATGGTGTGAACTTTTCCCTCTAAGTCCCTCAGAACCGTTTTTCTCAAACTCACCGATTCGACAAGACCTGATACTCCCGCCACCTCGATTGCATCTCCGATCCGATACTGGTTTTCAAGGATGATGAAGAATCCGCTGATCACATCCTTGACGAGGCTCTGGGCCCCGAAACCAATGGCGAGAGCACCAATGCCGACAGTGGCCAATAGGGGGCCGAGCTGTATCCCCACTTCTCCAAGGATCATCAGGATGGCGATGAAGGAGATGACGATGAGAAGGGCATGTCGGAGGGTATTGCCCAAGGTGTGGGCCCTTTTCTTCGCCTCTGCGGCCTGGAGGGGATCCTTCTCTGGAACGAACCTCTCTAACCATTTCACAATCCATCGGGACATTCGAAAGAGAATGATGAGAGCGATCAGAATTCCGAGGACCTTGATTCCTGATGTGCTCAGCCAGGTGAGGATGGTTTTTAGTATTTCGGACATGGGAGGCTCTGCAATTCAATTCCAAATTTCAAAACCCAAATGACAAATAAATCCAAATTTTTGGAATTTGAACTTTGACATTTGACATTGATGTATCGGTAGGTCTATTCGCCCTTTTCTGTTTTCCGAATGACCTTCTCCAGACGATCGAGGGCATCGGCTGTCTTCTCTCTTAAGGAGTTTGTCATGCCTACCAATGTATCCATCTGTTTCTTCAGGTCTTCAGGAGGAATAGCCGATTCGATCTTTCGTTTCAATTCCGCGGTTCCTCCTGTCCGCTGATAGGCGAGGATAGAGATAATAAGTGCGACGACTGCAATGACATCCCCCATATCCATCGTTAAGAACCTCCTTCGATTTTTGTATTAAGATAATTCAATCCCTTAAAATTTTCAATCGATTCTTCTCCAGATTTCGTTCCGGATAATGGGATGGAGAGGTGATGGGGAGCGACGATCCCCACCGACATAATGGCTTTGATTGCTTCTTCAATCGTCATGTGAGAAGGGAGTACCTTTTCCTTGGGGAGAAAGAGGAGGAAACCTTGAGGAGGGACAAACGCCGTGGGAATAAAAACGGTCACCTTCATTTGTTGTTCGAGATCCTTCAACTCATTTGTCAAAAATCCCAGAACGAAATTTCCCTCCTGCGGAAATTCGACAAAGACGGCCTGACGAAAAGAACCTTTTCGAGAGGCAGAGAAGGCATCGGTCAATTGTTTGGAGGCGGTATAGATATTCTTTACAACTGGGATCGTTTTGAAAAGGTAGTCTCCCCAAGTGACCAGTTTGTGACCCAAAACATTGGTGGCGATCACTCCGATGAGGTAGAGCAAGAAGAAGAAACCGATAATCCCTAACCCAGGGAGGTTATAATTTCGGTTAAAAAGATAGACGGTCACTTCTGGCATCAGAGGGCCGAGGATGTTATCCAGAGTATTGAAGACAAACTTCAGGACGAGGAAGGTGATCCCGAGGGGCAGGATCACCAAGATTCCTGCAAAGATCTTCGTTCGAAGATGTTTGAAAATATTCTTCATGTTGGGTTCGATGTCGAAGGGTGAAGAATCTTCTTCAGATCTCCCTCCTCGACCACCTCTTTTTCCAGGAGGAGACGGGCGAGTTCTCCCAATTCATCTTTCTTCCCCGTAAGGATTTCTTTCGCTTTACGATAGGTTTCGTCGATAATCTTCTTCACTTCTTCGTCGATCTGTTTGGCCGTGTCCTCACTGTATTCCCTTGAGGAAAATATGGAGGAGGGAAGAAAGAGGGGGTTCTTTTCCTTCTCGAAAGTGACATACCCGAGTTTTTCACTCATCCCAAATTCTTTCACCATGCTGGTGGCGATGTCGGTGGCCCGTTGCAGATCGTTGTGGGCACCGGTGGATATCTCTCCGAAGGTGATTTCCTCAGCGACCCTTCCTCCCAACAGGACAGCCATGCGGTCCAGCAGTTCTGTTTTGGTCATCAAATATCGGTCTTCTGTGGGGAGTTGGAGCGTATAGCCCAACGCGGAGATACCTCTCGGGATAATGGAGATTCGACGGACAGGATCAGCATTCGGTAAGAGAGAGGCTACAATCGCATGGCCGGATTCGTGAAAGGCCACAATCTCTTTTTCCTTCTTCGACATCAACCTCCTTTTCTTTTCCAATCCTGCGATGACGCGGTCGATGGCCTCTTCAACATCGGCCATCTCCACCGATTCTTTATTCTTACGGGCGGCGAGCAAAGCGGCCTCATTGACGATATTGGCAAGATCCGCACCTACAAATCCAGGCGTTCTTGAGGCGATCACTTTCAAGTCGACCTCTGGAGACAATTTGATATTTCGGGTGTGGATCCTCAAGATCTCCTCACGGCCGATGATATCGGGGCGGTCGACCAACACATGCCGATCGAATCTGCCCGGCCTTAGAAGGGCGGGATCCAGAATTTCAGGCCGGTTGGTGGCGGCCATGATAATCACTCCTGTATTGGGAGCGAAACCGTCCATCTCCGCCAGGAGTTGATTGAGGGTCTGCTCCTGTTCGTCGTGCCGGCCCATGGGGTTGACCCCCCGTGCCTTTCCCAGGGCATCCAGTTCGTCGATGAAGATGATGCAGGGGGCATGGTTTTGAGCCTGTGCAAAGAGATCCCTGACCCTCGCTGCCCCCACCCCGACAAACATCTCAACGAAGTCGGAGCCACTGATCGAGAAAAAGGGAACATTCGCCTCTCCAGCGACAGCCCGTGCCAGCAGGGTTTTCCCTGTCCCGGGCATCCCTACAAGGAGAACCCCTTTGGGGATTTTTCCGCCGAGGCGTTGAAACTTTCCCGGGGTTTTGAGAAATTCCACGACCTCCTTCAATTCCTCTTTCGCCTCGTCAATTCCGGCCACATCGACGAAAGTGATCTTCTTCTCCTGTTCCGCATAGATTTTAGCCCGGCTCTTTCCAAAGGACATCACGCTCGTCTCCGGTCCAATTCGACTGAAAAGGATTCTCCAGATGAAAAAGAAGAAGACGAGGGGAATAATCCAGGAGAGGATATTGGTGAGCCATTTGCTATCGACCTTTCCTGTAAATTTCACATGGTTGGCCTCCAAATCCTTTACGAGATCCAAATCCTCCACCCGGACTGTTTGAAACCTCCGGAGGCCTTTCTCAGTTTCCCTTTCCCCGGAGATCGATTCCTGGGTGATGGTAAGCTCTTTGATCTTGTTAGTCCTTAAGGATTCCTTAAATTCACTATAAGGAATCACATCCTCGGTCTTTCTCGTCACGATGTAATTCTGGACGAGCAGGATGATGAGAAAGGCGATGACAAAGTACCAGATCGTGAAATGGGCCTTTTTCAGGATGGGTTTCTTCCCACCTCGGTCCGATGGCTCTTTGATCCGGAGAAGGTCCCTCCAAGAGAGAGGGGGCTTTTGATCTTTCTTCATTTTATGAATCTCCAAATACTCTCTTAAAAATATCATTCACGTGCTTGAGATGGCCCCGAATATCGAAGGCGACCTCCAATTCCTCCCGGGTGAGAAGATGTTTGATGGTCTCATCTTCAGAGAGAAGGGTTTTGAAATCGCCGCCCTTCTCCCAGACCCTCATTGCATTCCTCTGAACCACACCATAAGCCTCTTCTCTCGATAGGCCTTTTTTCGTAAGCAGGAGAAGGACTGCCTCCGAATAGATGAGACCTCCCATCTTTTTCAGATTGGTTTTCATATTTTCCGGATAAACGATGAGGTGCTCAATGATGGAGGTGACGCGGTTGAGCATGTAATCGATCAGGATGGTGGCATCGGGAGCGATCACCCTTTCCACTGAGGAATGGCTGATGTCCCTCTCATGCCAGAGGGGAATGTTTTCCAACGAGGCGATGCTGTAGGATCGGATCAGCCGCGCCAGGCCCGAGAGATTCTCCGCGGAGATGGGATTCCTTTTGTGTGGCATGGCAGAGGAACCTTTCTGGCCCTTGGAGAAGAATTCCTCGGCTTCCAAAACCTCGGTTCGCTGGAGGTGCCTCAGTTCCACAGAAAACTTTTCAATCGACGAAGCAATGATCGCCAACGTTGTGAAGAATTCAGCATGGTGATCCCTCTGGACAATCTGGGTTGAGATGGGAGCGGGTTTGAGTCCCAATCGTCCACAGACGAACTCTTCGATGAAGGGAGGGATGTGAGCAAATGTTCCCACCGCGCCGGAAATCTTGCCAACGCTCACAGCCTCTTTTGCCCTCTCCATTCGGATGAGGTTTCGATTCATCTCATCGTGCCAGAGGGCCATCTTGAGGCCGAAGGTGATAGGTTCGGCATGGACACCATGAGAACGGCCGATCATGAGGGTTTCCCTATATTGAAGCGCTTTCTCCTTCAGTACCCCCAAAAGCCGGTGGAGGTCCTGGAGGATAAGTTCAGAAGCCTCTTTTAACAGAAGGGCGAGAGAGGTGTCAAGAATATCGGAGGAAGTAAGACCGTAATGAAGGTATCTCGATGGGGGGCCAAGGGATTCCCCCACATTGGTGAGGAAGGCGATGACATCATGTTTCGTCACCTTCTCTATCTCGTTGACGCGTTGCACATCGAAACAGGCCCTCTCTCTAATCTCTCTGACTGCTTCTTTTGGAATCTCACCCAATTCAGACAGGGCTTCACAGACCAAGAGTTCAATCTCGAGCCAGGTCTCATACTTTCTCTGGTCCGTCCAGATCTTTCCCATCTCCGGGCGGGTATACCTTGGGATCATCATAGGCTCCTTATCAACATCCTTGTATATTCCCATTTTACTGTATCGAGTTGAAAAGTCAATAAGAAACAGGATGTTGAATATTGACAATTCTGGGGTTCAAATGCATACTAATCCTGTGATCACCATCAAATCCCCTCGCGAGATTGAGCAATTGAGGAAACCCAATATCATTGTGGCAGAGGTCCTTCAGGAACTGAGGAGGGTGATTGCAGCAGGGGTCACCACCAAAGAGTTGGATCAGATCGCGGAAAAGATTATCCTTTCAAAAGGGGCCACCCCTGCATTTAAAGGGTATCGTGGTTTTCCCGGGACGGTCTGTATTTCTGTCAATGAAGAGGTGGTCCACGGCATCCCTGGTCAACGGAGATTGAAGGAGGGAGATATTGTGAGTCTCGATGTCGGAGCCAAGCTGAACGGCTATTTCGGGGATGCGGCCATCACCCTTCCTGTGGGTGAGGTCGACCGGGAGGCCCAAAGGCTTGTTGAGGTAACGGAGAAGGCCCTTTATATTGGGATTGAAAAGGCAAAGGCTGGGAATCGCCTCTTTGATATTTCCTATGCCATCCAGGTATGGGTGGAGGAGCATGGGTTTTCTGTGGTCAGGGATTTCGTGGGACACGGTATTGGGAGAGACCTCCACGAAGAACCGCAGATCCCAAATTTTGGATCTCCCCACCAGGGACCGAGATTGGAGAAGGGTATGGTCTTTGCCCTGGAGCCCATGGTGAATGAGGGGACCTATGAGGTCAAAGTTCTTTCTGACGGCTGGACCGTAGTGACAGCAGATGGGAAGCGATCCGCTCATTTTGAACATACCATTGCGATTACGGATGGAGAGGCTGAAGTACTGAGCATCCTTTAATATAGACGATGAAAATGGTCTTTGGGTAAAGGCTACGAAGCCTGCCCATAATTTACGATTTGTGATTTGCAATTTGCGATTTAGGTCTTAGAAAAATCGAAAATCGGAAATCGAAAATCCAAAATTGAAAAACGGGCATCATTACCCTAACCTTTAGACGATTGATTTTTGTTTTAAGGAGGTAGAGAAGAAGCAATGTATCGAGTAGCGAAGGACATGATTGATTTGGTGGGATATACCCCCCTGGTGAAGATCAACCATATTGTCCCCAACAAAAGGGTGACGGTCTATGCAAAGCTGGAGCGATATAACCCAGCAGGATCTGTCAAGGATCGAATTGCGAAATATATGATTGATTATGGAGAGAGGGAAGGCCTCCTGATGAAAGAGAAGATTGTCATCGAGCCCACCAGTGGAAATACGGGGATCGCTTTGGCGATGGTCTGTGCGGTCAAAGGATATCGGTTGGAATTGGTGATGCCAGAGACCATGAGTATGGAGAGAAGAAAGATCCTTACCGCCTTTGGAGCGAAGATTATTTTGAGCGACGGTTCGAAGGGAATGGATGGGGCTATCGATTTGGCCGAAGAGATGGCTAAAGACTCCAAATATTACATGCCTCACCAATTCGAGAATAAGTATAATGTGCTTGCCCATTATGAGACAACCGGGGAGGAGATCTGGAGGGCGACAAGAGGAAAGATAAGGATGTTCGTTGGCGGCTTGGGGACGACTGGAACGCTCATGGGTGTTTCAAAACGGCTCAAAGAATACAACCCTGACATTAAAATCGTCGGAGTGGAACCCTATCCAAATTCAAAGATTCAGGGGTTAAAAAACCTCAGCTCCCAGTATGTCCCGGAGATCTATGACCCCAGGCGATTGGATGAAAAGATCAATGTCACGGATGAAGATGCCTTTGAAATGGCGAGGGTTTTGACCATTCGAGAAGGTATCTTTTGCGGGATCAGTTCTGGTGCGGCGATGTGGGGAACATTACAAAAGGCGAGGGGGGCGGATCGTGGAGTGATTGTAACCGTCTTCCCTGATGGTGGGGAGAAGTATGTGAGCACCCCCCTTTACGAACCGAGCAAATGTTTCGAATGTTTGAAGAAAAATCAGATTCCGACCTGTATGACAGAGGAGTATATCACGGCGTTGGAATGTTTGGTGAAAAACGGGAATTAATCTCCATCAACAATGTCAGCAATTGTTTGGTCCAATTGTTGAAAAAGATTATTGATGTCAGAAATGTTACACACTCTCAAGAGGTCGAAAATGAATGATTTGACAATGGAATCATTCCTGATTCTTAGAAGTTCTTTCTTTGGAAAAAGTGGAAGGCCAAGACCATACCGACTCCGCGATAAGCGAAACACTCAAGATGATCCCTTGGATGAATATATTCACAGACTGCTTTCAAAACAGTTCCCAGCCGATGTTGATTGTTTGAAAGCACCCGGACCACTTATAACTCCTGATTTGGTTGTTCTGCGGCCGGAAGTCTGTAAAGGGGCTGCAAGAGTAACTTTGACCTCAAACCTGACACATATTGTTGCAATAGAGGCAAAAAAACTCGAAAGGACGCAAAGTGGCACAATAGCCAGACCATCAGGTATGGATTACAATACTACCCCACCTTGTGGCACAGTTCGCGTTTACGATTCGGGCGCCGCCGCGTTGGACATTCGTGGGTTTTATCTTTTTGTGTGCTAAGAGACTGTTTGTGATCAACTAGGTAGATATCAATTATCGGCGTTGGTTTTGTGTGACGGAAACCTTCTGAACGAAGACTTCAATTATTACTTGTCAATTGTTGGGGAAAGAGTTAAAGAGATTGGTCTTGGAACCTATGGCAACGGGGCTAATCGTACCCGCCCCATGCTGATTTTCTCAAACCCACTTGGTGCCCCACAGCTTGATCATAGCACTACCCTGATTCATTCCAAAGATGACCTGCAGAGAGATGTTTCGAAACTTAGACAGCTAGGATTCATAAAACGAACGATACAGCAAGGGGGTACGAGCGCATTTTATTGTTACCGCCTCGCCGATGATGTTCCTAAGGATCATAGACAATTTGAACTCTTGGACCCTTTTCCTTTGCCTGCCAGAACAGAGAAAACACAGCCCCGGGGCCGATTTCGATTGAATTTTCAACCTGCTGATTGAAAATCCGCGTGGTTTGGGAATTCACCAGAAGTTGAGCTGTTTTTGCTGTTTGCCTGGAAGCCGCTCGGCTATTTGTTGACTTTGATGAAGGTCTTTGATCGCCCTTTCAATCGGCGTACGACTTGAATCGAGTAAGTTCAGGCTTTCTTCGAGAAGTGGTTGCCATGACAAACGCTTGATGATCTGTGCCATCAAAATTACATAAACATCATTCCGACTCAAAGACCTGCCTAATCCATTGAAACGAGCGATCTGCTCCGTAGCCTCGTTGACTGCACTTCTAATAAGTGTTTTTGGATCTGACGCATCAGTTAAAGAGGTTCCTCGTTTCCGGCAAACGGTGATTATGTCCAGGTCAATAGGTTCCTTGGCCTGAAACTTCGGCATCGCCACCGACATTTCTGCCTTTATGGGATGCGTCGCAACGATTGCAAAACCTGCTTTGACGATTGCTTCCAACACAGAACGCCACCCTTCACCACGTGAATGATGATAGGTAAATATGAGAAGTCCCTCACGTCGGAGAACCCGATTGCATTCTTTCCATACGCCACAAAGGCGCTCGGTGAAGATGGTTGGATCGCTTTGTTGAACCTCTTCCTCAGACCGGGTGCTCTTTCCATTGTGGTTGCCATTTGCTCCAAGGATATGGCGCTGCCAGACATAGAAGAAATCCGCCAGCTGTGAATAATGTACGTTGTCAAAAAAAGGAGGGTCAGTAATGATTGCATCTACGCTTTCTGGTGCAAGGTCAGTTTTCGCCGAATCACCGCAAGAAAGGAAGAGCTCTTTACCTCTTTGGAACTCATCAAAGCTTTCTGCGATCTCCATTCCCAGGGGACAAGAGAGACCATACACCTTCTCGCCGATGATTTTTCCGTTACTGTATGTTGGACTGATTTCGAAGGGATTTTCACTGTAATCCATGGCTCGAAGAAGACGGCTTTCAAAGAGCGTGGAAAACGCGCCAGAACTCTTAGGCGTCCCCCAAAGGTTTGCTTCCAGAGGCGTTCGCTCTGGCTTGAGGATATGGTGGGAGAACATGTGGCGGACAGCCCCGGTGCCTTCTCCTTTAAACGAAGTAAACATATTGTTGAACTCAAGCGTGCCAGAGAAGAGGGAAACAAAAAGTTCCCTTATCCTTCTTTCAGAAATCTTCCGAATACGGTCTGCAAGAAGGCTTAAGCAAAGAAGCTGACGATCATTGAACATTTGATGCCAGTACTGATACCGGTAATTGAGGACTTGGTTGGTGTTATAACCGGCTTCAATTGAGACGACAGGATAGGCTTTCTTCCGTTTCCTTAGAGCTTGAGAAGCCTCCTGATATAGTTGCAGATCATAATCATCAGCAGGTAGATATTCTTTCGAGCCATTTGGTCGGATGACCATTTTTGCATAAAGACGGTGTTCAGGTGGTTCTTCATATTTCTGAACAGTTTTTGCAATTGGGAAGCTGTGCCCACAACCTGGACAAGCTGCGTTCACACCCTTTGCAGGTCCAACCTGCGGGTTGTTGGTTAAGCCACAAGCCGAACATTTATGAAGTTCGGTATCGTAACGGGTTTTATTGATGGCCCCGCAATTCGGGCAAAGTGCGTGTGCTTCTGGATTATGAGCAGGGTAGGCATGCTGTGAAAATATGTAGGATGAGAAGAGATCCACCATCCGCTCACACTTGGGGCAGGGAATAACCTTTACCCAAAAATAATAGAGAGCGTCTGCCATCCCTCCTTCTGGAAGGCGGGCCTGATAAAGGCGGCGAATAGCAGGGGCAACATCTCTTTCAATAGCTCGGAAGGTCTCAATGACTTTTTCGCGAGGATGGAGGCCAAGAGCATTTTTTACAACAAAGTGGGAAACGGGGTTGATGTCACGACCGATAGAGCGGGCGCCAAGCTTGAGAGCTTCACCGATGGTGGTACCGCTTCCCATGAAGGGGTCGAAGATAACAGCTCCCGTCAATCTCATAGGCTGATAGAACATTTCAAAAACATTTGATCCTTTGGGAGCAAATGCGCCTATTATGATAGCCCGAAAGACCGAGCCGAGCCGTTGGGCCCACCACTTGTGGATGTGGTAAATGGGACGGTGGATCTCCTTCCGCCAGCTTTCAAGTTCTGCGATGTCACTGAAGCATTCAAATGGAAAAGCAGGATCTTCGATAGCTCGAACCCCTCCAAAGGAAAGGAGAGTTCTGCCGTAGGGAGTCTTCGGTTCGGCAACGTACCCATCAAGAACGCTGCGGAAAGTCTCAGCAATCCGTGAGGGCGAGTTAGATATAGCCTTTTGCCAATTCGCAGGTACACGCCCGGCGAGGAGAAATAGGCTCTCAGACTCGATCTTCAAAGCATCAGCAATCGACCGGATTAGTGCATCGGAGGGTGGAACGATTCCACGTTCCACACGAGAAAGATAGGCCGGATTGATTTGCCCAATCTCTGCCAATTCTCGAAGAGATAAACCAGCGGCTTGTCTACAACGACGAAGATAATTACCGAACTTCATGTTTTGGATGATATTACCTGTTGACAGATTTGTCAACAATAAATTTGTTCCTCATGATGGGCGAATACTATCCTCCATTTTAACGTTAACCTCCAAAAATTCTTGTTGCATTTTTCTTCCAATTTGATAACATCATCCCAAGTTCAAAACTTTAAGAAAATGGAGCGGCATTTTTTTCTTATGGGTCATGAGGAGAGACTGTCCCGTGTCAAGGGCCGGCCCCAGATAACTTTTCTTACAATGTTTAGAAGCGTTGCTTTTCTAATCGGAGTTCATGGAGGAGCCAGCGACCTCACCTGGCAAATAACAAATTATCACTGTCAAGTGATAAATCGTAATGGAAATAATCAAGTCTGCCCCTATTTTTCTTTTCAGGACAGAAATTAATCATTTTATCCTCTTTATATAGAGATTACCTTCTTTTTCGAAACTAATAAACTGTCCATCTGGCGATAATTGAGGATTGCATTCATTAGTATCATTCGTACTCGTAATATTTCTTTTACCTGTTCCATCAATACTGATAGCAAAGATATCAAATTTGTTTTCTCCGATCTCACCAGAATACATAATTGTCCTGTTATCAAGAAAGAATGGATTTTTTTCTGAAAGCATGGTCGTTTTCGTTAGATTATAAGCGACACTCTTTTTAACATCATATACATATATATCTGATTGGTGTCCATAATCTGCATGCCATTTAAAAACAGTGAATGCTAAAAAATCACCGTTTCTAGACCATACCAACTCCTGAATACCCTTGCTATCTCTGTCAGAAAAAATTATGTTTTTATCCCGTCCATCATATTTCAAAATGATAACCTCATTTTTTTCATTTACATATGCTAGTTTCAACCCAGACGGTGACCAAGAAAGTGGATTGTATTGACTTTCTCCCAATGCGCTATTAATGCTTCCATTTATGTCAGCAATAATAAGACCTAAACCCCCATTATCTCTTGACACATTAATTATGCCCTCAAAAAAAAGATTTTTACTATCAGGGGAAAAACTCACATTATAAAGTATATTTGGCAAACCATTATAATGAGTAATGCAAAAGAATTGTCTTGTTTTAATATCTACAAGGTATAGGTCCCTTTCATCTTGTATTAATATTTTCTTGTGGTCCGGCGATAACAGTCTTGGAAAAGTGGTGAATGCTAATTTATTGCCAGTAGAAAGTGAAACTAGGGAAGCCATTTCGCCATCTTTTTTAAATACTATCTTTTCACAATCTATCCAAAAATAATCTAATTTTTGAGTATACCTAAGATTAGTAACTTGATACAAAGTATTTTTTTCATATTTTCTAAGATAGATCTCATCATTGCATTTATCATAAAGATTTTCAAATATAAAAAACTCCTGTTTAAATGCATTAAACCTTTCTTTGAAATCTCTATTCCTTTCTATAATTTTATTTCGTTTCTTATCATCCAATCCATTTAAAATTTTCCACCCATGGCGTTCTTTAATAAGATGGTACCACCCTATTCCCACATATTTTCCTTTTCCCTTACTTGCTTTTTCTTCCGAATGTTCAACCTCGATAATTAAATTGCTCTCATCGAGAGCAGTTGATTTAAGTATTTTGTAATTAATGAGGCCAGATCTTAATTCGGTGATGAACTCTGGTTCTAATCTTTCTAATCTTAAGGCTGAAAGCATGCTAAAAAAATCGTTGATAGAAGGATTTGCTTCTTCTTTTAATGAGCGGTAAAAAAGGTCTAATGCTACCATTGGCTCACTGGTTTTAAGTTTCTCATCAACTGCAATTCTTGATGGTCTCTTTCTTTCTTTATCTATTGTCTTCGCGAAATTAACATTCTTCTCAATAAATTGTCTTGTATAATTCTTCCAATACTCACTCTCCCTATACTCATGGAGTTGTGTATAAAAGCTTTTTGTATTTTGAATGTAGTCCAGATAAATTGGACCTTGTTTACAAGAAACTTGTTTAGCTTTTCACCAAGCATCCCTATCGATATTAGGGTTACTACAGTTTTCTCCGGGGGCTGCTTATATAATCCTTTGACCTCAGAAATAAATTCGTTCTCTCCATACTCTTTAATCTTCTGCAACTGGGACAGCAAATCCCCACCTCCTCCCTCCTGCAAGGTCAACTTTGCCAGAAACATCATTGATTCCGTCCCGTAAGCTCTCCCATAAGAGAGATCATCATGGATCTTCTTGGCATCGTCATATTTGAGGACGCTATTCCCCCGTGTTTTCAAGAAAAGAACCTCCGCTCTTTTCCAGCGTGCTGCAGCATCCTCAAATACCATACTAACCGACCCTTTGAGATAATTAGCCGGGTCCGTAAGAATAGACTTGGCCAAATGGACAGCCGTTTTCTCCGCTACCTTTTCGGCAACTGCGGCTCCAGCTGATGACCCTCCGGTTATGTAGATCTTCCCCGCCTGCACGAGAGCCCTTCCCCCAGCTTCCCTCAGAAAGAGGGTTACATCAGCAAGCTGCTGCATGACACGGTACTCGTCAAGCTTCTTATATCCTCCAATTTCGACGGGACCAATCGGTAACTCGCCTTGCTTAAAGGTGGGCCGGTAAACCAATTCCACGAAGAATATCTTCTCTAAGACCTTGGAATCTTCAACAAGTTTGCCTTTGGAATCCAAAGCAGCCAAAAACTTTTGACCTTGCTTCTCCAAGGCTCCCGGGTCGATCTCCTCTGCCCAGCCAAGCTCGTACGTTTTTCCGTCAACCTGGACTTTCACAAGTGGAGATAGGAACTTGATTCGGGGAGATTCTTCTCCAATAGCATTCAACTCAAGAATCACCACAACAACCATAACCAGAATTGAGATCGGCAGAAAAACAAGACCTGGGCTCTTCTTCGGAAACATATACAACCCTCCTTTGTTTAGAAAGTATCACTTCATCTGTTCCGGGACAGCCGCAACATCTATCGATTGGTTGCTCAAAATACTTTAACTCTAATCTATGGTACAATACTTTTGTTTAGAATCGTATCAACTGCTACCTTTATCGGAGATGGCTTGAAAACAGTATTTGAGGCCAAAGACAGTTGATCGCGAACTGATTCTTTCTTTTTCGCTTTTAGCTTCGCATCGGCACCCAGAATTGTGCCAGCAATTGTCCGCCAGATGGTGCCAGGCATCGGAAATACGGTATTATCTTCACAACTTGTACCTAAATTTCCTCAATAAATCTTTTCTCCAGGCCACTCCATCCTCTTTCTCCACTCCTTTCAGTAAAGGGGACGGGACGTAGGTTCTAAAACAACTTTTATTGTTCTAATCCATTGGGCATCAATCCCTTGACTCATGTGCAATATAAATAATTTCCCCGGTTTTAAGTATCTCTTCGAGGAAACCGATCCTGTCATTTATTGTTTTTCTCCCAATTAATTGGGAGAAAGGGGTCAAGGATTCAAGTGTTTATTTCCTAACGATGCACGATCCCATGACCCTCGCTTGCTTACGCATATCCTCGGAACTATTTTATGGCAGTTGGAGCTCCTTGCAGAATGTCCGAACAGGAAAAACTCTGACCCCGTTTTTTTCAAAATCTCTGTTTCCCTCGTGAACCTGGTAGAATTTTGGTATTTTCGTTCTTTCGATAAAATAATAGAGGGAAGGATTGATGTTCTTCTCTCCTGCCTTGCATTCAACCGCAAACAAGGGCTTTCCATCTTCTAAGACAACGAAGTCCACCTCGCGCCTATCGGTGTCCCGGAGAAACCGAAGGTCCATCCTATAACCTTCTGTGTCTTCCCTGAAATGACAATATTTCAGGAGTTGGGAAGCAATGAAATTCTCGAATCTCGGACCCTGCTCTGGCACGATTGACCAGTCCCACAGATAGAGCTTCTGCTCCTTCTTTACGGCTCTCACCTTAGGCGGACCATAAGGAGGTATCCGAAAGCAATAGTACATCCTTTCAAAAATATTCAGCCAACGCTCAACGGTTTCGTGAGATACCTGAAAAAGTTCTTTCAGATTCTTCACGGATAGGGGTGCGCCTACCCGGTTTGGAAGTTCCGCCGCAAGCAGTTCCAGCAGGCTGATATCCTTAACATTCTCAAGATCCCTGATATCCTCATAAATCACTCGATGGGTCCTTTCCCTCTGCCATCTCCTCCAGAATCTTTCCTCTCCCTTTAAACAGGGCTCTGGAAATCCTCCGAACTTAAGCAATCTCCTGAAATCCTCCATCGAGGGTTCTTTGTTCAGTTCTGTTAGGGAAAAAGGGTGAAGCCTGTAATAGTGATATCTTCCCTGTAGAGAATCACCTCCCTTGCTGTAATAGTCCAGTCTCGCAGATCCGGTGATGATGAATGACCTTTCGGATTTGTTTGTATCATAGAACCCTTTTACAAGATTTCGCCATTTCGCAAATTTGTGGATCTCGTCTAATACAATGCATTTCTCTTTGGCTGGCAATTCCCCTTTTAACAATGAAGACCGCGTGGTGATATTATCCCAATTAAGGTAGGCCGGATGTTTTTCGGTAGGCTCAGATAGAAAGGTTAAGGCGAAGGTGGTCTTTCCCACCTGCCTGGGGCCGCCTATGAACACCATCCTGTCTTTAAGGTCTTTTGCAACAGGATTTTTCAGATATCGCTCATGTATCCTCGCCATAGTAAAATAGCTATAACATGATTTTACTCATGAGTAAAGTCGATTTCACATGACTTTTTTATTCGGGGGAAAAGGATGGTGGTTATCGGCAAATTTATCCTAATCCTTTTTTGTAACACTTTAGCTCTTTGGAATGGAATACTATAAGTCCCCCAGTCAGAGATGCTTCCAAAGCTTTAGAATGCGGATTTTTTCTATTTTATAGCCTCGAAATGGAGGAAGTTTAATAGACTCTACATTACCTCTGAAGCCATCTGATGATCATGGAAAAGGTTCCCGCCCTAAAGCTTTTCCAGCATCCCTGACTGGGAGACCATTGGGGTGATTTTACAAAGGGCTAAAGTGTTATCCTTTTTTATGTTTTGGTTTCATAAGGCTGTCCAAAAATTCTGAGACTGTCTGAATAATCACCCCGGATGCAAGGCTCGAATTATTCATAAAAGGGCCAAAATCCTTAAAATAGCCTATCAGTGAATGAGTCGCCTTACACTGAATAGTAGCTTCGAGTAAGGGCCGGTCCTTTTTCGGACAGATCAAATGTAAACGGAGGTCAGGACTGGACACGCCTTTTCTATCTTCACAATTTATATTTAAATTTTCTCAACAGCTCCTTCCTCCAGGCAATTCCATCCTCTTTCTCTATCCCTTTTGGAGAGGAACCGTCGATGACACCGAGGACGCCTCTGCCCTGTTCGGATTGGGCAAGGATGACTTCCGCAGGATTCGATGTGGCACAGAATAGGTTACAGACCTCCTGACACATCTTCACTGCATTGAGGACATTGATCGGGAAGGCGTCCTTCAAAATAATGATGAAGGTATGCCCCGCTCCAATCTTCAAGGCGTTCTTCATAGCAGCTTCCTTTAATGCCTCATCATTCCCCTCCCCCCGGACGAGGCATGCGCCAGAAGCCTCACAGAATCCAATTCCAAACTTAGCACCGGGAACGGCTCCCACCATGATCTCATAAAGATCTTCGACCGTTTTGACGAAATGGGTTTGTCCGAAGATGATGTTACATCCTTCTGGAAACTCTAATCGCTCAATCTCCAGTTCCATGATTTACCTCCTTAGGCGTCTTCGTGTGATTGCGTTATTGGGTCATTGGCTTAAATAGGGAGAGTGCCCTTCCTGGTTATGGCTTCGGCCGCTTCCAGAAAGGGCCGGTCTTTCCAAGCTCCGCAAGGGTTGTGACCATTTCCCGGGCATACTCTCGACTATGTGAGACCCAATCAAGGTCGAGGCGTCTGCGAAAATAGCTGCCTGAAAAGAGTTTGACCAAGTCTGAAAGTGAAATGATACCCTCGGCTGTGGCCGGATCGAAACGGGCCCAATTCCGAACATGCTCTTCCGACCGGAAGAGGTTCATCGTGCTTCAGGCATAGGGAGCGTTTTCAAACCATTTCCAGAAGGGCACGGCCACATAGCCCATCAGACCTTCAGGCTCGCTTCGAAGAATTTTCCCATCACGGATCTCCACCCGGTTCGAGAGCCCGCAATCGAGGCAGGGAGCATCGATTTGGACCGTTTTCCCCGGAAAAAGCCAGCAGACCGCCAGCGATTCGAATCCTCACTGGCCGAACCATTTCTGCTGCCCCTCAATGGTGATCCGGTACTGAGTGGGAAGATTGTTGAACGGGGCAAAGGAGGCGATGTAGTCGGTATTTGGGAAAAACCATCCAGGAATCCCTGGTGTTTCGAATAGGTCGCGTAGAGCTTTTCGGCCTTCTTCCACGGAAATTCCCAGACCAGAGGCGACCTCCGTATAATGCGGGGCCTGTCCGGATTCCACCATTCTTTTCATAATAAAGTGGAAGGTACGATCTAAATCAGTTGGATTGGTCATCATGTTCACCCCCTATGAATAAACGTTATCCATTTCTCTGGACTCTTATTCATTTTACCCTTTTGTCTTTTCACTCCCGATCAAGTTTTCCTTAATGCTGCAAAAATTTCACCATACGGACATGGGTGAACCGGTCAGAAAGGCTTCGGGGCGAACCTTTCACCCAATGAGCACTCTCGTCTCCGACACCTGCCGGAGTTCACCTCAGGTGGAGTCCTCCCATTCCCTTAAGACATCCAATTAACCGCCGTCTGAAGCCTTGAAGAGCGGTTTACCCATGGCCGTGTTTGCAACTGTAAAGTTTTTCAATCTTTCTTTTTAATCTCTTCTTCGACTGGGTGAAAAGATATCTATTAATGGGAGTGTGAGTCCCACCTCAGGTTGATAGCGCAGGAAACTGGGTATCGGGTATCGAATTCCCCTTTCGTGAGTCTTAGCAAGTCCTTCAACGAGATCTCTCAGGTGCGAGGCGGGTAACGTATAAACCATTTCATGATCCTGTGCAGTCGCCCAAACACGATCCCCATTGCCAGGTACGACCACTTTGGGAGATTGATCCAGGAAGGCCCCCAGGACCCCCTCGGTGCATGATGCCGCTCTACCAGAAAAAGAACAGCTAATGGGTTGACCGGTGCGTTGAGTGCTTCCGTGAATGCAGCGCATCAGTTGGGCCGGATTCAAGTAGATCAGGATGAGATCTGGCACGATTTTGGTCCACTCCAGGGGAGAATAAACGACTGCCTCACATTGGCCGGGGTTTAGGGTTCTGAAAGATCGGAGGATGTTAAGAGCCGATTTTGGATCTGCGGCGTAATTCATTCGTGTGAAAAATTCAATTGCTCCTTCTTCATTGGCTGGTACCCATCCGTAGGTATGCCCGGAGATTGCGCAACCCAAGTCTTCCTGGGTCATGGCAATGGTCCAGCCATATTTACGGGCAACAGATTGTGCCTGACAGTGGGCCATTCTTACTTTAAGGTCTTTTAGAGGAGTTCGAACGCCGTCTGGGATCTCCCTCTTATCTTCTAAAATCTTTACTGCCACAGGAAAAGTTTCAGTATGGATATAACGCCTAAGTTCCTTTCCAAGCTCTTGCCATTCTTTCATGATAGTTTCCCTCTTTTCTCTTTTTACCCCGTTAGAAAGCCCCGACATTTATGTCGGGGATGTTATAAATAGAAAGCATCAGCTCCTTGTAAAGGCGGGGTCAAAGCCCCACCTTTCTAACGGGGTTTACTTGATGGAAACGACACGACCATCTGTCATTTTAATGAGGTCTGAAGGGGTGAGCTTAAAGACAGCATTTGGAGTGCCTGCGGCAGCCCAGATTTCATTGTACTGGAGCAGATCCTCATCAATGAAGATCTCGAGCTTTTCAAGATGACCAATGGGAGGAACTCCACCGATTACAAACCCAGTTTTTTTGCGGACATAATCGGCATCTGCTTTTCCAAGAGGCTCAGAGATAAACTCTGCTATCCCTTTTTCATTCACCCGGTTCGGACCACTCGCAATTACCAAGATAGGTTTGTGTGTCTGTTGACCCTGAAAAACGATGGATTTAGCGATCTGCTCAACCCGGCACCCAACCGCTTGGGCCGCTTCAGCAGAGGTTCGAGTTGTGGATTGTAATTCCATCACCTCATTTGGAAAACCGAGAACTTTCAATGCATCCTGAACCTTTTGAACACTTGGACTTAATGTTTCAGACATATCTTATCTCCTAATTCATCTCACGATTACTAACGATTCTTGGATGGCTGTGATTTTGTTTTGAATCTATTGAATTTATGAGGAAAAGTCAAACGGAAAATTGCTTACGGAAAATTGCTTAGAAAACAGCGTGTCCGTTTTGCAAAGGTCACGTAAATTTAGTCACGAAAAGGTCTCACTTCAATTTTTTCTCCATCCGTAACTACGGTAATTGCACCCTGCTGGTCGGTTCTGAATATTCGGGTGCCTATTTGTTGGTACCTCTTTATGACCTCCGGATGGGGAAGTCTCCCAATGTTCCGCTCGCCCACACTGAGAACAGCGTAGGTAGGCCTCACCCTTTCCAGAAATAGCGGGGTACTGGATGAGGTACTTCCATGATGGGGAATCTTCAGGATATCAGCCCGGAGCGAGTACCCCTCTCTCATGAGTCTATATTCCATTTCCTTTTCGATATCTGCTGCCAGAAGTACCTTTATATTTTTATACTGAAGTTTCATGACTAGGGAGTGGTTGTTAAAAAAGGAGGTATTTCGGCCCGCTCTCCGAGATTCAAGATTCCCCGGAGGGTTGAGAAATGAGATTTGGACACCGTTGATCATCTGGAGAGGGGTCTTCTCGTTCAATGAAAATCTTTCCACCTTTTTACTCAAAAGGGTCTCCATGAGTTGGAAATAGGATTCTGAATCCCCACGAAGACCGTTATCCCAGAATTGGCCGATCGAAAAATGGGACGCAACAAAGTTTAGGCCTTTGAGATGGTCGGGATCTGGATGGGTGAGAACGAGATAGTCAATCCGAGGGATCTTTTTATTCCATAGAAAAGGGGCGATGACGTTCCTTCCGATGTCGAAGCGATCCCCATAGAGGCCACCTCCGTCGATCAACATCCTTTTCCCCTTTGGAAATTCGATGAGAATGGAGTCTCCCTGTCCCACATCGATGAAGGTCATGGTGAGATTTTTCTGGAAGAGACCCTTCAAATTCCAAAAGGCGAAATCTAAGACAAGAACCACACAAAGTCCTACAAACAGATAGCGTGCTGCTTCCCTTTTCTTAAGGTGAACCGTCAGGAAGAGGAGAGAGTAAAAGAGGGCAATCTCAAGAGCCGTTGGAGTTGAGAGAAAGAGTGAGGCGAATGAGAAAGACGCGAGAAAAGCTAAGACTCTGAGAAGGATCAGAGTGATAAAACTGTTGATGTTCAACAAGAAGGTGGCGAGGGGAGTGAAGAAGAAAGAGAGAATAGAGGAAACGAGGGTCAAGGGCACAATGACGAATCCCACCCAGGGGATGACGAAAAGATTGGTCACTAGTCCAATGGGAGAGATGCGGTTGAAATGAAGCGCGACAAAGGGTGCAGTTCCGAAGCTCGCCACAGCGGTGACGAGAAGCGATATTCTTATATATTTCCAGATACTCTTTTTCCATGTTGGTCCTGAGGGGAGAGAGGGCCCTTCCTTTCTTAGCCCTTCAAGGATTCGGGGCACAAGATAAAGAATCGAAAGGACGGCGAGGAAAGAGAGTTGAAAAGAGACATCGAAAAGGGAAGGGGGAGAGAAGATAAGGATGAGAAAAGCAGCCAAAGTGAGCGTGTGGAGCAGGTTTCTCTCCCGACCGAACAGTATGGAGAACAGGAAGGTCATCAGCATGATCATGGCCCTGATCACAGAAATCCCTCCACCTGCGATGAAGGCATAGAGGACGATGCAAGGGATGGTTAGGCTGGCGGCCAATTTTTTGATGGAAATGGAGAGAAGAAGGAATTCGGAGCGTTTTAGAATCCAGATCAATAGAGAGAAGGAAAGGAAAGCAACGATCCCGAATTGATCTCCAGAAATGGCCAGAAGATGGGCGGTCCCTGTGAGGATAAAATGTTCCTTCACTTCTTCTGGGATATTTTCCTGTTCACCCAATACCAGTGCCTGGAAAATATTGGATGACGGAGGATCGGCTTTCTTTTCTAGGAAATCGCGGATATGATCCCTCCAAGCCTCCACCTGGAGGAGGATTGGATTTTTGAACCCCTCGCCGATCTTAAGATACGCATTTTTCACAGATAAAAATCCAATGCTATGAATCCGTTCAAAGGCAAGATAGCGTTCATAAGAAAATCCACCCGGATTATGAAATCCACGGGGAGGATAGAGTTTGCACAAAATTCGAAGACGATTCCCAACACAAAGCGGTTCGATCTCCTCCTTTAAAAATAAGAGGAGATAACCGTCAACAGGGACATGACGGTTCGATAAAACAACCTTCTCGGATCGAATCAATAATCGAGTTCCGTCCGGGGAGCGTTGAGGAGGGCGGTCAACGATTCCCTCTAATGCGATTCGATCAAAGCCGGTGAAATGCGAGAGGTGGGAAGGGGAGTGTGGTGGATCGAGATAAATGTGGATAGAAAAAATTCCAAGAACGAAGAAGAAGAGGACCGCCGTCCAGGAACCCAACTGGGTTCTTTTCATTCCCATAAAAAGTGCCCACAAAGCCAAGAGTATCAGGAGAAGGATCAATCCTTGAAAAGGGAAGGGGAGATCAAATTGGCCTAAATAAATGCCACTTGTATAAGCGATGAAAATGGGAATGAGAGGCAGGCGAAGCGTCCTCACCTCAGAATTCAATTCAACCTTTTAACAATTGGTGGGCGATCACCAGTCGTTGAACCTGATTGGCTCCTTCATCAATCTGTGTCACCTTGGCATCCCGCATCATCCGTTCCACGGGATAATCCTTCATATATCCATATCCTCCGAGGATCTGGACGGCATCCGTGGTCACCTTCATGGCCACCTCGGAAGCATAAAATTTCGCTATGGCAGAGAATTTCTCTGTTTCTTCAAATGGAGCATCGATGCGAGCCGCCGCCTGATAAACCAACGCTCGAGCGGCTTCCACTTGAGTGGCCATATCGGCGATCATGAATTGAATGCCTTGAAAGGAGGCAATGGGCTTTCCAAACTGGATTCGTTCATTGGCGTAACGGATGGCATAGTCGAGGGCCCCTTGAGCAATGCCAACTGCCTGGGCTCCTACAGCCGGCCCCGCCATGTTGAGAACCCTCAGGGCAATATCCCAACCCTCTTGCTCTTCTCCGAGAAGGTTTTTCTGGGACACCCGGCAGTTTTCAAAGAACACATCTGTCGTCACCAAACCCCTCATCCCCACCTTTTCTTCTTTTTTGCCAAAATGGAGGCCAGGAGTTCCGTTTTCCACGACGAAAGCAGAGATCCCTTTCGTTCCTTTATCGGGATCGGTAACCGCAAAGACAGAATAGAGGTTAGCCATGCTCCCATTTGTAATAAAACACTTACGGCCATTGAACAGATATTCCTTACCCTGTTTTCTTGCTGTGGTCTTGATCGAGGCGGCATTCGATCCCGCTTCAGATTCGTTAAGGGCAAACGCGGTGAGACTGTTCTTCTCGGAGATCTGGGTGAAGTAAAAGTCCTTTTGGGAAGGATTCCCTCTCACCCAAATGGGCATGGTCCCTACCCCTTGGGCAAGAATCAATTGCGATGAGGAGCCACAAACCTTTGCGATCCCTTCAACCACTAAGCAGAAGGAGGTGATATCTCCATTGGTTCCGCCATATTGTTCAGGAAGGATGATGGAAAGAAACCCTTGTTTCCCAAAGGATTCTACCAAATCCGAGGGAAATTCTCCGGTGGCGTCGATCTCTGCCGCTCTCGGCTGGACAATTTTTTGGGCCGTTTTTGCGGTAGCCTCCCTGATCATTTGTCTCTCTTTTTCAATTTCCTTCATCGGGATCTCTTAAGGAAGAATTGGGCGAGTGGTTCTCACCAAAAAATAAAAGAGGAGAGGGCCTTTGTCAAGGGGAAAGTGACCACAAAAAAAAATCATGGGACGGGTTGCAAAAAATATTTGACTTTATTATATAAAATTATATAATTTGTTTTCCAAAATAATTTACGGAAGGAGGGGAAAGATGGATGCCAGGCATTAAGATCAAGGAGAACGAATCCTTTGAAAATGCACTCAGACGATTCAAGAAGCAGGTCGAAAAGACGGGGATATTGTCAGAGATTCGGAAAAGGGAACATTATGAAAAACCCAGCATAAAAAGAAAAAAGAAGGCATTGGCTGCGAAGAAAAGGGCAATGAAAAGGATGAGAAAAATAGCGGAGAGGGGTTGAGGATGAGTTTGGAAGAGAAATTGGTCGATGAAATGAAACAGGCGATGAAATCCAGCAATAAGTTGCGGCTTTCCACCATTCGGATGATTCGTTCGGCGATAAAAAACAAGGAGATTGAACAGAGAAAGAAGTTGGATGACGAAGGTATTTTTAGAGTGATCCAAGGAATGGTGAGAAAGAGCGAGGAGTCAATTGAGCAATTTAAGGCTGGCGGAAGGATGGATTTGGTGGAGAAGGAGCAGAAAGAGGTAGAGACAATGAAATCCTTCTTACCCCAGCCCCTAAGCCGGGAAGAAATATTAAGGATTATCGATCAAAGTATTGAAGAGACCCAAGCCTCATCGTTAAAGGACTTGGGGAAAGTCATGAAATCTGTTATGCCAAGACTGGAGGGGAAAGCCGACGGAAAATTGATCAATCAACTGGTTAAAGAAAAGCTTTCCCCGTAATTTCCTCCTCTTTTATTAGATCGGTCTACCTTTTTAACACTCTATGGATGATCGCTCCCTCAAGGTTTTAGAATTCTATCGTTTATTAGAGATATTGAAAGAATTTTCAGTCTCCCCCTTAGGTCGAAAGGGTTGTGAGGCATTGAGGCCCACCCATCAGCTTTCCCTTATCCAATCAAGATTATCAAAGGTTCTAGAACTTAAAGAAATTTTGGAAACCCTGGGAGATATCCCGATCAGAGGGTTGAAAGACATTGAGGGGATTTTAAAGAGATTAGAAGTTGAGGGATGCGTCCTGGATGTTCAGGAAGTTATCGATATTTATAATCAAATTGAATTATGCAAGGGGCTCAAAAGATTTTTTAAGAAGTTGATCACCCTCCATGCTCCGCATCTTCAGGAAAGGGTTTCTAACCTTTCCTCGTTAAAAGTTCTGGAGAAGGAGATCCTTCAGGCCATTAATACAAAGGGAGAAATTCTGGACCGAGCCAGCCCAGCTCTTTCGGATATCAGGCATCGAATGGGGACTGTCAGAGAAAAAACGAAGGGAGTGCTTGAGCGTCTTCTTCATCAGGAGGATCTTCAGCCGATCTTTCAGGAACCACTGATCACTTTAAGAGATGGGAGATATGTCCTTCTGATTAAATCCGATTATAAACATCGGCTGCAGGGGATCATCCATGATCAATCCCAAAGCCGCATGACTTTTTTCTTCGAACCACTTCAGGTCGTCGCCCTCAACAATGAGATCAATATTCTCATGGGGGAGGAGAAAGAGGAGGAATATCGGATCCTGGCAGACCTTTCAAGAAAGGTGAGGGATGAGGGGGAAGGCCTTTGGACAGACTTTGAGATTTTAGGCGAATTGGACCTCCTTTGCGCCATGGCAAAACTCTCCATCCTTTTGAAGGGGATCGGGCCCCTTTTGAACGAAGAGGGTCAGATCCATTTGAAGGATGCACGAAATCCCCTCCTCACCCTTCAAAAAAAAGAACAGGTTGTTCCCATCCACCTCCGGATGGGTGATGGGATCAAAGTCCTCATCCTCAGTGGAGCGAATGCAGGTGGAAAGACGGTCGCTTTAAAGACGCTCGGACTCCTGACCTTGATGGTCCAGTGCGGCCTCCCGATCCCCGTGGCGGAAGGAAGCCAAACAGGGATCTTCCAAGATGTCTTCGCGGTGATCGGCGATGAGCAAAATATTGTGGAGAATCTGAGCACCTTCTCCAGCCATCTCCTCCATGTCAATCAGATCCTGGAAAAAGCAGGACCCCACTCCCTTATCCTCTTGGATGAACTGGGAGTAGGTACCCATGCGTCAGAGGGATGTGCCTTGGCAATGGGTTTTTTGGATCGATTCAGAGAGAGTGGAGCCACTGTCGTCGTCACCACTCACTTCGATCGTCTCAAGGTCTACGGATACCTCCATCCGGATGTGGAGAATGTGGCGGTTGGGTTTGATGAGGATACCTTGGAGCCGAAATATACCCTCTGCTATGGAGCGGCAGGATTGAGCAATGCCTTTTTGGTTGCTGAGAAATTGGGGATCTCAGAAAATGTCCTTGAAATGGCCCGGCATCATCAGGATGGAGGCGGACAAGAGATCGGCAGAGCCCTGGAGACCTTGGAAAGGTTGAAGAGCGAAACGGAAAAGGAACGGTTTCAGCTCCTTAAAACAAAAGAGGAGGTTGGACTCCAGCGTCAGAGGCTGAAAACAGTTCTCGAGGAGATGAAGAGGAGGAGACAGGAGATTTTTTTACGGGCTGAGGAAAAGGCGAACAGAGCGGTCCAGAAGTTTGAAGAAGAGTTAAAGGAGTGGGTTCGCCGGCAGAAAGAAGAGAAGGCCCATTTGAAGATCTATCGTAAAGAAATCGAGGAGATGAAGGAGAAATTTATCCCCTCGACGAGAAGGAAGAGGGGTTCCGCGATGCCGGTTGGCTTAAAGGTTGGAGACCGTGTTAGAATTGTAAGCCTGCGGAGCCATGGGATTGTGATGGGTGTGGAGGAGCCTTTGAAACAGGTAGAGGTCATGACAGAAAAGGCAAAAGTGAGGACCTCTCTCTCCGATATCGTTAAGGTGATGGATGGAGAAGAAGAAAAGGAAATTGAGATTCCAAAAGGCCGGCGCCTGTCACAAGCGGATATTCAAGAGCCTCCGTCACAATTAAATGTCATTGGCCTGACCGTTGAGGATGCCATTCCAAAGGTCGACAAATTCATCGATCAAGCCCTCCTGCACGGACTGGACAAAATCCATATCATCCATGGGGTTGGCTCTGGAAGGTTGCGAAGCGCCATTGGCAAATACTTGGAGGCGCACCAAGGGGTAAAGGGCTTTGCACCCGGAGATGTGATGAGAGGTGGCAGGGGGATCACTGTTGTGGAGCTGAGGTAGAAGAATTGGCAAATGGATTCTTTTCAGAGGAGAAGGTTTCAGAAATTCGGGATCGGTCCAGTATTTTGGAAGTGGTCTCAGATCATGTCACCCTGAAGAAGGCCGGGAAAAATTATAGGGGTTTATGTCCGTTCCACTCCGAAAAGACCCCTTCGTTCATGGTCAATGAAGAGAAGCAAATCTTCCACTGTTTCGGTTGTGGGGCGGGGGGAGATGTATTCACGTTTTTGATGAAAGTAGGGAATTTCTCATTTCCCCAAGCTGTGGAGGAACTGGCGAAACGTTACGGTGTGAACCTCCCTCGCAGAGAGCTCTCTCCCGTCCAGAAGAAGGAAATGGCCAAGAAGGAGGTTCTCTTCGAGATCAACCAGACGGTTTCGGAATATTTTCACAGTCTCCTCACCCGAGGGAGGGAAGGCGAGGAAGGGAGGAGGTATCTATCCCAAAGGGGGATGAGACAGGAGATGATTGAGGAACACCGATTGGGCTATTCCCTCGATCGGTGGGACGGACTGGTCCAATATCTTCGGGAAAGGAAAGTTCCTCTGGAAATGGCATGGGAACTGGGTTTGATCCTTCCTAAGAAAAAAGAGGGTTGGTATGACGTTTTTCGAGGGAGAGTCCTCTTTCCCATCTTCGACCTTCATCATCGGGTCGTCGGATTTGGGGGAAGGGTCATCAAGGAGGGGCAACCCAAATATATTAATTCTTCGGAATCGAGCATCTATCATAAGGGGGAGGTTCTCTACGGCCTCCATGTGGCCAAACGGTATATTCCGGAAAAGGATTGTGTTATAATTGCCGAAGGTTATTTCGACCTGTTGACCCTCCACCAATATGGTTTGAAACATAGTGTGGCCACATTAGGAACGGCGCTGACGACACAACATATTCGAACCCTAAAGAGATATACAGAAAATTTGATCACTGTATTTGACGCCGACCAGGCAGGTGTCCAAGCCACCCTTCGATCCCTTCCTCTCTTTTTGGAAGAGGGGGTGGTAGGAAAGATGATCCTTCTCCCAAAGGGGGAAGATCCCGATGGGTTTCTAAGAAAGGGGAATTTGGAAGATTTTGAGAGGAGGGTAGCCGGGGCAGTTCCCCTCATCGATTTCTTTTTTGAATGGTTGATGAAGACTTATGATGTAAAATCCATCAATGGTAAGGTGAAGGTGGTGGAAGAGGGGATGGCCCTCATCGGTAAAATCCCAGATAGGATTCGAAGGGATTTTTATATGAAGGTGTTGGCAGAGAGATTGGATCTCCAGGAGTCTATTTTGTATGAGATGCTCCAATCCTCTCCAAAGAATCGACTCAAAGCGGAAGAAGATTTGAAGAAACGATTCGTTGAGGAGAGTTTTCCGAAGTCAGAGGAGATGGTGGTTCGCCTGATGGTCCACCAACCCGAACTGATCCCCGTCATTTCAGAAGAGGGGATTTTGAGGGAGTTTGAAAGCCCGATCCTGCGGAAGATAGCCGAGAAGCTGGAAGGTCTTTACCACAAGAAAGGGAGACTTGATCTGACCGAGGCGTTGGGATGTTTTGAGGAGGACCTCAAAGGGAGGTTGTGCGAATTTGCCTTTCAGGAGAGCGGCTTGGAGGGAGAGCACCGAGAAAAAATATTGAGGGACTGTATCCAGAAAATTCGGAAGAAGAGGTTGAAAAAGGACGGGGGTGAGCTGCTTAAAAGGATTAAAGAGGCCGAGAAGCAGAAAGGGGAGAAAGGATTGGAGGCCCTTTTAATGGAATGCCAGGAACTGGCGAGAAGGGAGAGAGGCCTTTGGAAAAATGGCTTACAAAAGGGATGAGGGGGAGGCCGATGGGGAAAGAGGGGAAGGTCAAAGAGGTCGAGCAATTGATCTCCATGGGAGGAGAGAAGGTGTTTCTGACGTTCGATGAGGTGAATGAGGTTCCTCCCAACGATATCGTCTCCTCCGATCAAATTGACGATGTCCTCATGATGTTTGACGAGATGGACATCGATGTGGTGGATGACCTCCAAGGATTGAAGGTGGAGGAGGAGAAGGCCCTCGAGAAAGAAGAGGAGGAAGGCGATGAGTTAGAGATGGAGGGCTTTGGCAAGGCGACCGATCCCGTTCGGATGTATCTCAGAGAGATGGGGTCGGTTTCTCTTCTCACCCGAGAAGGAGAGGTGGAGATCGCCAAAAGAATTGAGAGTGGTAAAAGAGAGGTGTTGAGCGTCGTCTTGAGCTGTCCGATGGCCGTTAAAGAGATTGTCAATCTGGGCAATGCGATTAAGGCCGGCAAGATAGAGATTCGGGAGGTGACCAACGAGATCGACGAGGAGGAAACCAGTATTGAGGAAGAACAGGTCCAGCAAAAGAAGCTTTTAGATCTGATCGAGCGGATTCGGCGGAACGACGAAGGGCTTCGGCGGCTACTCAAAAATAGGGGGATCTCGAGAAAGAAGGTTCAGGAGCAGTTCAAAAAGAAGCAGGCGGAGATCCTAGAGTATTTTAAGCAGATGAATTTGAGAGACACCCAAATTAATAAAATCGTCCAAAAAATGAAGCAGATGTTGACCCGGGTGGAGAAGGCGGAAGGCGAGATTAAAAGGATTGAGGAGAAAGCGGGCATTTCTGTTCGAGATGCGCGGGTCTTTCTAAGGAAGATCAGAAAAAAGAAGCTGAATGAGAAAACACTCATCCGAAATCGAAAGTTGAGTAAAGCCATTCTTCACGAGATCGAACGATCTGCGAAGAATGCCCAGAGGAAGATCAGTCGGGTGGAGGCGGAGTGTGGTCTTTCTACCGAAAAGCTGAAGGGAGCGGTGAAGGCGATTGTAGAAGGGGAAACCAAAGCGAAGGATGCCAAGAGTGAACTGGTGAAGGCGAACCTGAGGCTCGTCGTCTCCATTGCAAAAAAGTACACCAATCGAGGGCTTCAGTTCTTGGATCTCATTCAGGAAGGCAACATTGGCTTGATGAAAGCCGTCGATAAATTTGAATATCAGCGGGGTTATAAATTCAGTACCTATGCGACTTGGTGGATCCGTCAAGCCATCACCCGAGCGATCGCAGATCAGGCCCGCACCATCCGGATCCCCGTTCACATGATCGAAACCATCAATAAACTGATCCGAACTTCGAGATACCTCGTTCAGGAGATTGGTAGAGAGCCCACTCCTGAAGAGATCGCTGAGAAAATGGAGATGCCCTTGGACAAAGTGAGGAAGGTGTTGAAGATTGCCAAAGAACCCATCTCCCTGGAGACCCCCATCGGTGAAGAGGAAGATAGTCATTTGGGAGATTTCATCGAAGACAAAGCCGTCATCTCACCTCAGGATGCGGTGATCAGTGCAAATCTATCAGAACAAACCCGGAAAGTTCTCGCCAGTCTTACCCCCAGAGAGGAGAGGGTTTTGAGGATGCGGTTTGGCATTGGGGAAAAATATGATCACACCCTGGAAGAGGTGGGACAGAATTTTGACGTCACCCGGGAAAGAATCCGACAAATTGAAGCGAAGGCATTAAGGAAATTGCGACATCCCAGCCGGGCAAAGAAGTTGAAGAGTTTTCTTGAGACCTAATAAGTTCGGAGTCATTAGTTCGGGGTTCGGAGAAATTAGGATGGAGCTTTTGGTTTTAAAACTCTTAACTCCGAACTCATAACTCTAAACTCAATGGAGGGTTGACAGCCCAGGGGGATAGAATATAATAACAAAGGGGCCCATAGCTCAGCTGGAAGAGCCACCGGCTCATAACCGGTAGGTCCCTGGTTCGAACCCAGGTGGGCCCACCTGAAGAAGGAAAGAGAATTTCAATGAGCTCCGTTGGAATAAAGGGACGACGTTCGGTGGACGGAAAAAAAGAGTGCACCAAAGGGGTGCACTCTTTTTTGTTTGGTGTAGAGTCAAGAGATGTATGATAGCTACGAAATCATTAAAAAGACGCTATGCGTTTAACACTCTGCATATTTCTTCAGAGACAGGAGGCGACCATTGAGGGACCAGCTGGAACTACTTTGGGAACTTCAAAAAATCGATCTTTTACTTAAGACTCTTAAGGAGGAGCGAGATCGGTATCCCAAAGAGATGAAAAAATTGGATGGAAATCAGGTTATCGAGAAGGAGAGAATTCAGAAGGAGAGGGAAAAGATCGAATCGTTAGAAAAGGAGCGGAGGCGGAAAGAAGGAAATCTCAATCTGGAACAGGAAAAAATTAAGCGGGCCGAAGGAAGGATGTTCGAAGTCAAGACCAACAAAGAGTATCAGGCTCTTCTCAGCGAGATTGAAGCAATTAAGGAAGCGAATAGCCGAGAGGAAGAGGAGATTCTCCAGGTCATGGACGAAATTGACGAGCTCAAAAAGGATCTCTCCAGACGGGAAAAAGAAATGGCGATCACCATGGAAAAAATCGAAGCTGAGAAAAGAAAAATTCAGGAAGGGATGGCTCAGGGAGATGCGGTGTGGAAGAAACAGCTGGAACGAAGAGAGGTCCTTTCTAAACAAATTGAATCCAAACTATTCAAACTTTATAACACGCTGAAGGAAAAGAGACGGGGGATCGGCGTGGTCAGCGTCAAACAGGAGACCTGCCAGGGGTGTTTTGTTAATGTCCCTCCCCAAATGTTCATCGAGGTTCAAAAAAACAATTCCCTGATTCGATGCCCGAACTGTAATCGAATTCTGTATTGGGAAAGGGAGGGAAAGACGGAATGACAGACCTGGGGAGAGACCATCCGATTCAAGGAGGTCTTCGGTTGGTTGTCTATATCGATGGAGCCTCCAGAGGAAACCCAGGAAGGGCCGGCGCGGGGGTTTGGATAACGAATGGAGAGGGAAGGAGAATGGTAGAAGTGAGCCGATATCTCGGCCACAAGACCAATAATGAAGCAGAATATTGGGCTCTTCTTTTGGGATTGAGGGAGGCGGAGAGATGGGGCGGAGGGTCCATTTATATCTTCACGGATTCGGAACTGATCGAGAAGCAAGTGAAGGGTCTCTACCAAGTGAAGAATTTGAATTTACAGGCTCTCCACAAAAGGGTGATCCAGAATCTAAAAAAATTTACATCCTTTGAGATCGAATCGATCCCGAGGGAACAGAACCGAGAGGCTGACCGTTTGGCCAATCAGGCGATTCAGAGGAGGATTGTAAGAGAAAAAGGGAAAGGGGAGAAACGAAGGGGAACAGATGGTCGCTCCTCCACACATCCCAGCGAGAGGAAGGTGGGAGGGGAGGAAAGTCCGAGCTCCACAGGGCAGGGTGGTCCGTAATGCGGACTGTTCCCGAATTCTGGAAGACAGAATCCGGGGGTAAGGAAAGTGCCACAGAAAGGATACCGCCTCGTGGAATGGCGGCTGCGCCTATTCCACGGGGTAAGGGTGAAAGGGTGAGGTAAGAGCTCACCAGTACCCTGAGCGATTAGGGTAGCTAGGTAAACCCCACCTGGAGCAAGACCAAATAGGTCCCGCTCCCCTGAAAAGGGGTGAGAAAAGCCCATTCGAATTTGCCCCCGATGCCGTGATATCGGGGGAAAAGGCGGGGCGGGTGAGGTCGCTTGAGATCCTGAGTAATCAGGACCCTAGATAAATGACCATCATCCCAACCAGTCCCGCGCACCGGCGGGAGAGGGGGGATACAGAACTCGGCTTATGGTCCCCTTCGGAGGCTTCCCTTTTTTTCAATTCTTTTCCTTTTCCCTTCCCTTCTCTACAAACCTTCCCTGTTAACAGGGGCTTCCGATTTATAGTTTTTAAATGACCTTGATGAGGAATAGCATTAAAAATCGTTGGGTGGTAGGAGGACTGGCCTTCCTTTTGATCTTGATTTTTCCTCTTTCAGCCTTGTGTCAAAAGGCCTCTATTAAAGAGGTCAGTGTGAAGAGGACAAATGGGGTCTGGAAAGTCGGTTTCAATGTGGAGAACTGTTTTACGGAAAAGATGGAGGAGGCTATCCAGACAGGGATACAGACGATTTTCACCTTTTACCTCCATCTTTATCAGCAGAGAACTTGGTGGAGGGATCGGAAAGTGGCATCCATGGAATTTCATCACAGCATCCAATACGATCCCATTCGTAAAGAGTATAATGTGGCATTGGAGGAAAACGGTTCCTCTATCGTGACTTCAGATATCGAGGAGGCGAAGAGGCTGATGGCTAAAGTCGAAGCAGTGGAGATCCGGCCTTCATCTCAACTCAAACCTGGGCGTCCTACCCACCTTCGTATCAAGGCTGGACTGGATCCGGTCAGGCTCCCTTTACATTTAGAGTATCTCTTCTTTTTCGTTTCCTTGTGGGATTTCGAGACCGATTGGCGTATCGAACCCCTCCCACCATAAAAAAATTTCCCCTCGCCCCCTTTTATTAAAGGGAGGTTGGGGGATTAAATGGGCCAATGAGAGAAATGAGATCATGATGAAAAAAGAACTTTCTCCGGATTCGAGAAGACGACGGAATGAACTCGTGATCATAGGGATCATCTCTGTTCTGATCCTTCTCCTCACCACGATCGAGATGAGATTCCCTCAGGTGGGAGGAAAGGTCCCCATCGCCAACAACATCATCATCTTCAGTCTGCTCAATATCAATATCATCCTGATTCTCCTCCTGATCTTCTTGGTGATCCGAAACTTAGTCAAGCTGATCTTTGAACGAAAGCGGAAGGTCTTGGGAGCAAAGCTGAGGACGAAATTGGTGGTGGCCTTCATCAGCCTTTCCCTGATTCCCACGATTCTCCTCTTTTTCGTTGCGGTAGGGTTTATCACGAGCAGTGTTGAACATTGGTTTAAAGCCCAAGTCGAGCAGTCTCTTCAAGGAGCCTTAGAGGTGGCCCAGGCCTATTATCGAGATTTCGCCAATAACACGGTATCTTCCGCTCAACAGATCAGCGGACATCTCTCAAAGCAGGGAGCCTTCAAAGGGGTAAAGGGAGTAAGCCCCTTGAGAGAACAACTCGAAACAAAACGGAAGGAGTACCATCTCAGTACCCTCGGAATATTCATGAAAGGAGAGGGAAATCCTGTCAGAGTGGAGGATCCCACACTCAAAACGGTTTTCCTTCCTCCACCGAAAGACCTGTTGGAAGCAGGATTTTCTGGAAAGGAAGTTTCCAGGATCTTATCGGTTGGAGAAGGAGAGGTGATTACCGGCATCGCACCCATTTTCAATCCTTCGGAAGGAGGAGAGGTGGTTGGAGTGGTGGCCGCCTCCCATTTCATCCCAAAGAGTCTCACAGTCAAGATGCGTGAGATTTCGCAGGCCTTTGTGGAATACAAACAATTAAAGATCCTAAAAAGGCCGATCAAGTTCAGTTACATGATGGCCCTTTTGATGGTCACTCTACTCATCCTCTTCTCAGCGACCTGGTTTGGTTTCCGATTAGCCAAAGATATCACCGTCCCCATCAAAGAATTGGCAGAAGCGACCCATCAGATCGCTACGGGAGATCTTAGCTTCCGGATTCAGATGAAAGCCGCGGACGAGATCGGGATGCTTGTCCAATCTTTCAATCAGATGACCGAAGATCTCCAGGTGAGCCGATCCGAGTTGGAACAGCGAAAGAAGTATATGGAGATTGTCCTGAAAAATGTTGCGGCTGGAGTCATCTCCATCGATGAAAAAGGAATGATCACCACCATCAACACCTCTGCGGAGCAGATGCTGAGAATCAAAGGGGAAGCAGTCGTGGAGAAGAAGTTCTCCGAGGTATTGGCCAAAGAATATGTGGAACAGATTGAGGGATTATTGAGCGAATTCAAATCTTCTCATAAGGATTCCATTGAAAAACAGCTCACCGTGAACCTAAAGGGAAGATCCCTTTCCCTTCTGATCAGTTTGACCACCCTTAAAGATGAGGAGGGAAGACCCCTTGGTGTCGTGGCAGTCTTCGATGATCTCACTCAACTGATCAAGGCTCAAAGAATGGCTGCCTGGAGAGAGGTGGCTCGAAGGATCGCCCACGAGATCAAGAATCCTTTGACCCCCATTCAACTCTCTGCCCAGCGGCTGAGGAAAAGATATTTGGAGAAACTTCAGCCGGATGGTGTGGTCTTCGATGAGTGTACTCGGACCATCGTAAAACAGGTGGAGGAACTGAAGGGGATGGTGAATGAATTTTCGAACTTTGCTCGAATGCCGGCTTGCCAACCTACCCCCAATCGTCTGAATGAGATCATTCAGGAAACCTTGGTCCTCTTCCAAGAAGCCTCTAAGGAGGTGCGAATCGAATTCATTCCCCACGACCTCCCTGTCTTCAACATCGACAGGGATCAAATGAAACGAGTGATGATCAATCTGATTAAGAATAGTCTTGCCGCCATTGAAAGGGAAGGGAAGGTCAGGATCGAGACGAGTTACGATCCAAGGCTGCAGATGGTCCGCCTTGAGGTAAGCGATGATGGCTGTGGGATTCCCGATGAAGAAAAGGGGAAGCTTTTCGAACCTTATTACTCCACCAAGAAGAGTGGAACGGGTTTAGGGCTAACCATCGTCAATGCCATCATTGCCGATCACAATGGTTATATTCGAGTCAGGGACAATGAACTCAAGGGGACAACCTTTCTCATCGAGTTACCCGTCCGTGTCTAATGAAACAGGGATAGGGAGATAGGGTGATGGGGAGATGGGAATGGACCCAGTGAAAAGGTTATGACCCCCTGTGCCTCCATTTCACCGTATCCTCCGTATCTATTTTAATGAATGGTAACCATCAGTTTGCGGTACCAGATCAAATAAAACCCCATCGTAAGAGCGGCTTCCAGTCCCGCCATGGCAGAGATTTTAAAGGTGCAATTTATTTTACATTGGGACCTATTTTCTACTTGAAACGGAAATCGAGTTTAAAATCATAGAGCCAGGGGATCGTTGGTTTTACCCCCTCTGAAGAAAGCTTTT
>Ga0315280_10001012_pt1 | contig 50063 bp, 32 predicted proteins | sample YL17G06_40_MG_FD_203697 | JGI IMG/M metagenome (GOLD analysis project Ga0315280, IMG submission 203697) | Sediment microbial communities from Yellowstone Lake, YNP, Wyoming, USA - YL17G06_40 | ecosystem: Environmental > Aquatic > Freshwater > Lake > Sediment | place: USA: Wyoming | collected... | reverse complement strand
ACGCCACGGGCCTCGTCGGCAAGTGGCACCTCGGGCAAGACCCCGAGTTCCATCCCATGAAGCGCGGCTTCGACGAGTACTTCGGGTTCCTTGGCGGCTCGCACTCCTACGTGGATGCGAAGGCCGACCCGAACAACCTGATTCTCAGGGGCACTGAGCCGGTTGACGAGAAGGAATACCTGACCGACGCCTTCACGCGCGAGGCCCTGGCTTTCATTGACCGGCGCAAGGCCCAGCCGTTCTTCCTCTATCTGACCTACAACGCGGTCCACAACCCACTGCAGGCTACCGACAAGTACCTCGCCCGGTTCGCGGGCATCGCGGACCAGAGGCGGCGCACCTACGCCGCGATGCTGAGCGCAATGGACGACGGCATCGGCGCGGTGATCGCCAAACTGAAGTCCAGCGGGCTCTATGACGACACGATGATATTCTTCCTGAGCGACAACGGGGGCCCATCCTTCCCCGACAGGGGCAACGCCTCCAGCAACGTGCCGCTGCGCGCCACCAAGGGCACGGTATATGAAGGCGGGATTCGCGTCCCGTTCCTGCTCCAGTGGCCTAACCGGCTGCCGCACGGCATTACCTACGATAAGCCGGTGATCTCCCTGGACTTCCTTCCCACCGCAATCGGTCCTGCGCGCGCACGGGTGCCTGCCGGCCACGCTATTGACGGAGTGAACCTGATGCCCTACATCAGGGGCCGCAGAAGCACCCCGCCCCACGACATCCTCTTCTGGCGCTTCGGGCAGCAGCACGCGGTGCGCAAGGGCAACTGGAAACTGGTAAGGCTGGCGCAGCAGCCAGATGAACTCTACGACCTGGCGAGCGACATCAGCGAGAGCAATAACCTGGCGGCCGTCAAACCTGACGTCGTGCAGAAACTGAGCGACGAACTTGCGGCCTGGGAATCGGGGCTGTCGCCTCCGCTGTGGGAGCCAACGGGGCCGGCGCGGACGACTACGCCGCGACGCCAGGCAAGGCCCGGCAGGCGTCTCGCGCCGACAGAAAGATAGCCGACGGCGGCCCGAAGGCCGCGGCTACGCGTCCGGCGAGAGCAGGGGGGCGCGGAGGATGGAGTAGGGTGGGACGGCAACGACTTGGGCGAGGCCGGCGCCGGTGATGCGCTTCTCGACGGGGTGGGGATTGGTGTTGAGGTAGAGGATGGCATCGCGCAGGCGAGTGGCAAAGACGCCGTCCATCTCGCAGTCGGGCTCTATGCGCCCGGCCAGCTCATCGCTCAGGCTAAAGCCTGAGCCTACACGACCCCCCGGGAGAAGGGACGCGGGGGAGCGCAGGATGGATGCGATCATCTGAAGGAAAGCCGGATCGGTGGCGGGGTGATCCTTATGATCCCCCTCCGTGCCGTGCAGGTCGGCGCAGCGAGTGAACGACGCGGTTGCACCGTTGCCAACTCGACGCACGATGCAGTTCGGGGTTACTTGCTCGCCCGCGCCGCCGAGAAGCCGAGAGCGCCATTCTTCGCCTGTCTCAGCAGAGATCGGACCGAAGTCGTGGGCGATGAGAACGCCGCCTGCATTAACCCAGCGCCCGATTGATTCCAGCGCCGCGCGTCGCATCGTGTTGCCCTGAAGCAGAATCAAGAAACGATAGCGCTCGAGCGCGCCGTCGCCGATGAGCGTAGAATCAACGATGTCAAAATCGGTCAGGTCGCGCAGTTCCTCGCCCTGCGGCCAGAAAATCGAACGCGGCTTGCCCTCGCCAAATGCGTGTTCATCAGTCAGGGCAAAGTGCAACTTGGGGTAATACACCGCCACGTCAACGATCGTCTCCTCCTGCCGCAGGAGACGGCGGAATCGGCGCAACGCTTCGATTGATTCGGGCGAACTGAGGTGGCCTGCATAGAGCCAGAACTGGTTAGCCCCTGAAGTGATCGCGTTATACATGCGCCCCACATTGCCTATCGCGCTCCAGTCGCCTCCCCAGGGCTCATTGCCGAAGGGCGCACCGTAGTGTTTGCACGCGGCGGCCGCCCAGCGCGTGTAGATGAAGTTGAATGGGTAGGGCGTGCCCTCATTGGTAACGCGCAGGCCGACGCCGTGGGGCGCCGCCGCCCTGGCCTGCTCGGACCAGTCGCCTCCGTGAATGGGATCGCCGCTGCCGCCGGCCGCATGGTAGATGGGCACGCCGGGGAAGTGGCGGCGCGCGATTTCAGCCCAGCGCTCAGACCAGCGCGTCATCGAGCCGACATACCAGTCGTTGAAGTAAATCTCCGCCCGGCGGCTTGGAGCCTGCGAAGGCATGAAAGGCTGGATCTGCGAGAACCGGTCATATCTCGTGCCCCAGGCGCGATTCAGGGCATCGAGGCTCCCGCATTGCGCTTCCAGGTGACGCGCCAGGTCGCGGCGCGCGAAGTCATCGCCGCACCAATAGCCCAGGTGCGTATGATAATCCTGCGGCGCGCTGACATACACAGCATTGAAAGTCGTCTCGCCGAAGTCGCCCGATGGGCCGAGCATCAGCGACTCGATCATCCCGGTTTTCCCGTAGCGCTCAGCTGCGAGGGCGAAGAACCGGTCCACATACTCCAGCAGATGTGGGTTCCAGATGGACTGAACCGGACATGCCCGGTCGTGTTCCAGGCACTTCACATATACCGACTTGTCCGACTTGCGGAACCATTCGGGGGTGGCATACATGGGACCGATCATGATGAAGACGACCCATTTCAGCCCGTGGTGCGCGAGCAGCTCAACCACCCGGTCGTAGAAACTCCAGTCGAACTTGCCGGGCTCGGGCTCGATGAGCGACCAGCGGACATACGACTGGATGCTCGTTACTCCAAGGGCTTTGTAAATCGGCAGCCACGCTGGCATTGAGCGCATCTCAGCCTCGTCATTGCCTTGCGTAATTGCGCCGATGTTGCCTGCCGGCACCGCGATCTGGGGCAGGCCGTCGTCCGTGCCGCGCGGGCCCAAGGCAGCCGTTGCCCGCTGGGCGACAATGCGCTCCGGCTCGTCGTAACCCGCAGGCTTTCGCGCCGAGACCTGCACGCGCGCGATCCACATCGGCTCATCGCACTGCACTGCGAGGTCGAAGGGCTGCGGTTGAGATGGTGGGTCCAGGCGTGCAGTGAAGGTCTGCCATTGTCCGGTGTCCAGCAGGGCCCCGTGAACCGGCTCGCCTCCGCGCGTGAGCGCGAACGGCCGCACGCCGCGATCGAGATATTGGACGGTGACATATGCCGGGCCGGTGAAGGGCGCATCGAACCGGAAGCACATCGCACGCGCGGAGACATCTACCCGCCTGTTCGGGCCTCGCGCCCAGCCGCCATGCTGCTGAGCGTACTCGATGTGCCGGAAGCGGCGGCAGGGGCGCCCGGCTTCGCTCGTCGGCTCTGTGCGCGCGTCGAGGTCGGTGGCATCCGGCAGCCGCAGCACGTCATCGAGAAGCGCGAGGCCGTGCTCAGTGTTTGCTTCGGCGAGGATAATGCTTGCTTCTTTACTCTGACTCACCACGGTCGCCTTTCTGTGTTGGCTGGGTTCAAGCGGGATGAGCGTCTATGGACAGAGAGATTCTTCGCTGCGCTCAGAATGACAGGGACGGGGCTAGGGAGGCGTGATCCAGAGGCGGCCCCGGCCGCTGCCTAGCGCCGTGGCGCTAACAACTATGGCGCACCCTCTCTCTGTTCTGCGCACGGCCACCGGGCGCGCCTTCCCTCCTTCGGGCTGCCACTGGGCCGAAGGCAGCGGCCCACTCTTGTTTAACGGGACCATCAGTTCAAAGGGCGCGTTCGCCTGCACCAGGTATGAAAGCTTTCCGCCCCGCTCCACGTGCACGACGGCCCCAACCTCGACGGCATCGCCTGGACCGAACTCATATAACTTCCCCAGGATCCGACCATCTTTGTCCACGTCGGCCAGTTTCGCCCGGCCAGATCCGCGCACGCGCTCAACGGCAATCTTCGCGCCGCTTTCCTGCACCGCGACAACTCGATATACCGGCCGGCCTGTCTCATCGGCAAGGGTCATGCCGTTGTAACGCTCGACATCGGTCTGTGGTAGAAAGGTCTTCGTCTCGATGAGGCCCGCTTTTTCGTCAACGCCTGAGACGACGACGAGCCCGGCGTCAGGCGATTCAGCAACAGTGAGAACCAGGTCCGAGCCTGCGCGGCGCGCAGATTCGATGAAGAAACACGACGCGCGCCCGCCAGGCGGCGGGTTGCTGAAGCGAACCACCGACCGGGCGAGCGCCGCCGGCACAACAGCAGCACCCTTCGCGGGCCTGATGATAACCTCGCGGCGCGCATAGTCAACACCAACGACTCGGCCCGTCGTCTCGCTTGTTGCGCGCAGACCCCAGCCCTTACTCCTGACCTCGCCCCTTCCAGCCACAAAGCCGCGCCTAAGAGCGCTACGCTTGTCAAACGAAAGCACCCCGAAGCGGGCTGTGCATCCCGCGTAGCCGCTGGTCCACATGCGCTTTCCGCCAAGCGCGGCGACCAGGTCGGTGCCCTCCGGGGTCTTCACCTCAACGGCCACAGGGTCCTCGCCTGCGCCCTGGGTCAACGCAGTGGGCTCGGCGCGCGTAGCGCCCTCATATGGTTCGATCACCGACACGAATGTGCTCGCAAGCGGCTCGGCTCCCTCGCGCCGCGACATCACATATTTCAAGGACAGCGGGTTGCCCGGGCGGTAGGGCGGCCTGCCGTCGCAGACGAATTCCTTCTGCTCCGCCTGCGGCAGCCAGGTTATCCGCACGTGCTTGCCCGCATCATCTCGCAAGCGCCAGTCGGCAGACCACGGCGCGCCTGCTATCCCGCGCTGAACATTCGTCAGGAACGCGAACCCGCTGCCGTGATACCTGTAGTAGCCCTGCTTTTCCCCCTTCTCGGCGAAGATCGGGTCATCGTAGAAGAACGCATAGGGGACATCCGGGCCGGCGAGCGTTCCTTTCTCATGAGGCGGCGAGAGTTCAATGCCCGATACCGAGAAATCCCCGTCAGGGCCGTGAAGGGAATAGTCATGCTGCTTTCCGCCGACGACGCGGAAGATGTCAACGCTATAGATATGGTCGCGTCCTCCAATCATCGCGAGGGTGCGGCGGTAGAGCGATACCTCGCCCCTGTATGCAGCGGGCGCGTCAACCTCTGCAAGTTGAACGGTGGGTGAGGCGGCGAATGTGCGCACCTGCCCCGCTTGCACCGTAGTCTGCTCTTTTGCGTTGATCACCACCGTGTTGTGGCTGACTGTGTTCCTGCTCCAGCCCGGTGGCTCAGGATCATCGGCCGCGAACTGCGGGTAGCCCAGGTCGGGCAGCAACTTGTGACCCAGGGCAAAGAGTTCGATGTTCAACTTGTCCACGTGGCCGTGGCCGGGCGAAGGGCCATAGAACAGCGAACATGCAACCGCTTGCTTTGGGCTACGCAGCAGGGCAAGGCCATATCCATCCATCAGGTCCGAGGCAGGCGTTGCCTGCTTCTGCTCTTTCGTCGGCGCTGGCACAGCCAGGGGCTCGGCGAAAAGGTCCTCGAATCCCTCGAAGACCGGCTCGCGCCCGCCACCTCGCCTGAGGATGGCTGCGAGATCATTGCCCTCATATTCACGGTACGCGATGCGCGCCGTGCGCATGGGCACGCGCACCGCGCCATCGGTTACGCTGCCGGAATCCCCGATCGCGGGCGTGAACTTGTCGAGGACAATTAGTCGCTCCAAGCCCAACATTATCCTGCGGACCTTCTCCCGCTCGAACAGATTGATGTCGAATCGCTTCATGAGATCTGCGATCGAAACCAGGTGCGCAGGCCAGATGGCGCAATACCCTGGAGCCACCTCGCGGCAACTGATCCCCTCGCGCGTGAAGTAGTTTGCGATCGCGTAGTTGTAGCCCTCGAGTTGAAAGCCTCCTCCGGTGTTGTTCAGCAGGTAGTCGGCGACCTGCCCCTCATCGCCGGCCTGCGCAACTATCGCGGCGACCAGCAGCGTCTCCTGGTGCATGCCGAAGTTGCCGCGAATGCGCCCGTCGTAAACCGACTCGATCACCTCGCGCACCAGGTTCTTCTCGATATTCGCGCGGATCTGCGGGGCGGTCTTCCCCAGGAACTTCTGCGCGGCCTCGTCGCGGTCAATCGCGTCCCAAACATTGTCATATGCCTCGCAAAGGTTGCGGCCCACTCCTGTCTCCCATATCAGGTTGACAATCTTGCCCGTGTAACTGGGAGCGAACTCGGTCGCATAGCGCGACTGCTTGTTGTGGTCCATTTGCGGGTAAACGTCAGCGATCTTGTCGAGCAGCATGATCGCCTGGTGCGCATACTTTGGCTTGCCGGTGAGCAGGTACGCGCGCGACAGGTTCAGCGCGGCGGGGATGATGTGGTTCAGGTACGCCCAGTGATTGTAGTAGGCGACGAACCAGTATTTCTTCTCCTCGCCCGGCTTTTTCCAGCCCCAGCCATCGTCCGGATAAGGCCCGGTCAGCAGGCTGCGGTCTTTCATGCCCGTGGCGAGGAACGCCGCGAAATCGTTCGAGGGATACTCCTCGCCGCCCACCGGGCACTTCACCTTGAAAGGCCGGTTGAGGTCTATCGAGAACGAGTAATTTCTGAACTTGAAAGCATCGCGGCCGTGGACCGGGCATCCTGAGAAACTGATGTTGAACGCGCGCGGCACTTGCGGGGGCGTGATCAGCGAAGCAAGGCGCTCATCCGAGCAGTCACCCCACTTCTCCGCGGCGACGACGACGGAATCCCTGGTGCCCGCTGCCGCTGGATAGCGCTCGATGCTCTGCCGCGCGAGCGCCAACTCAGCATCCGTGTGGAGCGTACGGCGCGTTTTCTTTGGGTATTCTGCCATCTTCGTCTCCCCGGCCGAGTACACCGGACCTATCGCAGCAAGGCTCACTGCCAGCGCACATGCGATGCCCGCTGCCCATACCATCCGCATTTCGCAATCCCTCCGCCCCACTATTAGCCAGCAGGCCCGGACTTCCTGTCCGGGCCTGCGCGCCCAGCAACGTAGGGGCGCATGGCGGTGCGCCCCTACAACTTTCTGAACCGCCGTTGGTCACTGCATCAGTGTGCTCGCTCGCCCCGCGCGCATCCCGATGCGGGCCGGCTGTCTGATGAACGGCGTGGCGTCAATGAGCGCGTGCCCCGGGTAGGCGGGTTCGAGTTTGCCGATGTCCACGCCCATCCGCACCAGCAGCGTCGGCGCGATGTCGTGCTGGGGGCCGCCCATGATCACCGCGTTATCGTTGGTCGCGAGCCACGAACGCGGCGCATATCTGTGGCTCTTCTCCCCCTCGTCGAAACCGTGATCGGTCACCACGTAGATGCGCGTCTTCTCGTAAAGCCCTTTATCCTTGAGCCACTGCTCCAACTTCCCCAGCCACTCATCGCAGAGCACTATCGCCTGCTCGTATTCCGCCGAATTCTCGCCGAACTGGTGGCCGCGGTGATCCGGGTCGCTGAAGTGAACGAAAGCAAGGAAGCGCTTGCTGCCTGCCTTCTCCAGCGCGCTTATCGCCGCCGCGCCCACATCGGGCGCATCGCGCTGCTTGTCGCCATCCCACACATCCAAGGCCTTGCGCGTGTTGCAGAACGGCTGGCCGAACTCCTCCTTCTGCTTCCCTCTGGGGCCTTGAGTTTCTTCGCCAGCGCAGACGGAACCCGTGTGGGCCGTCTTGCCCGTTACCATCATCGTAAAAATGTTGTCGCGCCCGAAAGCCTTCTGCGCGCGCTCGAACACGCTCAACCCTTCGGGGATGGGGTGATACTTCCCATTGCTGTAAACGCCGGTGACATCGGGATCGTAGCCGGTCAGGATCTGCGTCCAACCCGACTTCGTGTCGGTGGCGTGCCCCATCACGCCGATGGTCTCGAAACTTCCCTCCTCGATCAGGGCCCAGAGGCTGGGCAGCCTCCCCGCCACCATCAACTCCAGCAGATGATGCCGCTGGACGCCGTCCCAGCCGATCAGGAGAACATTCTCGACTGGCGGGGGCGAGATGGGCGCGCGCAGCGAGCCCTTGAAGGCGGGCTGCGCCTGTGCCGGCTGCGCGAAGCAGCCGCTCGCGCACACCAGCGCGAGCACAGCGATCAGGACTACGAACATTGAACGCCTGGACATTTGGTCACCCTCCTTTCCGTATGGATGACGGTTAGGCATGTCTGCTTGTTTCACCTGCCGTGCGTTTGCTGTGGCGTATGGCGACCCCTTGTGGGTTGCCGAACCCTTCCGGCAAGGGACAAGTGGCTGAGCCTCTAGGGCCGCCACCTCGGCCCCGACGAAGTCGGGGCTCAGGGGCGCTTGCCCTACGCAACCCGTGCAACCGCGCGGGACAGGATCGAGTTTATCTCCTTTTCGCGGTCGGGCGGCAGTGCAGGCTCCTGCGACCGGGCCAGAATCTCGCGGACTTGCTCCTTCGCCCGCTCCAGAAGGCGCTCGCCCCCGTCATTCATGTGTTCGCGCAGGAATAGCGATGGCAACCACGATTCTTCGCGGAAATGCTGCGCCGTATGCTCTTCGGCGAGAAAAGACCCGCCGATCCCCACGCGCTTTATCAGATCGAGCGCTATGCGTTCCTCGCTCACCTCTGTCCCTCTGAAGAACGCATTCAGCATCGAGCATGTCTCGGCATCAATCAACATCTGCGGCAAGCACCCGGTCTGGCCGCTTGGCCCCAATATCCCGATGCGCATCATCGTCGGCGAGATCCCGAGTATCGCGTTCACCATGGCTCCGAACACCCGCTCAGCTGCTGCCTGTATCCCGGGAGCTGTCGCATCGGTGTGCGCCAAGTGCCCGCCGGCCATCGGGAATCCGTAATACCTGCTCAAGTCCATGCAAGCGGCTATCAGCAGCGTCCGCCTCGGATCTGCATAGCACCCGCACCCTGTCCGGGCGTCCATGACCACCGGCGCGGCGCCGTATTCCACGGGCGTGTTGAATGCGTGCGAGATAACGTATCCCGCCAGAGTCTCTGCGTTCGAGAGCGCAAGCGTCCCCGCCAGCGTCTGCGGCCCCGTCGCGCCCGCCACCACCATCGGCATGCCCGCGTAAACCGGATAGCCGAGGTCATACACCTCAAGCGCGATCTCCAGCGCATCGGGCACTATTCTGAGCGGGCTCGAGATGAAGCACAGGTAATGGAACAGGTCCTTGCGCCGGACTTCCTCCTCGCTGCCCGCGTATGCAATGCACATGTCCAGAAGTGGCTGCACCGATTCCCGGCGCAAGATGTAGCCCCCCGTCGGATCTTTCTTGCTGGTGGTGAAAGTCATCGCCCACACGTGCAGATCGCCTGTCCCCTCAGGAACGTCCGACGGCGTGAACATCGGCGTGTAGCGCCTGACGCATTCCAGGTGATCTGCGATAATCGTCCCCTGCTTCAGATCTTGCCGCGTTGCTGGCCTTGTCCGCTGCGCGTCCATGTCCCAGGTCATGGTGCAGAGGCCGCCGACGTGCCCCTCGATCACGTGCTGCTCTGTCGTAGTCTCGCTGGACACGGTGCTCGCCACCCCCCTGTAGTGGGTCACGCGTTCCCCCCTCCGGCGCGCCTCTTCCCTGCGCTCTTCGAGATGCCGCTCGACGACATCGGCAGAAAACGTCACCGTCTCGCTGCCCTCACGGACCGTCCCGCCCACATCGGCAATCATCCCGCGAACGCGCTTGTTCGGTGTCCATATGCCAACCTCTTTAAGGATGCGAAGCGAGGCGGCATGTATCGCCTCCATTTCCTGCACGGAAAGCGCGTGGTACTCGCCGTCGAATCTGAACTTCACCGGATGCCTCCCTTGGCCTGAGAGCGACTTTCACGCGCAGTCTTCCCGCTCGCTCTCAGACCTCCTCCCGATGCCGCTGGCGGGTCGCCCAGGCAAAGGCTGATCCAGGGGAATCGGCAATCGCGAAGAGCGCGGGCGGTGGTCGCCCCAGCCTACCTATCGCAGCGACGGCGCAATCGCGCGGCGCTCGTACATCAAGTCGAGTTCGGCGGGGAAGAACGACAGGTCGAGGAAGCCGTGGACGAAGGCGTGTGCCGCAGTTTCCTCGTGGCGGGGCGCAAGTAGGCGTAGCCTGTTTTCGAGTTCAACCGGCGGATGGGCGACAAGGTGATGGAATAACTCGTGGGCCAGGTGCGTCGAGGGCAGGTCCACCTTTCGCAAGGTCGGACTCTCCCAGAAAATCTGGTCAGCGAGTTCCTCCAGGGGCCCGATATATAGGATCGCCGTCGGCGGGCGAGGGATATACTCGCTGCGTGGGAGCACGCCTGATGGTGCGTTGGTGGGCCATTCCCGGTGTTCGACTTTCACGCCCAGGGCGGCGGCAAGGTCCCATGGGTTAGCCGCCTGGCACAGCCTGAGAGCGAAATCAGCGGCAGCATATCCTGGCACCAGCGCCGCGAGGGGCATTTCGGCCTGGTGCGCCTGCAAGAGGGGGGAAAGCCCGCCGCGGGCGATCAGCCGCAAATAGGGCCTGAGGATGTCCTGGACGCGCTCCATCTTTCCTAATCCCGCAGGCTGGCAGCAGGTCGCCGCAAGGGGTCTGTCTTGCTGAGCAGTGCAAGCAGGGCCAAGGTAAGGGCGCGGCAGCACAGCATGCCGCAACCTGCAATCACGGCAAGGTCAGCCAGGTTATACGAATAACTGCCCCCTGCAAACCCGATAAAGTCCGCAGTGTAGCCCAGCCTAAGCCGGTCAATGGCGATGCTGGCCAGGCCGCCGAGGACGAGCGCCAAGGCCACCTGCGACCAGTGCGACATCGAGAATTCCATCTCGCCAAGCCACTGGTAGAGGAGGGAGCAAGCAGCCAACCCCGCCAGGACGGGCAACAAGAGGCCCTGGACGGAGGCGTCGAAGCCCTGGACGTAGTTCCGCGCGAGGTCCAGCTGAAACAGGTTTCTACCGGTCCAAGCCGGGTGGGCCAGCAGGCTGGCGACCCTGGCCTTGGAGACCTGGTCTAGGGCCAGTGCCGTCAGGGCAGCAGGCGCCCAGAAGGCCGTCTTGCCGAACCTGACCAGGAAAACCACAATCGCTGCGCATACCAGCAGCCCGGAGACAGCGGTTTCAAGGCCCAGAAGGTTCACTATTCTTGCCTTTTGCCCTGCTTTTCCGGAGGTAGACCAGCAAGTACTGTGCCAGCCCGTGCGAGGGCGATCATGTGCGCGGGATCAGCACCGCACGCGCGGCAAGGCGACCGTTGGCAACGGGGATCTGGGTGAGGCGGAAGTGAAATGGGCCCTGGTGGTTGCGGTTGAGGTCCACCAGGGGGTTCATGTCTGACACGGCGCGGCGGACCAACGAGCCGGGGATAGGGACTATCCAAACGCGAAGGTCGGGCTCGGCGAGTTCGATGGTTCCGTCGCGAGCCACGAGCAGGGCCGAGAAGCGGACCGGGAGCCCCAGTTTCGTGCTCTGGCCTTCGACAATCACCCTTCCTGCCTCCAGTGTCAGCTTCGGGTGGCGAAGCGAGGTGATTTTGGGGGCCGCGTAGCGCGTCAGGCTCTCCTGGGTAAGGGTGACGGAAACGGTGCTTTCCCCGATACTATCGAGCGCCAGTTTGCGGCGAAGCAAGGCCTTGAGCAGGCTGAACTTGATTGAGTTGATGGTGATGCGCATGCTCTGGACTTGAAGGCCGCCCGCGGTGAAGTCTTCGGCATGAATCATGAGGCGTCCGATCTTGCCGTGGGGACCTCTGGCGCCCATCTTGATCGGCTGCGCCGAGACGCGGTCGGCGTTGAACCCGCGCAGGTCAACCTTGATCACGGGGATGGTGCGGGAGAAGATAGAACGGTGACCGCGATCCACGTGCGCGCTCACTTGTTGCACTTTCCCCAGCTCTGCGCGAACGCCGCGCTCGATGGCGCGCTCCATGGCGCCCACTCCGGTGAACGCCCTGAGTATCACGGCAAGTATCGCTGCTACGAGCCCTGCCACGTGCGTCCTTAGGGAGCACCGATCATGCGCAGTGCCTGCGGCAGGTGCTCGATCAAGTCCCAGGCGATGAGCGCCGTCTGCGTTTTCTCCTGCGCGGCCAGGTCTCCCGCGAGGCCGTGCAGGTAGGCAGCGGCAGCAGCGGCATCGAAGGCAGGAAGGCCCTGGGCCATCAATCCAGCGACAAGCCCGGTGAGCACGTCCCCCGTTCCCCCGCTGGCCATCCCTGCATTGCCCGTCGGATTGATGCGAGGTGTTTCGCCGGGGGCAGCGATGACAGTGTGCGCGCCCTTCAGCACGGCAACACACTGGAAAAGGTGCGCTGCCCCGCTGGCAGCGCCCAGCCGATCCGCCTGCACCCCGTCGGTCGTCATGCGCAGCAGGCGGCCCATTTCTCCCGGGTGGGGGGTGATTACCCTCGAGGGGCCGGAGCGCAGAACGTCGCGCTGAGGGGCCAGGTTAGTAAGAGCATCGGCATCCACCACCAGGGGCTGGTTCAGCCGCTGCAAGATCCGGATGGTGAGTTCGGCCGTCTCCGGGTGCAGCGAAATGCCCGGCCCGAGGGCGACAACATCGCATTGCGCAGCGTTTGCCAGGATCGGCTCCAGCGCGGACGTCGCCAGGGTATGTTCGCTGGTCTCGGGCAGGGGATAGCTCATCACCTCGGTCAGCTTCTCCTCCATGATCGCATTCAGGCTGGCGGGGATTCCGACCGTCACGAGCCCCGCGCCCGCGCGCAGGGCCGCCGCGCCGCAGAGCGTCGCGGCCCCCGTCATTCCGGGAGAGCCGGCGATGATGAATACGCGCCCGAAGTCGCCCTTGTGCGCATCCTGGTTTCTCTCGGGGAAGAGCGCCGCGATCTGGTCGCGCTCGACCCACTCGGCCGCTGCCTCGGCCTCCTCTATCAAATGTGGCGGGAAGCCAATATCTGCGACGTGCAACCTTCCGGCGTGCGCAGCGGCAGGATAGAGAAGAAGCCCCAGCTTGGGCAGGCCCATGGCAACAGTGTGGTCTGCGCGCACGGCCTCGCCCGGAACCTGGCCGGTGTCAGCGTCAATCCCGGAAGGCACGTCAACGGAAATCACGGGGATATTTCGCTCCGATCTGAGGCGAGCGATGCAAGCAATGAGGCTGGAGATGGGCGGGCTCGCCGGCCCGCTGATGCCGGTGCCGAGCAGGGCGTCAACCACGGCGTGGGAGTCATCCAGAAGGCGCACGAGGTTCGCAGGCAGGTCATCCGGCGCCTCAAGATCGGGAACGGGGACAATGTGCACGCCGCAATCCAGCGCGCGTTCCAGGTTGAGGGCGGCGTCCCCCCTGAGCTCCTGCTTGCGAGCGGCGAGCAGGACTGATACGCACGCGCCCGATTGGGCCGCCAGGCGAGCAACGACGAGGCCGTCGCCGCCATTGTTGCCCTTGCCGCAGAACACCGCGACCCGCTTTTTCGCAGCGCCGCCCAGGGTATCGCGCAGCACTCTGAAAACGGCGCGGCCCGCGTTTTCCATCAGCGCGCTCGACGGCACGCCGCATTCCGCGCTCGCGCGCTGGTCAATGCGGCGCATCTGCTTCGCGGTTACGGCCTTCACGGTTATCGCTCTCTCAGCACGAGCGCAACGGCCGCGGCGTGGCATTCGCAGTGAGAGATGGAGACGTTAATGCTTGCGCCGCGCAACAGTTGCCTCGCCCGCCCGCGCAGGTGCACCAGGGGCGCGCCGAGGGGCGAACGGCCCAGCTCGATCTCGCGCCACGCCAGGCGGCGGCCAACCGCTTTAGCGATCGCTTCCTTGGCGGCAAAGCGAGCAGCGAAATGCTGCTCGGGGCGCTTGCGCGCAAGGCAGAAGCGCCGCTCCAGGGGCGTGAAGCACCGGCTCGCGAACCCTGGCCGCGAGAGAGCCCGTGCGATGCGCGCAATGTCAATGATATCCACCCCGACCCTGCAATCTCGCGCCGGCATCAGCGGCGCCACTCCTCGGTGAAAGCTATCCCGGCGCGACCCAGCAGCCGCCGCAGCACCCCCACGCGCACTGCCAGGTTGATCCCCGTCGGCCCGCTGACCTCACCCACGACGCCTGAACGCACCACCCCGAGCACCTTTCCCGTGTCCTTGTCGAAGAGCGGCGCGCCGCTCAGGCCCGGGGCGATGCGGGCATCGAACTGAATGACCTTGGTTGACGAGCCGGCCGCATCCCAGCTCGAGCGCAGGGCGTTTATCGTGCCGAAGTAAAAGGATGGCGTAACTCCCAGCCCCAACTCTTTCAGGCTCTCAGCGTAGGGAAATCCGGCGACGCCGATCTCCACGCCCTCCGCCGCCATCTTGTCCTCGCCCAGCGGAAGCACATCCTGGCCGCCCCCGGAGACGACCAGCACGGCGATGTCCTCGGCCACGTCGCGGGCTGCCAGGCGCCCAGGCCACCGGCGGCCATCGGCAAAGCGCACGGCGATGCCTGTCGCTCCCTCGGTGATGTGATTGCTTGTGACCAGATAGCCGGCGCTATTGATGAAGAATCCGCTTGCGCTCGCGGTCTGCTCGGAACCGGGCTTGGCAGCCTCAACCAGCACCAGGGCGGGCTTGATGCGTGCCACCAGTTCTGCGGCGGCGGGGGCGGTTTCGCGTTCCTTCACCACCGCGTATATCATGACCTCGCGCGAGCGAATCGTCTCGCCCGTCTCCAGCAGGGCCGCCGCAGTAAGGCGATGAGGGCCGCTCGACAGGGGCCCGCGCCACACAAACTCGTACGGCTTGTCCGACGCTTCGCCGATAACCTGGCCGTCGAGCGTGAATTCCACCCTCTTCACCTTGTCGCCCAGGTTGTGCTCTGCCACCAGGCGAAGTTCGGTGCTGCCCGCGCTGGTGATCAACTGGCTATCGCCACTGGGCTGCACCAACTTGATGAGCTCCGGCAGCGTGAAGAAAACCGGCTGGGAAACGAACTCCCGGTCCTTCTGGTCGGTGGCGCGAACCCAAAGAACGTGAGGGCCGCCCGTGAGTGCGGCCGAATCAATCATCACCTTGCCGGGCAATGAAGTGAGCGTGCCCGCAGACCGGCCGTCCACCAGCATCTCTAGGCGGCGCAGGATGTAGCCGCCTCGCCCCTCCATGCTCACCGGAAACGTGCCGCCTGGCTCCTTGGGCACCTGGATTGAGATGGGCTGCTCTTGCAGTAACTCCATTTCGACGATCGGGCCAAAGACACGCGCCCCGTTCGGCAGCACGGTAGCCTGGCGGATGCGATATAGGCCGGGCGCATAGCCCGCAGTATCCCACTCGATTTCGTAGGGAGCGGTCTCGGCAATCGTCTTCAAACGCGGCACTCCGGCCACGGTGAGGCCGCGAATGGGCTCGTTCGGCGAGGTACTGGGCTGAAGCACGAAATGCACGATATCGCCCACCACGGCCTGGAACGGCTTGTTCAGCCCCTGCACGACGAGCACAGACGGCTCGCCGGGGTCGCGGCTGGTTACAGGCCCCTGGGCAGCCGCTGCAGCCGCGAGCATAACGGCCGCGGCGGGCCAGATGATCTTCTGAACCGCGTCGCTCAGTTTCATGTTATGGCACCTTGCGCACCGACGTTGTTCATTCTGCGCCCTGCGGTACTCACCTGCTGCAATTGCCGGACTGGCAGGGAAGTGCGCCCGGGCGCAGAACCCTCTTGCTACAGACTATCTCAGTAAGGGGAGGATCGAGAAATGGGTGCCAAAATGTCGTACTGGGTAGTGGCAGCGGCGGTGCTGATTGTGTGCGCCTGGGCGCTGGCGGCTCTCGCCGAGGAGGCGGCCCCCTCCGAAAAGGGTGAGACGGCAGTCGCGGCCGAGCAGGCCGCGCCCACAGAGAAGGCCGAGACCACACCCACAGTCGAGGCGAAGGTTTACGACCCCGCCAACACCAAGGTGGCGATCCTGCCGTTTGCGCATACGTTGGGCAGAAAGGCCGACCCTGCGCCTCGCTTCACCCATAGGGCGTGTGACCGCGCGACGAACAAACTCCGGGGCGCATTTGGCAAGCGCGGCTTTCGGGTGCTGGACCAACAGGCAGTCACACGCGCCCTGAAGAAACTGGGGGTTCAGCTTTCCCGTCCGGAGCAACGGAGCCTGGTCACCTACCAGAACCTCGCTGAAGAAGTGGGCGCCGACCTCGTGGTGTGCGGAGCGCTCCTGGCCTACCAGGAGGACCCAAGTTGGGGCCGAAAGGGCGGCCTTGCAAGAATCGAACTGAGCGTGTTTGACGCCAACGCCAAGCGGTATGGCCTGTATGCGACCCAGGAGGGAGCAGCCGGCAGAGCGCGCACGCAGAGCCCCCACGACCCGGGCCTGGTCGGCCACGTCTCCGGCACACTACGCGACGACGCCGCGGACAATCTCGCCGACGCGCTTGGGGGCGTACTCATGAAGGGTTCTACGTTGCCCGAGATGGCCGTCGAGGACGGCATAGTGAAGGCGATCACGGATTTTCTCAAACCCTATCCCGAAAAGAAGAAGTAGGAAGGCGCCTGGCAGGCCCAGAATCAGCAAGCAGCCGCCTGTATGTCGCAGGCGGTGTTTCGGCTATGGGTGTGCCGGAGGGTAGCCCCATCCGGCGCAGGTTGCGAGACTTGTTCGCTTATATGCGCGCAGGACTTGCAGGGGCCCGTGGAGAATACCACCACATCAAGATTCAAGCACGGAAAGGACGTCAGCAGTGGACAAGCCGGTTCGAGTCACCGTATGGAACGAGTTCCGCCACGAGAAGAAGAACGAGGCGATCGCCAAGATCTACCCGCAGGGCATGCACGGTGCGATTGCAGCCCACCTGCGCAGGCAGACCGGGTTCGAGGTGCGCACTGCCACCCTCGACGAGCCGGAGCACGGCCTCACCGAGGCAGTGCTCAAGGAAACCGATGTCTTGACGTGGTGGGGCCATACCGCCCACGGAGAGGTGAAGGACGAGATCGTGGGGCGCGTGCACCAGCGCGTGCTGGCCGGAATGGGCCTTGTGGTGCTGCATTCAGGCCACTTTTCAAAGATATTCAGAACGCTGATGGGCACCACTTGCAATCTCAAGTGGCGCGAGGCCGGCGAGAAGGAGCGCCTCTGGGTGATTGACCGTTCGCACCCCGTCGCGGAGGGCCTCGGTGAGTACTTCGAGTTGCCCCACACCGAGATGTACGGCGAGCCCTTCGACATCCCGGCGCCCGATGCGCTCGTTTTCATCAGTTGGTTTGCGGGCGGCGAGGTCTTCCGCAGCGGCTGCTGCTTCAGCCGCGGCAACGGCAAGATCTTCTATTTCCGGCCGGGCCACGAAACCTATCCCATCTACCACGACGAGAATGTCTTGAAGGTGATCGCAAATGCGTGCCGGTGGGCGGCGTCCAGCGGCGGCCCTGCGCCCGCATTCGGCAACGTGAAACCGCTGGAGAAGCTCTGACGTAGGGGCGAAGCGGCGCTTCGCCCGCGGTAGGGCTATGGCCCGCAGGCGGGAGCAGCAGCGCTGCTCCCCTACGTGCTGTCCTCCCCCTTGACGGGGGAGGATGAAGGTGGGGGTCAGGTAGCCCCTCGCCCCAACCTTCGCCCGCGGTCAGCCGGCGGGGGGAGAAGCGCGGGAGCAGGCGTGGAAAAGGTGTGAGGGCTGGCGCAATGGCGGTCAGAAAGGCCTTTGTCGCCGGGCAGTTCTATGAGGACGACGCCGAGGCCTTGCGGCGCAGGATGCGCTGGTGTTTCGAGCATCCTCTGGGCCCCGGCGCTGTGCCTGAGACGAAACACGGCCTGCCCAAAGAGACGGTTGGGCTGGTTTGTCCCCATGCCGGCCTGATCTATTCAGGGCCTGCAGCAGCGTGGGCCTGGGGGGCGCTGGCCCAGGATGGGCAGCCGAGCACAATCGTCATCATGTGCCCCAATCACTATGGCCTTGGTGCTCCTATAGCGGTGTCCGCTGTTGAGTGCTGGCAGACTCCGCTGGGTATGGTCAAGATAGACCGCGAAACCGCTGAGAAGTTGGCCAGCGAGTTCGCTGGCGCGAGCCTTGATGAAGCCGCGCATTCGAGGGAGCACAGCATAGAAGTGCAGTTGCCCTTCATACAGACGCTGTTCGGCGACTCGGTGCCGATAGTGCCGATCGCGATAGCCGCCCCATCTCGTTCCATGGTGCGCTCTTCGCAAGTGCTGAAGATCCTGGAACTGGGCCGGGCCCTTGCGCGGATCCTCCCGCCCGGTGCTGTCATCGCGGCCAGCAGCGACATGACCCACCAGGAACCACAAGACTTTGCCCGGCGGCAGGATCGCATGGCAATCGAGCGCATGGAGGCACTAGACGCACAGGGGCTTCTGGAGACTGTTGACGCCAGCAACATAACCACCTGCGGGCCGTTGGGCGCGGCGGCGATGCTCACCGCAGCGGCGCAGTTGGGAGCCACCAAAGGGCGGCTGCTGTGCTATCATACCTCCGGGGATGCCGGGGCCGGCTATTCTTCCGTGGTGGGATACGCTGCCGTGCAAGTGACGAGGTAGTCGCCAGGCCGGCGAAGGCCGAGCCGAAACTTTCCGGCTTCGGGCCCGTCTATTGGAGTGAAAGGCTAATTGGACGCCGACGCGCGGGCATTAGCAAGGGACCAGGATGAGGCCTGCGTTGCGAGGTGCAAGGCTGGCGATGTTGAGGCTTTTTCGCTGCTGGTGGAACGGCACCAGGCGACAGTGTACAACATCGCCTACCGCATGGTGGCAAGCCGCGATGAGGCGCAGGACCTGGCGCAGGACGCTTTCGTCAGGGCATTCGCTGCGATGCGGCGTTTTCGCGGCGACTGCTCGTTTCGCACCTGGATCTGCCGCATTGTCACCCGGCTTTGCGTGGATGCCCTGCGTGCCAGGCCGCGCCGGCCCCAGCCTCTGGAGTCGTTCGAGCACAGCGGCCCTGGAGGCGACTGGACGCAAGAAGTGGTGAACAGGCAGGTGCTGGAACAGGCTGTGGCGAGTTTGCCGGTGCACTACCGTGCTGCGATCGTGCTGCGGCACGGCGAGGGCCTATCCTACGAGGAAATAGGGCGCATCCTGCACCTGCCGCTCGGCACGGTGAAGACGCATATCAAGCGCGCGCGAACGATGCTCGCGCGACATCTTGGTGTATCCTTTGAGAAGAGGCAACGATGAGCATGGTTAGGTGGATGAGGTGCTGTCTTGCAGGGCGCCTGTTGGACGAATACGCCGAGGGCGAGTTGCGGCCGCCCCGCAGGTCGCGCGTTGAGAGGCACCTTGCGGACTGCGAGCGCTGCAGGCTCCGACTGCAGAGGCTGCAGGAGGCGCTGAAAGCGCTCAGCGCCCTGCCGCGTGAGCAGTTGCCGCTCGACTTTGCCGCGCGCGTGATGTCTGCCGTGCGGCTGGCGCAGGGCTTGCCTGAGCGCGTCGGCAGGCGCCTGTATCATCTGTGGGCGGCAGGGGCGGCAGCGGCCACTGCGCTGGTGATCGTGATCGGGCTGATGTTGCATCCGGGACCGCCCCAGCAGCAGTCTGCACTTGCGAGCGAGCAGTGGCGGCAGTTGGCGGTTGATTTTGGCTACGAAGAAGGGAGTGCGCTGACAGCGGCGATCGAGGGGTACAGCCCTGCCGCCAGCCAGCCGCAAAAGCCAAGCATCGAGGAGGCGCGCGCCTGCGAAGAGGCCGGCTTCATCGCGGGGGCCGCCGAGAGATACGCGGAAGCAGTTTTCGGAAGCGTACAGGAGGTACAGTGATGAAGGTTCGGCTCTTGGCTGTCGGATTGTGGTGCGTCTTGCTGGCCGCGGCTGCTGCATCGCAGCCCGCTCCGGCACGCGAGCGGCCAGGGTCCTGGGAAGACCCCGAATTGGCACGCATCGCAACCGACATATATCTGCTGCACGGGATCAACGATTTTCAGTTCAGCCCACAGCAAATCCGCAAACTGATCCCCGTCCTCGAACGCGTCATGCATGACGCCCTCCGGCTGCGCGAGGATGTGAAGCAGAAACTTCTGGAGGAGCGCAGGCGCTTGATCCTGGGGCAGGAGCCGCCTACGCCGCCGGAGGCCGTCAAGCGCATGATAAGAGCCGAGGCGGAGCGGCTGCGTGAGCGCGCGCGGCAGGCGGTCGAGAGCACGAGGGCATTCCTTTCTCCGGAGCAGGTGCAGAAGCTACGAAACCTTGTTGATGGGAAGCCACCAGGGTTTTTCGGGCGGGCCGGCAGGACGCCGGGCCGGCGCCCGGGGCCCGGCCTTCAGCGCCCGCCTGCTGCTGCAAGGCCAGAGCCCGGCCCCAGCATCCTTGCTTTGCAGCGCGTGATCGAACTGCTGAAGGAGAAACTGGCCGCCGGCGGCGGCTAGCGCACGTGATTCATGAACTTGGGCATAGAATGGGCGGGGGCTCTCCTCCCCCCGCGCTTCCGCGTCCGGCGGACGCGCCCAGAACGGTAGCGCACGCCTCCAACCTGTGCGCCCCTGCTAGCGGCTCATTCGCCAGACGATGTCGTCGGGCGGCTCCTTGCCCGGCGGCCCTCGAAAAGAAGCCAGGCCCTTGCCTCCCTCGTCTTTCATGTTCGGGCCGATGCTGTAGATGAGGTAGCCGGCTCCCGTCTTGCGGTAAATGAAATCCTGCCCGCTGAAAGGATCGGCCGGAAGGGGCCAGCTGATCCTCCCCCGCAGTTCCTTCAGCGAAGCAGGATATCGCCCCATCGCCTCCTGATAGGCCCTGAGCGCCATGCCGCACTGCGCCAGCCCGATGCGCGCCGTGGCCCTGTCTCGCGCATCTACGGCACGGAAAAAGACTTGCGGGAGTATTCTCGCCAGTAAGGCATACTTCGGCAAGCCCTGCGCACACCTCTCGAGGGCCTCGGACTCTTGCTTTGCCTCCCGAAAGGCAAGGCGACTCAAGCCAACCACGCTGTTCATCCGCCTTATGTACAGAACCTCATCCTGGTTCAGGAAGGGCAACCACGCGAGCATCAGCAACCGCGCAATAACTCGTTCCCGCAACCCGTGTCCTGCGGCTATCCTGCGGTCGGCAAAGTCCTGGAACATCTCTGCAGCCCAAGCAGGGTCCCGCCGCAGGGCATCAAAGGCCCAGAGCCCGAAGCACCGCTCACCCTCCAGGGCATGGGTAAACGGACTTATCTCGTCAATCCTGCCCAGTGCATCGAACATCTGGCGAGCCTGCGGCGTCGAAGGCGGCGCGATTTCGAGGACCCGGCTGAGAGTGTTGACAGCGATGGCTTGACAGGCAATGCGAACCAGTTGTCCGATCAGCGTCGGCTCGGCGGAGATGTGGTCGCTGATGCGAAAAATCAGGGCGATGTCATTCAGCGCCTTCGACGAATCTCCGTGCCGGGCGTCCATAATTGCCTTGGCCGCGAGCATCCGGGATGCAGCGCGCATCTTCGCGAAATGAGGGAACAGCGCTGCTGCCCCCGCCTCCCAGTTCACCGGGAAACGGCACGCCGGCCGCGCTGCTGCCCGCTCGAGCAACGGGAACAGCGGCGCGTGCCGCGACAGGATTTGCTGGACTGCCTGCACGGATGCCTTCAGGGTCTGGCCGCGATAGATATATGTAAACTCGCGCGCCCTGCAGTCCTTCAGGGCAAGGAAGGCGGTGATCTGTCTCGTCTCTTCGTCACGTTGTGGGACCAGTTCTGGGAGCCGCCGGAACGCTTCCTCATACAGGATCGCCGCGTTCCTGTCGTCGGGCACGGGCGGAGGCGCGGCCTCAAGCATCGTAACCGGCGCCCCGCTCGCCCTTATCAGCGCGATCTCGTGCGCCAGGCGGCGGCCGGTGACGACAGTGGCAACAGCGTGGGCGAGCAGCGCAACCCCAATCAGCCCCGCGGCGCAGCGCCACGTCCACCACCAAACCGACCGCCATTTCAGGGTGCTTGTCATCGTCGTATCCCACCCATAAGACGCACCACTCCCTTCAGACAGGCTATCGCCCGTAGGGCGGGGGCTTGCCCCCTGCCCACGGGGTGGCACAGGTCCCTCTGGGATGCCGTTGGCGTCCAACGGGATGCCAGAGGCATTCCCAACCTGTGCCGTTCCCGTGTAGGGGCGGTTCGCGAACCGCCCCTACGTCAGGATGAGCACAGCGCTACCGCTTGTTGGCGTTCGCCATCAGCTCGACCACGCGCGGGGTCGTCGTCGGGCTCACGCTGAACTTGTCGCCCGGCGTGTCCCAGTTCCAAACCAGTGTGAGCGGGATGTTCAGGCGGCGTGCGGTATCCAGCACGTCCCTCAAGAATGGAGCCTCCGGGCGCTCGGCGTAGTTGTCGCCGGTTTCGCCGATATAGACCGGCTTGCCCACCCTGTCGGTCGCCTGCTTCAACTGGTCGAGCGCCTTGGCCGACAGCGGGTCCTTGTTTCCGAAGCGCATGTTGTCGTGCTCGCTGTAGAAATGGATCGAGATCAGGTCAATCGGGTCGGCGTGGGTGTCGCGCAGGTAAGTTACCAGTTCGTCGAGGCTGTCGGCAGTCCAGTCCATCTGGCCTTTTTGCCTGCGCATATGCTGTGCGGCCGGGCGCGGCGCGCTGTAGCCGGTGCTGACGAGATGGTTCTTGTCAACCTCGTGAATCACGGATGCCAGCCGGTGCGCATAGACATTCATCTGGTCGGTCGTGTAATTGTCGCGCCGCAGCCGCATGAAAGGAGCGCCCAGGTCGCGCCAGTTCATGTCGCTCCATCCGAACGGGCGCATCGGCCCCAGGTCGGCGCCCAGGTTGAGTTCATTGGAAAGTTCCCAGAACAGGATCGTGTCACTGTCGCGGTAGCGCCCCACAAGTTGCCGGGCGTAAAGCTCGAGATACTGCCAGGAGCGCGAGTCGGGATTGAGGAGCATATCGAGCGCGCACTCGCCGGCCATGTCTGGGAATAGATAGGTATTCCAGTTCACGGTCGGGATCAGCCCGATGCCCAGGCGCTTGCAGTCGGCGACCAGCGCATCGAAAGCGCCCCAGTAGAAATCCTGGCGGTGCCAATCTTTCATGTCCACCGGCCAGAAGCCGCCTCCGTTGAAGCGGATCGCAGTAAAGCCCCGGCGAGCGGCCTCTTCGAGGCTGGCCAGCGCTTGCGCGCGATCGTCGCCGCCCTTCAGGTAGCGCGAGAAAAGGTCGTACTTGTTGACCGAGACCAGCCTGAGCGGCTTACCGCGCAGGATCAGATCCGTCCCCTTGCGCGCGAGAAACTGGCCCTCTGCTCGCGCAGCGGCGGAAAGGCACAGTGCCGAGACCGCGAACGCCGCCAATGGGACAAATTTCCACATGGTTCTCTCCCCGGAATCGCTGATGCGGCCCCCTTTCCGCCTCGCTGTCTGTCTATCCTCTACGCGCTTGCTCCGTTACACAAGGACCCCGCGCGAGCAGGCAATGGGGCTTGCGCGGCGAAGTGCAGAATGGGGACCAAGGGGATGCAAACCGTACTTGCGGATTTGCACGTGCACATCGGCACCGCCGCCGGCCGCCGCGTCAAAGTTACGGCCTCGCGCGACCTCACGCTCCAGCGCATCGTGAGGGAATGCGCGGAGAAAAAGGGCATCGGCATGGTAGGCGTGGTTGATTGCTGCTCCAACGCCGTGATGAGCGAGATGGAGGCCCACGTCGCGAGCGGGCTGCTGCAGGAACTCGAAGGCGGCGGACTGCTATATGATAACAAGGTCACGCTGATACCCGGCTGCGAAACCGAGGCTGTGGAATCATGGGGAGCCCCGGCGCACTACGTCTGCTATTTCCCCAGGCTCGCACACACGAAGCAGTTCTCGGATGAACTGCACACGCTCGTCACGAATGCAGACCTGAGCAGCCAGAGGTGCTTCGCTCCCGCCCAGCGCGTCTGGGCAATGTGCGAGGAGGCGGGCGGTTTCATGGTGCCCGCTCACGCTTTTACGCCTCACCGCAGCATCTTCGGCAGCGCCGCGCGCAGGCTGTCGGACGTTTTCGACGAGCGGGCGCTGGCCTCGATTCCCGCGATAGAACTCGGGCTGAGCGCAGACAGCGAGATGGCCGATCACATCGGCGAGCTCGCGCGCTTCACCTTCATGAGCAACTCCGACGCTCATTCGCCGGAGAAGATCGCGCGCGAATACAACGCGCTCGAGATCGGGCAGCCCACCTATGCGGAACTGCTGATGGCCCTGCGGCGAGAAAAGGGCCGGCGCGTCAGCGCGAACTACGGGCTGGACCCGCGGCTGGGCAAGTATCATCGCACCTCTTGCCTCGTCTGCCAGAGCATTGCCAGCGCGCCGCCGCCAGTTCTTTCGTGCGATGCTTGCGGCAGCGAGAAGGTAGTGAAGGGTGTGCTGGACAGGCTGGTCGAAATCCAGGACCGGCCCGAGGCGCGCCCGCCGCAGCACCGGCCTGCATATGTCCATCAGATACCGCTGCAATTCACCCCGGGCATCGGGCCCGTGGCATATGCGAAATTGCTGCAGAGGTTCGGCACCGAGATGGCAGTCCTGCACAGCGCGCCGCAGGAGGAGTTGGCGCTGGTTGTGGGAAGGCGCGGGGCGGCGACTATCGTGGCGGCGAGGCTCGGGCGGCTGCCGGTCAGGGCAGGAGGCGGCGGGCGTTACGGCCGGGCGATCGGCTCGGCCGGAGAAAGCCAGATGAACTTCGACTGGGCTTGCGAGGCCGGGACGAGGGATTGACGATGCGCGGGCTTTTCATTGTTATCGAGGGTCTGGACGGGAGCGGCAAGAGCACAGAGGCGCGTCTGCTGGCCAGGTGGATGCGCAGGCGTGGGATTGATGTTATTCTTACCAGGGAGCCGGGCGGCACCCGCGTCGGCCGCGCATTGAGAAGAATGCTGCTGGCCGGGCCGCCCCTGGACAGCCTGAGCGAGCTGCTGCTCTACCTGGCCGATCGAAGGGAACACGTTCGGCAGGTGATCGAGCCTGCGCTTCGAGCGGGGCGGAGCGTGATATCGGAGCGTTTCTGCGCTTCCACGGCCGCCTACCAGGGATACGGCCGGGGCCTCGATCTGGGCCTGATTGACAGGCTGAACAAGCAGGCAGTGGGGAGGCTGCGGCCGGATCTAACCATGGTTCTGGATCTCCCGCCGGACAAGGCGCAGACGCGTCTGACCAACAAGCACCGCGACCGGCTCGAATCCCAGGGGCCGGAGTTTCACAGGCGCGTGGCGAAAGGGTATCGGGCGCTCGCCAGAAAGAGCCGCGACGTGTGCATCGTGCCGGCGTCCGGCACCAGGCAGGAGGTTTTCGCGCGCGTGAAGCAGATGGTTGAAGACCTAATCGAGCGCAGGGGAGGTGTGCGATGAAACTCGTGATTGCCGTCATCCAGGAAAAGGACAAGCACAAAGTCACGGACGTACTGCTGCGCAACGACTACAACTTCACCAACGTAGCCAGCACCGGCGGCTTCTTGCGGGAGGGGAATGTTACCTTCCTGATCGGGGTCGAGCCGGAGCGGGTGGATCACGTTATCTCGCTGATCGGCGAGAGTTCCAAGACGCGCGAGCAGTACGTGAGCGTCTTCCCGCCCACGGTGGAGCCTATCGGCGCCGTGATCCCCACCCCTGTCAAGGTGAAGATCGGGGGCGCGGTGATCTTCGTCCTGGACGTTGAGAAGTTCCAGAAAGTCTAGGGGCGCGAGATGGATGCCGAGGCGATACTGACGAGATTGGTTGGCTGCCGCAGCGATCGGCCCGATCAGCCCGAGATCGGGGCTGCGCTGAACGAGATAATGCAGCAACTGGGCCTGGAGCCCTCTCTCGATGATCACGGCAGCGCGGCTGGGTCCACCGGCGGGGAGCCCATCGCGGCCTTCGTGGCGCACGCAGATACCTTCAGCGCTGGCAGCGCCGGGTGGACCACAAATCCGCTCGGCGAGAAGCGCGACAACGAGCTCTTCGGGCGCGGGGCGGCGCACGCCAAGGGCAGCGTTGCCGCCATGTTACTGGCGGCAGCGAGGTTGAAGCAGGAGGGAGTGGCGGGAATACGCCTGGGCTTCGCCCGGCTGGGTGCGCAGCCGGTGCTGAAGGAGGAGGCGGGCAAGGTACTGGAGTTCCTTCGATACATCAACTGCCGCTTCGCGGTGTGCGGCGAGCCTACCGGCTTGCGCGTCGTGACCAGGCACCAGGGGCGCATCGTGGTGAAGGTTACAACTCTCGCCAGGCGAGCCCACCGCTTGCATGTGGTTGAGTGGACGAACTCCATCGAGCAGATGTGGGAGTTCATCAGGCTGCTGCGCGAGCGCCGTTATTCCACCCACCTGGAACTCGGCCGCGCGAGCGCCGCGGTGCGCTCGATAGGCACCGACCAGGGAGATTGGCTGCCCTATCAGTGCGTGCTGCTCGTGGAAAGAAACACCTTGCCGGGGGAGGACGAGAATACTCTGCGCCGCGAGGTTAACAACCTGTTCACGGCAGTTGCCGAAAAGGACGCCTCCTTCGAAGCCAGGGTGGAGTTCCCTTACGAGGCTCAACCACTGGTGTTGGTGGACGAGTCGGAGAAGATAGTGCGCCAGATGCTCGAGGCCTGCAAGGAGGTATTGGGCTCCGCCGAAACGGCGAGGGGCAGCGAGCCGGGGCTGTCTGGCTGGATGGCCGATGCAGGCGCGCGCGTCGTGAGTTTCGGGCCGGGCGACCCGCTGCTGTGCCATGGGCCCGACGAGAAAGTCGAAATCGCGCAGGTGGAAAAGGCAGCTGAAATCCTTTACCTCTTTGGCAAGCGAATCGTTGAGGCGGCGTGAACCTGGGCGACTTGATAGGGCAGAAAGTAGCGGCTGGGATACTTGAGCGCGCGGTCAAGTCGGGCCGGCTCGCGCACGCGTACCTTTTTGAGGGGCCCGAGGGGGTCGGAAAAAGGACCGCTGCGCTGCTGCTGGCGCGCGCGCTGAAGTGCGAAAAGTCAGGCTGCGGCACTTGCATCATCTGTCGCAAGATCGAATCAGGCAGCCACCCTGACGTGCGGCTGATCGGGCCCGGCGATGGGGCGATGGCGGGAGCAAGCACCGAGGTGCTAGAAGCGCTGGGCGAGCGCGCGAACATCAGCATTGACGAGGTCCGGCAAAACCCGGAGAAGCCCAGGTCAATCCCGCCACCCCTGCGCGAAGATGCTTACCTGAAACCATACGAGGGCCAGTGGAAGGTTTACGTGATTGATCCCGCGGACCGCATGAGCCCCGAGGCCGCGAATGCGCTCCTGCATTTGCTCGAGGAGCCGCCGGGCAGCGTGGTGCTGGTGCTCGTAACGTGCCGTCCGGATGCGCTGCTGCCGACGGTTGTCTCACGATGCCAGAAGGTCGGCTTCCGGCTGGTGCCCTCGCGCGAAATCGAGCAGGCGCTGATCAGCACGGGAATTGAAGAGGTAACTGCCCGCCTGCTGGCAGCGCTTGCCGAGGGGAGAATCGGCTGGGCCCTTCAAACCGCCGGCCGCCCCGAATGGCTCGAAACGCGCGCGCGCGTGCTCGACTGGGTTGCTGCCCTGCCCACCTCGGGCGTCAAGGCCGCAATCAAGCGCTCTTCCGAACTGCACGAACTGGCTCTCGACACCTGGCGCAGCGAGGCCGTGCATTCCGCCGGTTTCCTGGCCGGCGAGAAGTTAACCCAGGGCCAGATGCTGCGCGCTCGCCTGCCCATGATCTTTGACATCATCGCAGGCTGGTATCGCGACGCGCTGATCCTTCGGTCGGGGCACCCCGGCAAGGCGGTGAACCTCGACCGGCTGGATCTGCTGCGCGAGGAAGCGAAGAGAAGGGAGGCGGGTTTTCTTGCCGCCGCACTGTCTCGGCTGATGGAGGCCAAGAGCCGCCTGCGGCGCAACGCCAACCCCGAGATCACCCTCGACTGGCTGATGCTCCGCCTGCTGCCAGTGTAAGGCAAGGGCGCGCCGTCGCCATACCGCCTGCCCGACGTAGCCTCGGCGCAGTCAGGCCTTTGGCGCGTGGGTGACTTGCCCCTTGCCGATCGTCACGGGTAGCACAGGTCCCTCTGGGATGCCGTTGGCACCCAACGGGATGCCAGAGGCATTTTCAACCTGTGCCGCCCTGTAGAGCGGGCGTGTCCCTAGGCCCCGCTGCGACCGGGGCCGGGATGGCGGCCGCTTTGCGGCCTAGCCACCCACGCCCGCCAACTTGTAACGCCGGCGTCCCCGCCGGCACCCGCGACGAAATCGGGGCGCTGCTGCAAGGGCGCACGGCAGTGCGCCCCTACAATTCCAGAAGGACCCCCCGCTACCGATGCTCCCCGCACGAGGCCGGCCCTACTTGGGTGCAGGTGTCGGCCCGGGTGCCGGCTTGCTCTCCTGCTTTGTCTCAGGCTTGGTTTCCGGCTTAGGGGCGGCCACGGTTATTGGCGCCTTGTCGCCCGACGTGTTGCCCGCCTCGTCGAAAGCGCGCACCTCGATCTCATGCTTGCCAGCCGCCACCTTCTCGGCGACAATCGAGAAGTCAGCCTGGTGCGCGTCCACGGCGTTGAGGGCAGCAGCCTGCCATTCCCCCGAATCCAGGCGCCAGTCCACTCCGCGCACAAATCCGCCCGTGTCGCCCGCCACCCCGAGCGCCGACACCTTGCCCTCTTCAGACTTCAGCGTCTGCCGCATCACCATGACGTAAGGGTTCGTATTGTCAATCATCACAACAATTGTGGCTTCGGCGCGCTGCGCGTCCGCAGCCCTGCTGACTCTATCGCTGGCGACGACTTTCAAGAGGTGCTGCCTGTCCGGCAGCTTGGCGACATCCCACTTGTAAGTGGCTTCGCTGACATTGTCCTTGATCGGTTTCCAGCTCTTGCCGCCGTCGTCGGAGTAGGAGAGATCGTAGCGCAGAGTATCGCTATCAGGGTCCTGCCCCTTCCACTTGATCTCGATCGTCTTCGAGATCGCCTCGCCAGCGCCCGGCTGCTCGAGCGTGATGGTCGGCGCGCGGTTCTCAGCCCTGTAACTTGCCGTGAGTTGGACCAGAACCGGGCTTTGCGCGCGGTTCTTGCTTGTCATCGTCGCGCGATATTGGAAAAACCTTGCCGGCGGGCTGGTGATCAAGCGCCCATCTTCGCAGTCGGCAGACCATTCGCTCCACTGGTCGTCCGGGTCAGGCGTCTCACCCGACCGCGTCTGCAGGGTGAGCGTCGTTCCTTCCGGCACCTGGGCCACCCAGCCTATTCTTCCCCAGCGCGCACGGCTGGTCGCATCCAGGACCGGCGATTCGAAAGTCCCCTTCTCGGCGAAGCCCTGCTGCATCGAAAGCACCGCCCCGGGGTTGCTCAGTGCGGCTACCACAGCCCCATCTTTCCCCGGCGCCAGGTTGACGGCATCGCCCTGCTCGCGCTTCAGCAGCACGCGGCCCACATAGCCGCGCGCGCCCCCGTCGTCGGCCGATAGCAGCAAAACCAGGCCCCGGTTTGCCGTCGCGGCCAGCATGCCCCGGTCGGTAGCGAGCAGCGAGAAAACGTGCTGTTGCTGCGTGTCTGCCACGACTTTGCTCTTGCCGTCTTTGTCAATGCGATAGATCAGCCCCCTTGGTGAGCAGCCCGCCCAGATACTCCCATCCTTGTCTCGGGCAAGCGAAAGGATCGCCTCCGCAGGGGTATCGAGCACAGGGATCACGTCCCCTGCGCCGGTAACGTGATAGACGACCCCGCCCTGGCCGGTGCCTGTCCAGGCTCCTCCCTCACCATCGGGCAACAGACTGAGAGCGTGGCTGGCCGCCATTTGCGCAACCATCTGCGGTTTGCCCTCCGGTGAAATCCTGTAGATCTTCGCAGGGACTCCTGTCCCTGCGTAGATCGTTCCCTGCTTGTCAATCGAGAGCGACCAGACGTATTTCTGGCCGGTGGCGCAGAACTTGCCGCCCTTGCCGTCGGGCGCGATGCGCCACACCGTTCCATCGGGGCTGGTGCCGGCGTAGATGTTGCCGCCGGCATCGGATGCCAGGCAGTGGACAATTACCTGCCCGGTGCGAAAGAACTCGGTTGCCTTTCCGTCCTTGTCTATCCGGTAGATAATGCCCTGGTGGCCGGTGCCCACGTAGATGGCGCCGCCGCTGGCGAGCACGCAGAACGGGATCACCTGCGGCACATCGGCCACCACCTTGCTCGGCCACGAAAGCGCCAGCCGCCCCGCGCTGTCAGCCGAGATGCCGTCGAATTTCCCCTGCTCGTAATCCTCGCGCCGCGAATGCACCCATTCCCCCGGCTTGGGGGCCAGCGGTTTCCCTTTCTCCGGCTTGGCGGGCTCGCCAGCCTTGGCAGGCGCCTGCCTGTTAGGCTCCGGTGCTGCGGCAGCGGCGTCGCCCTCGCTGGCACCCGGCGTCAACCAAGCAGGCGCCGATAGCAAATCGTCTTGCTCCTCGCCCTGCTCCTCCTCAGAGGCCTGCTGCTCTGACTCCTGCTCCGGCTTGGCTGCTGTCGGCGGCGGCACCGGCGGCGCCGGCACCTTTGGCGCAGAGATGCCCGGCCTGCCTTCGACCTGCACCGTCACCGTTTGGCGGCCGGAGATAATCCAGCCCGTTTTTTCTGAGCGTTCGATGCGGTCGGCCTGCAGGCGCACATCACTCGAGCGGCCGGCCTGCAAGATATCTGCCAGGGCCCCCGGCACGGTCGGCAGTTCCCTGCCCAGCACGTCAACACCGCGCCCGGGGATCGCCGCCTGTACCACGAGCGCATCCGCCCTCTTTCGTTCGAGGTAATAGCGCACCAGGTCGTCCGCACTTGTCGGCATGAAGCGCGCACCCACCAACAGCTGCCGGATAGATTCCGCATCCTGACCGCCAGTTGCCACGATCCGCATCTGGCCTCCCGGGGTGTCTCGCGGCACCGTCAGCGCAACTGTGCGCGTCACCGGCTCGCCGCGATAGGGGCGCAGCACTGCGTCCAGGACCACTTCTTCCCCGGCCTTCACTTTTTGGGTGCGCGCAGTCAAGCGCTCCAACCGCGCTGTTCTCTGCGAGCCTTCGAGTTCGATGCGCACATCAATCTTCTCGATCTCGAGCGGCCCGAAATCGTTGTCCAGAAAGCTGGCAACCGGGCTCGCAATCTGGCCCACCACGCTTGCAGCCACATCGCGAGCGCCGAACACCACGTCGCTGCGCGCGATGACGGGCCGGCCCTTGCACTGAATACTGACCGACACTTCCGCCGTCCCCTTGTCCTGATAGCCCTGCGCATCGTCAACGGAGGCCAGCGCGGCGACTGCGGCCAGGCCTGCGCTCAACCACGGATGATTGACAATCTGCACGTGGAAATCGCGCTGCTTGCGGCCAGCCTGCACCACTGAACAGCGTACCGGGATCGTGCGGGCCGGTTTCAAGGTCTCGCCGGAGACTCCCCACGCTCTGTCCTGGGTAAGCCGCCCCACCGGCGCACCCGCCGACGCCAACTTCGACGAGAATGCGATCGAAGGGATAATCTCGTGCACCACCGCGGCATGGAGTGGGAAATCCACCTTCCCCACTTCCATCATTGCGTGGCCGAATGCGAGCACATCGTTCTTCTCGCGCCAGGTGACGGTGCCCACGCCGTACGACTGGAAATCCCCCGACATCAGCATCACCGCCGCCGACGCCCCGGGCTTGATGTCGGAATCCGAGCCCAGTTCCGACTTTCCGCCAGGGCCCTGCATCACCATCAGGCCGCGCGGCTCCAGCACCTCGGCGAGTTTCTGGCGTGCGCGCCCTTCCAGGCCGGTTGTGAAGACCATCCCGGCCATCGGCATCAGGTGCATCGTCTCCTTGTCGCCCGGCTTCTCTCCTACCCGGGGCTCGATCACCACGCTGTGGATGGTCTTTCCGCCGACCGCAAGCGGCTTCTCCAGTTTGTGCACTTCCCGCCCGGGCGGCTCGCTCTCCTGGTCGCCCTGCGCGGCCAGCATGTTCTCAATGGGCGTGATGCCTGCGATCGGTTCCTTGGAGAAACCCCACCCGAACGAGATCGCCCCCAGAAGCCTTCCGTTCACGAACACCGGGCTGCCGCTCATGCCTCCAATCAGCCCCGACTGTCGCTGAACCACCGGCCCGTCCAGGATTCGCGCCAGCACCGCATCCCGACCCCTGTACATCTTCGGCATCACGGCAATGATCTTCAGGTGGAAAGTCTCGATCTTCATCCCGCTGAACACCGACTTGCCGACCGCCAGCATCCCCGGCCTGACCTCGCTCACGCGCATGAACTTCGCGCGGTCGAAGCGGATTGCTCCCCACGCGGTGGTCGCAGTGATCGCCGTGGTTGCGACAGCCAGCGCAGCCGCTCTGCACAGCGCGGCCCTGCTCAGACAACGTTTCATCAGTAGACTCCGGTGCTCTGCAAAATGCGCCCGCCATCCGGCGGGCGCCCCTGCAAGATACCACCCCCGCCTCCTGCCGTCAACCGCACCCGGCAATGGTAACCACTAACATGCGGCGGGATGAATTTCGCAGCCCGCCAGCCGGCGGATCGGCACGAAGAATCCCACCTTGATACAGGAATTGTGGGACCCTTCCATTCGTTTACGCTGCCTGCCCTGAGCGAAGCCGAAGGAACCGCCCCCACATCCTGGTCCTGGGGGCAGAACGCGAGGTTCTGCCCTACGGCGAACACGCACCGTAGGGCAGGGGCTTGTCCCCTGCCCGGAGAACCGCTCCCCCGTGCTGCACCGCCGCCTGCCGAGGTTGGACTTGCCGGGGCGCACGTATTACCTCACCTGCTGTCTCGACCGACGGCGGCCGCTGTTCAAACGCTCGGAACTGGCCGCGCGTCTTCTCAGTCTATACGCCGCGCAGCGCGACAGGCGCGCTATCCGGCTACACGGGTACGTAATAATGCCAGATCATTATCACATGCTCCTAACGCTCCGTGTCGACACCTCGGTCAGCACCGTCGTGCGCACGGTGCACAGCCTGTTTGGGCGCGAGTGCCGCCGCATGACGAAGATCCGCGGGCGAATATGGCAGAGGCGGTTCTACGATCATGTCATCCGTGACGAGAAAGACCTGCGCACGAAGTTGGACTACCTGCACGGCAACCCCGTCAGGTCGGGAATCATCGAGGATCCAGTCGAATATCAATGGTCAAGCCTGTCGTTCTGGGCTACCGGTACGGGCCGCATTCCCTGCGACCATTGGAACCAATAGGGCAGGAGGCAAGCTCCTGCCCTACGAAGTGAATCAGCGAAGACCGAGACGCCCATCCAGACTGTGGGAGGACACACAATGGAGTTCCGACTTTTCTACCGCGGACCCCTAAAACCAAACGGGAATGTTGAGCAAAAACACAATATCCGCGGATGTTTCCACAAACAGCTGCTCGAACTTTGGCAGCAACGTCCCTTATGCGATCATCGCGAGTTTCTGGAGTTTCCTGCAAAACCAGGAGGGATCTCCATAGTCCGAACGGTCGGGCAATACCGTTTTGCCTCCCTTGTGACGAAGTGCCTCGACACGACCGCAGCGCTCGATATCCTCTTTCTCAGACCGGAAGCGCCAGGCTCGCTCATCACTGCGGGAGGCGACATAGACAATCGCATCAAGACGCTGCTTGATGCGATGCGTATGCCTCAGGAGCCAAAGGAGATTCCTCAGGGGGCGCAGCCACCCGCAGAGGGGGTGTTCTTCTGTGTGCTCGAGAACGACTCACTTGTCACGTCTTTGTCCGTGACCACCGATCGGTGGTTGGTGCCCAGCGTCAGCGTGGATAAGTCGGACGTCATTCTGGTGATCCGGGTGACAGTGAAGCCGACGAAGGTGGTCATCGCAACGCTTGGGCTGTTCTGACCTGGCGCACAGCGTTGGGGCAGAAGGCGAGCTTTTGCGGCACAGCGAAGACGAACCGTAGGGCAGGACCTCGTGTCCTGCCCGATGCTTCCGGGTCCCGCCTCAAACGCGTAAGGCGGGAGGCAAGCTCCTGCCCAAGGATCTAACCTGGGTGGAGGAAGTTGAGGAGCCCGCCGCAGAGCAAGACCTTTGCCTGGCGGGGAGTCAGGTTGTGCCGCGCGCGAAACTCGAAGCCCTTGGTTGCGTTTTTCACGGCGATCTCGCCGCCTGATTCGAGTTGCTGCTGCAAGCCGCTTATCTCTATCACATCGCCTGCGGAAAGCCTGTCGTAGTCCTTCGCATCCGCGAACGTCAGGGGCAAGATCCCGAAATTCACCAGGTTGGCCATGTGGATGCGGGCGAACGATTTCGCCAGCACAGCCTTCAGCCCGAGATACATCGGGGCCAGGGCAGCGTGCTCGCGGCTCGATCCCTGGCCGAAGTTTTCCCCGCCAACGATGAACCCGCCCTGCTCCTTGAGCCGACTTGCAAGTGTCGGGTCGAGGCGCCCGAAGACGTGCTCCGCTATCGCCGGAATGTTCGAGCGCAGGGGCAAAGTGTGCGGCCCGGCTGGCATGATGTCATCGGTCGTTATGTTATCACCTGCGACGAACGTGATCGGCCCCGAGATCGAATCAGCGAGCGGCCCGCGCCGGGGCAGAGACTTGATGTTCGGGCCGCGCACGAGCTGCACCGCCTTGGCCTTTTCCGGCGGGAGAGGTGGCACTATGGAACTGTCGTCAATGTGCATTCGCTCGGGCATCGTTATCCTCGGCGGGGCGCCCAGCGCGGCGGGATGGCGTATCTCCCCAAAAAGCGCCGCCGCCGCGCACACCGCTGGGCTTGCTAGATACACTTGAGCATCAGGGGTGCCCGCTCGCCCCGCGAAGTTCCTGTTGAACGACCTCACCGACACGCCGCCCGATGGCGGCGCTTGCCCCATCCCGATGCAAGGCCCGCAGCCGGCCTCGAGGATCCTGGCTCCGGCCTCGATCAAGTCGGCGAGCGCGCCATTGCGCGCCATCTCCTCCAGAACCTGCTTCGAGCCGGGCGCCACCACGAGGCTCACTTCAGGGTGCGCGACCTTGCCGCGCAGCATTGCTGCAACCGTCAGCATCTCCGCCAGCGACGAGTTTGTGCAACTCCCGATCACAACCTGGTTGACCTTCACACCCTTGACCTCGCTGACCCGCTTCACATTGTCAGGGCTGTGAGGGCAGGCGATCAGCGGCTCCAGTGCGCCCAGGTCAATCTCGATGGTCTCGTCGTAAGCCGCGTCTGCATCGGCGGAAAGTGGCTGCCAGGCGTCTTCGCGCTGCTGCGCAGCCAGGAACGCGCGCGTCTGCTCGTCTGAAGGGAAGATCGAGGTTGTAGCCCCCAGTTCCGCTCCCATGTTGGCTATCGCGGCGCGCTCGTAAATGTCCAGCGAGGCCACCCCTGGCCCAGCATATTCGAACAAGCATCCGACTCCCCCGCGCACGGTCAGCCTGCGGAGCAATTCGAAGATAACGTCCTTGCCCGACACCCAGGGCCCGAGCCTCCCGCCAAGTCGAACCTCGACAACGCGAGGTGCTTTCAAGTAGAACGGCGCTCCTGCCATCGCGGCCGCTACGTCGAGGCCGCCCGCTCCGATGCCGATCATGGCAAGCGCTCCCGCGGTGCAGGTGTGGCTGTCAGAGCCCAGGAGGGTTCTTGCAACCACGCCGAACCGCTCCAGGTGAACCTGATGGCAGATGCCATTCCCCGGCCGCGAAAAGTAAGCCCCGAACCTTGCCGCAGCGCTCTGCAAGAAGCGGTGGTCATCTGAGGCCTCGAACCCGCCCTGGAAAAGGTTGTGGTCAACGTAGGAGACAGCGAGTTCGTTGCAGATGCGATCCGCCCCGATGGCCTCGAATTCCAGCCAGGCCATCGTTCCCGTGATATCCTGCGTCAGCGTCTGGTCAATCCGCAGCCCGATTTCAGCGCCGGGCTCGAACCGCCCCTCGACCAGGTGGTCCTCGATTATCTTCTGCGCAACCGTCCTCGCCATTGTCCTCTCAGGATACCATACTGTGGCGCGTCATGTGTAGGGCAAGGGCTCGTCCCTTGCCGCGATGTGAGCGCGGCATCCGAACCTCCTTCAGGCCATCAGACGAGAGACAGGGGATCAACATCCACTTGCACGGACACGCCCCCGAGGTTCCTGGGCATTCCCGCCGTGGCGCTGCGCAGTGCGCGCAGCAGGTGCTCGTGGTCGTCGGCCAGCACCAGCATTTGAGACCGGTAGCGCCCTTTCAACTTGGCGAGCGGGGCAGGGATGGGGCCGAGCAAGGTTATGCGCTCCTCTGCCCTAATCGTTTCGGCCAGGGCCTTGGCCACCTGTTCGGCCCTTTGTTGGGCACGCGCTGATACTACCAACCCTGCCATTGCGCTGAAGGGCGGGTAGGCATGCTCGCGGCGCGCGGCCAGCTCCACTTCGTAAAATGCAGCGCAGTCGCCCGCGGCCGCAGCCCTGATCGCGTAGTGATCGGGCTGGTATGTCTGGATTACGAGGTGTCCCTTTCGTCCCGCTTGCGCCGCGCGAGCAGCGGCTTGCATCAGGAATCGAAAGGTAACTTCCGCGGCGCGAAAGTCGGGACGGTTCAACCACGTGTCCGCTGAGATTACGCCCACCAGAGTCACCTTGCTGATCTCGCGCGTTGCCTCGACCAAACCGGTCGAGATAATGACATTAGCCTTGCCAACCACCTGCCGCTTTCCACCTACGTCCGCATCAAGCCGCAGCACGCGCGCAGCGGGGCAGGCTCTACGGATATGCTCCTCGACCCGCTGCGTCCCGACCCCGCGCAGCAGCAGGCGCGTGCCGCCGCAAGCAGGGCAAGAATCCGGCGCAGGCTGAGAGAGGCCGCAGTGATGGCACATCAGTTTCCTGCCGGCAAGGTGATAGGTAAGGCACACGTCACAGTTTGGGCATTTCGCTGCCTGACCGCAATCTGCGCATAGCAGCGCGGTCGAAAAGCCTTTGCGCGGCATCAGCAGCAAGGCCCTGCCGCCGCCGTCGAGCGCGCGCTTTACCGCCAGCACGAGTTTCGCGCTGCAGGTCGTTCCAGGAGAAGAGCCTCTCGTGTCAACCACGGTGACGGCCGGGCCTTGCCAGCCTGGCCGCGCGGGTAGAGACAGCGCACGATAGCGGGCCTGCTGCGCGCTGTGCTGGGATTCAAGCGAGGGCGCGCTGCTTGAAAGAACGACCGGGCATCCCTCGATTCTCCCGCGCTCGACCGCGACATCCCGCGCATTGACCCTCGGCGCGTCTTCCTGCTTGTAGGAATCATCGTGCTCGCCATCCACCACGATCAGGCCGATTCTCGGGCACGGGGCGAAGATCGCCGAGCGCGCGCCGATCACCACGTTGGCCTCGCCGCTCTCGATGCGCTGCCACTGCTGGCGCCGCTGCCCCTCCGGAAGGCCGCTGTGCAGGAGTGCGACCCCTGTTCCGAAACGCCTGCCCGGCCAGGGCTCGCGCAGGTCGGCCGAGTGCGCGAGACGCGGGCCTGCCAGCGAGATTTCAGGCACCAGCACGATCGCCTGTTTACCGCGCGACACTGCGTGCTCAACGGCCGAGATCCACACCTGCTCCGGCGCGCTTCCGGGCGGCCCCGAGAGCAGGAACACCCTCGGTTCAGCCTGGTCAACCGCCTGGTTTATTTCGCGCAGTGCCGCGCCTTCGTGCAGAGTGAACATGAACGGGCGCCGCTTCCTCGCTTGCGGCGCCGGTTCCTGGCGGACCCGCAGCAGGCCGCGCTTCAGCAGTGCGGCAACTGCCGCGCGCGTAGAGCGCGCCCTCTTTGCCAGGGCCGATGCGCGAACCGGGCGTTTCGCCCGCGCCGCTGCTATGAGGACTCTCGCCTGCGACGCAGAACGCCGCGCGAACCTTGTTGCCTCCGCTCTCATTTCAGCCACCGGCAGAGCCGCTTCCAGCAGCGGGTCAAGCCGAGCGCGCGTGACAGCGCGGGTGATTTCCTCTCGCACCTTGACTGCCTTGCGCGCCCTGAGCCAGTCGAGCGCTGTCATCACATCAATCTGTGGGAAGCGCCGGGTCAGTGTTTGAAGCGAAGCTTCCTCCCCCGTGGAGAGAGCGTCCAGCAGGCCGCCGTATTCCGGACGCTCTTCTGCCGCGCGCTGCGCCGCCGCGCCCTCCCCGAGGCGCACAAGCCGCTTGATGCGCGCTGTTGCTCCCGATGGTAGGGCCAGACGCAAGGCCTGGCAGAGAGTGCAGATGTAGTGCTCTGCAATCCAGCGGGCGAGCGCAACGATGCTGCGCGGCAGCACCAGCCCGCCCGCGGGTATGTCAACAATCTGCTTCAGTTGCTCGACACCCTCTGGAGGCGAATCGAGCAGACCCACGATGAAGCCCGGCACGAGCCTCTTGCCGAGCGGCACCAGCGCTTGAGCCCCGACAGCGGCGCGCTGGCGCAGGGCTTCCGGGATGACGTAGGTGAGCACCGCGTCAAATCTGCCGCCTGGCTCTGGCACGACTTCCGCGAACATAGGAACTGCATTCTAACCGGGAACGCGCTCCGCTTCAACACCAAACGCAAGAAGGCTTCGCCGGGCCGCGCCAGCTTCGTGTTCGCCCTGCAATGTCATCGGCGGCTAGGACTCCATATGGGCGGGCGTCCAAAAAATATTCTTCCAGGGTATTGACAAAGGCGGGCGGTATTGGTATCCTTAAGTTTCGTCAGGCCGGCAAGAAACCATTGACAGGGGCGGGTATTTCTCCTGGATGACTCTCTTCATTCGCAGTCGCCCTACGCACGGTCGGCTGCACGTGTGTTCTGCTATGCCTCCTGCGAGGCTGGAGACCGGCGGCCCACGCGTGGGCGGCTGGTGCTTCTGAACTTGCCCGTCTAATCGTCTTCTGGCTCAAAGAGGTAATCCATGGCGCCAATTCGGGTTGGAACGGCGGCGATTGCGCGGGACACGGTTGCCCCGCCGAACTTGATCGAAGTGCAGTTGAACTCGTTCCGCTGGTTCTTGCAGCAAGGGCTGCGAGCGCTGTTCGATGACTTTTCCCCGATCGAGGACTTCACGCAGAACCTGAGCCTCACCTTTCATGACTACTACCTTGGGGAACCCAAGTATTCGATTGCCGAGTGCCGCCAGCGCGACGCCACCTACGAAGCCCCGCTCAAGGTGGTAGTGAGGCTGCTGAACCGCACCATAGGCGAGGTGAAGGAATCCGAGATTTATCTGGGCGATCTGCCCCTGATGACTGACAACGGCACTTTTATAGTGAACGGGGCCGAGCGCGCCGTCGTCAGCCAGCTGTCCAGGAGCCCGGGGGTCTATTTCAAGGACACCATGGACTACAGCGGCAGGATGCTTTTGAGCGCGCAAGTGATCCCCAACGAAGGGGCCTGGGTGGAGATTGACAGCGACGCCAACGATGTGGTGTGGGCCAGGATCGGCCAGGCGCACAGGTTCACGGCCACCACTCTGCTGCGCGCGCTGAACAGCATCAACCTGGCCCCGGACAGCAGGGACCTTGCCTGCTCCACGGATGCCGACCTGATCCGCCTTTTCGGGGAGCCTGAGAAACTCGAAGAGGTCACACTGCAGAGCCTAATCGGCCGCCGCCCGTGGGAAGATGTCGTGCAGCGGCGCACCGGCGAGGTGCTGGCGCAGGCCGGGCAAAGGCTCGACCGAGAGACTGCCAGCGCCATCGTCGAGGCCGGCATCAAGAGGATGCAGGTCGCCGACCTGCACCCGATTATTGACATGACCATGGAGCGCGACCCGACGCACAACGAGAACGACGCGCTGCTCGATATCTACCGCCGCGAGCGCCCCGGCGACCCGGTGACAACCGACATCGCGCGCGCGCGGCTCTTCGGCCTCTTCTGCGACCCGCGCCGCTATGACCTGGGCCGCGTGGGCAGGCACAAGATCAACGTCAAGCTCGGGCTCGACCTGCCCGAGGAGGTGCGCGGCCTGACGAAAGAGGACGCGGCCGGCATGCTGCGCTATCTCACGCGCCTGAGCGCAGGCGATGAGACCGCGAGCGTGGACGAGATTGACCACCTGATGAACAAGCGCGTGCGCTGCGTGGGCGAACTGCTTCAAAACCAGCTCCGCATCGGCATGCTGAGAATGGAGAGAATAGCGCGCGAGCGCATGACCAGCATGGACCCCGAGGAGATCACCGCCCAGACGGTAATCAGCACCAAGCCGGTGGCCGCGGCGATCAGGTCCTTCTTCGGCTCCAGCCAGTTGTCGCAGTTCATGGACCAGACCAACCCGCTCACGGAGTTGACCCACAAGCGCCGCGTCAGCGCTCTGGGGCCCGGTGGCTTGAGCCGCCAGAGCGCCAAGCTGGAGGTGCGCGATGTGCACCACTCCCACTACGGGCGCATTTGCCCGATAGAGACCCCCGAAGGGCCGAACATCGGGCTCATCGGCTCGCTCGCGCTTTACGCGCGTTTGGACGATTACGGTTTCATTCAGTCCCCCTATCGGCGTGTGAAGAAGGGAGTTCTCAGCGACGAGGTAGTCTATCTGAGCGCCGACAAGGAAGAGCAGTTCCGCATCGCGCCCGGAGACGTCCCTGTTGACGTGCGCGGGCGCATCGTGGGCCCCATGGTTGCAGTGCGCCACGGCATCGCTTATCCGCAGGTGCCTGTGGAGGAGGTTGATTTCATAGACCTCTCGCCGAACCAGACGGTGAGCCTGGCAACCGCTCTCATTCCTTTCCTGGAGAACGACGAGGCCAACAGGGCCCTGATGGGCAGCAACATGCAGCGCCAGGCAGTGCCGCTGGTGCGAACGGAACGGCCCTATGTGACCACCGGCATTGAGGCGAAGGCGGCGTACGACTCGGGGGCGGTAGTGCTGGCGCGCGCCCCGGGCAGGGTCGTTTCCGTGGACGCAACGCGCATCGCCGTGCAGCGCGCAGACGGGGCGGTGGACGAGTACCCGCTTTACAGCTTCATGCGCTCCAATGCCGCCACCTGCATTCACCAGCGGCCGGCCGTGCGCCAGGGAGACATGGTGCGCGCCGGCCAGCCGATCGCCGACGGCCCCAGCACCTGCCAGGGCGAACTCGCCCTCGGGCGCAACGTGCTCGTGGCCTTCATGGCCTGGGAGGGTTACAACTACGAGGATGCCATCCTGGTCAGCGAGCGGCTGTGCCGCGATGACGTCTTCACCAGCATACACATTGACAAACACGAGCACGAGGCGCGCGAGACCAAGGTGGGGCCCGAGGAGATCACGCGCGACATCCCCAACGTCGGTGACGAGGCCTTGCGAAACCTCGACGAGGATGGGATCGTGCGCATCGGCGCCGAGGTGCGCGCTGAAGACATCCTGGTGGGGAAGGTGGCCCCCAAGGCGCAAGAGGAGCTGACCGCGGAAGAGAAACTGGTGCGCGCCATCTTCGGCGAGAAGGCGGCCGAGATGCGCGACGCCTCGCTGCGCGTGCCGCACGGGGAAAAGGGAAAGGTGGTGGCTGTGCGCCGCTTCTCCAGGCTACGCGCCGTCTGCACCAGCGAAAAGTGCGGGGCCGAATACCAGTTCTCCAAGGAGCCGTTCCGGCAATACTGCGACAAGTGCGGCAGCGAACTGCGCAAGGTGGAGGGAGACGAACTGCCCCCCGGCGTCAACCAGATGGTGCGCGCCTATGTCGCTCAGAGGCGCAAGGTGATGGAGGGCGACAAGATGGCAGGCCGCCATGGCAACAAGGGGGTGATCGCCAAGATCCTGCCCATCGAGGAGATGCCATTCCTGCCCGACGGGACCCCCGTGGATTTCGTGCTCAGCCCCCTGGGTGTTCCCTCGAGGATGAACATCGGGCAGGTGATGGAGACCCACCTCGCCTGGGTCGCCGAGCAGTTGGGCGTGACCTTCGAGAACCCCATCTTCCAGGGCGCAAGGGAGCGCGAGATCCTTGACCTCATGGCCGGGGCGGTGGACAGGCTGCGCTGCCAGTGGCTGCGCCAGCACACAGCCGCCGAGTTGAAGCTTGAGCAGGGGTGGTACAAGCCGAGCGCATCCTACGAGGAGCTCAAGCAGGCGCTGCTCGAGTACCTTGCGTCGAATGAGGAAACACTGGCATCTGTCGCCGAGCGCCTGGCTGTTGACCCCGATCAGCTGGACCGCGCGGAAGGCCCCCAGGCGCGCGCGAAACTGGCAGTGGAGGCCCTGGGCCGCAGGGTTGAGGAATCGGTTGGCTTCGATCCGAAGACCGGCAAGTGCCCGCTGTTTGATGGGCGCACCGGGCAGCCCTTCCATCAGCAGGTCACCGTGGGCAGCATCTACATGATGAAACTGGCGCACCTGGTGGAGGACAAGATCCATGCCCGCTCCACCGGCCCATACTCGCTGGTCACCCAGCAGCCGCTGGGGGGCAAGGCCCAGTTCGGCGGGCAGCGCTTCGGGGAGATGGAGGTCTGGGCGCTGGAGGCTTATGGTGCGGCCCACACGCTTCAGGAGGTGCTGACCATCAAGTCCGACGACGTGCTGGGGCGCGTGAAGACCTACGAGTGTATCGTCAAGGGCGAGAATATCATGGAGCCGGGCATCCCGGAATCCTTCAAGATCCTGATCAAGGAACTGCAAAGCCTGGCGCTTCAGGTCACCGTGGAGTCAGCGGACGACCAGCCCATAAGGTTGGAGGCGGAAGAGGAAGCTGCCTACTACCAGCGCTAATGCGGCAAGGCAGGACGCCGGGCTGGCAAGTAATGGTGGAGAAGGGAAATGGTTGATACCACGAAGTTTGATCAGTTGCGGCTGGGGCTGGCATCGCCTGATGAGATCCGCCGCTGGTCGCGCGGCGAGGTGAAGAAGCCGGAGACGATCAACTACCGGACATTCCGGCCCGAGCCGGACGGGCTGTTCTGCGAGCGCATCTTCGGCCCCACGCGCGACTGGGAGTGCCACTGCGGCAAGTACCGCAAGATAAAGTTCCGCGGCATCACCTGCGACCGCTGCGGCGTAGAGGTGACGCGCTCCAAGGTCAGGCGCGAGCGCATGGGCAGCATCGAGCTCGCGGCCCCGGTTTGCCATATCTGGTACCTCAAGGGCGTGCCCAGCCCGCTCGCGCTGCTGCTCGACATGTCGCCGCGGCCGCTGGAGAAGGTCATCTACTTCGCTTCCTATATCGTGACGCAAGTTGACCATGAGAAGATAGCCTCGGGCGTGGAGGAGATCATCGCCGCCGTGCGCGCGGAGCAGGCCGCGACCGATGAGCAGGTGAAGGCGGCCGTTTCGCAGTCCGCCAGCCCGCGCAAGGGGAAAGGAGAGACCAAAGACCTGGAGGGCGCAGGCCAACCCACTGCGGAGGAACAGGAGAGTATCGGCGCCACCAGGAAAGCCGAACTCGACGCCGCGCTGACGGTGCTGCTGGGGGAGAAGCTGGACGGAAAGCCGGGCCTGGCGGTGGGCGGCCTGATCAGCGAAAGCGACCACAGGGCGCTGCTGCGGCTGCAGGAGACGCTCGCCGAGCGCTGCGGCACCAAGTATGAGGGGATGGTGAAGGCGGGCCTCGGGGCCGAGGCGATACGCGAGATGCTGCAGCGCATTGACCTCGACGCCCTGTGCCGCGAGCTGCGCCAGGAGATCCGTGAAACGACGGGCCCGAAGCGCGCCCGCGCGATCAAGCGCCTCGAGGTGTCGGAGGCCTTCCGCACCTCCAAGAACCGGCCGGAGTGGATGATCTTGGAAGTGATACCCGTCATCCCCCCGGAATTGCGCCCCATGGTGCAGCTCGACGGGGGCCGCTTTGCGACCAGCGACCTGAACGACCTTTACCGCAGGATCATCAACCGGAATAACCGCCTCAAGAAAATACGGGAATTGAGCGCGCCGCAGTCAATCGTCAACCACGAGAAGCGCCTGCTTCAAGAGGCGGTTGACGCGCTGATTGACAACGGCCGGCGCGCGCGCCCCGTGGTGGGCACGAACAATCGCCCGCTCAAGTCGCTTTCGGACATGTTGAAGGGCAAGGAGGGGCGCTTCCGCAAGAACTTGCTCGGCAAACGCGTGGATTACTCGGGGCGCTCGGTGATCGTGGTGGGGCCGCACCTGAAACTCAACCAGTGCGGCCTGCCGCGGGAGATGGCGCTCGAACTTTTCAAGCCCTTCGTCATGAAGCGGATGGTGGAAAAAGGGCAGACCAGCAACGTGAAGACGGCCAAGCGCATGGTGGACCGCGCCGACGATCCGGTGTGGGATGCGCTGGAGGAAGTGATCAAGGACCACCCGGTGATGCTCAACCGCGCGCCCACCCTACACCGGTTGGGCATCCAGGCCTTCGAGCCGTTGCTGGTGGACGGCAAGGCAATCCAGATCCACCCGCTTGTCTGCGCCGCGTTCAACGCCGACTTCGACGGGGACATGATGGCGGTGCACGTGCCGCTGTCGGCTGCCGCGCAGGCTGAGGTGCGCATCCTGATGATGTCCACCGAGAACCTTTTCTCGCCTGCCCACGGCAAGCCGCTCGCAACCCCGGCGCGCGAAATCGTGATCGGCATCTACTATCTGACCCAGGAGCGCCAGGGTGCGAAGGGGACCGACAAGGTGTTCTCGAGCGCAGATGAGGCGATCATGGCCCACTCTTCGGGCTGCGTGGACCTGCACGCGCCGGTGTTCGTGCGCCTGAACGGCCAGCGCAGCCGCACCACGGTCGGCCGGGTGATCTTCAACCAGTGCCTGCCCGGCGCGCTGCGCACGCTTGATCGTGTGATTGACATCAAACAGCTCCACCGGCTCGTTGCCGAGTGCCACCGGGTCTACGGCACGGCGCGCACCGTGCAGTTACTGGACGACCTGAAGGAACTGGGATTCCACTACGCCACTGTCTCCGGCACGAGCATCTCGACTACCGATATGGACGTGCCTCAGGCGCGCAGGGAGGAAATCATCGCGCGCACCGAGGCCCAGGTGCGCGAGACCAACCAGCAGTACAACGACGGCGTGATCACAGCCGGGGAACGCGAGGACAAGGTCTGCCGGCTGTGGATGGCGGCGGCCGACCAGATGTCAGATGCGCTGATGCAGAACATTGATCCTTTCAACCCCATTTGGATGATGGTCAACTCCGGCGCGCGCGGCAACCTCAAGCAGATAACCCAGCTGGCCGGGATGCGCGGCCTGATGACCGACCCGTTCGGCAAGTTCATCGAGGACCTGCCCATCAAGTCTAACTTCCACGAGGGGCTGTCGGTGCTGGAGTATTTCGTCTCCACGCACGGGGCCAGGAAAGGGCTGGCCGACACCGCGCTGCGCACCGCGGATGCCGGCTACCTGACCCGCAGGCTGGTTGACGTGGCGCAGGATGTGATCGTCAAGGAGGATGACTGCGGAACGCGCAACGGCATCAGGGTCGCCGCGATCCGCGACGGCACCGAGGAGATCGAACCGCTCACCGACCGCATCATGGGAAGGACGGCGGCAGAAGACATCGTCTACCCCTTCACCGGCCGCGTACTGCTGCGCGCCGGCCAGGAGATAGCGAACGAGACCGTCCCGCCCTGCCCGTCGTGCGAGAAACAGAGGGAACTGGCGGAGATCTACGCTTGTCCCGCCTGCAATCAGCACTGGAGCGCCGAGGAACTGGTCGCCGAGATGGCGCCCTTCGAGGTTTCGCCGGACGAGGCGGGTGCCGAGGCGGAGGTGGCTCCGCCTTCTGAGAGCGCCGCCGTGGCCGCCGCCGCGGCTGAACCAGTGGAGCCCGGCGCCGCCGATCAGGGCCCGGCCGAGGAAATACCGGAGCGGGCGCTCCTGCTGCAGCAGGGCCTGTGCCCCGAGTGCCGCGTGGCCTTGGTGGAGCAATTCCGGTGCACCTCCTGCAAGGCGCAGTTCACGCGCGAGCAACTGCCCTCGCCGCTTGCCGAGGTCGAACAGGCTGTGCGCGCGAGCGAGGAGTTCCTGAAGCGAGCCGCTTCCATCAGGCCGGGGAGCAAGCAGGCGGGCGATCTCGCCGACCCGTTCACGGGGCGGGTGATCGTGAAGGCGGGTGGAGCGGTCACTGAGCGCGCGGCGGACCGCATCAGGCGCCTGGCCGAGCAGCTGCGCGCCAAGGAGAACCTGGCCGTTGGCGAGGTTCTCGTGAGATCGCCGCTGACGTGCGAACTGCGGCAGGGAATCTGCGCCAAGTGTTATGGCCGCGACCTGGCCACCGGAAGGTTGGTGGAGGTGGGCGAGGCCGTGGGCGTTATTGCCGCCCAGTCGATCGGCGAGCCGGGCACCCAGTTGACGATGCGCACCTTCCACACGGGCGGAGTTGCGGCGCAGTATCTCACCGGGGTGGCGGAGGTCAAGAAGAAGAGGCAGGAGTCCCTGCGCGAACTGCACGAGGACATCAGCAAGGGCCTGGTCGCCTTCGAGGAGGATGCCAACGAGCGCGAGAAGGTGCGCAAGATCCAGCAGATGCTGAAGGTGCTCGAGGAGCCGGTGAAAGGGCTGCTGCGCGTGATCGAGCTCTTCGAAGCGCGCCGGCCCAAGGGCGAGGCGATCGTGGCGGACCTCGACGGCACGGTGGCTGAGATTGAGACGAAGGGCGTCAAGACAGTCCTCATCCACTCCGACCAGCCGTGCGATGAAAGGATCGTGGGAGAGATTGCCGCCAAGGCGGTGAAGGACCCCAAGTCGCAAGCCACCTTGCTTCATGCGAGCAGGGAGATCACGCCGGCCGTGGTGACCAAGCTGCGGCAGGCGGGATTGAAGACCGCGGCCATCGTGCGGCGTCACATGGTGCCCTACCGCGGCTACGTCAGGGTAACGAAAGGGGATGTGCTGCAGCGCGGTGACAGGCTGACCGATGGGCCGCTGGACCCCCAGAAGGTGCTGCGCATGAAGGGCCTGCACGCGGTGCAGGAGTACCTGCTGCGCGAGATCCAGGCGGTTTACAAGTCGCAGGGCGTTGACATCAACGACAGACATATCGAGGTCATCGTTCGTCAGATGCTGAAGAAGCGCCGCGTGCTCGATCACGGCGATGCCGAACTGCTGCCGGGCCAGATCGTTGACCGCTTCCGGTTCGACGCGGTCAATGAGCGGGTAGTCTCCCACGGCGGGGAGCCGGCGACAGCGGAGCCGGTGCTGCTGGGCATCACGGAAGCCTCGCTGACGACGGATTCCTTCCTGTCGGCAGCCTCGTTCCAGAGGACTACGCGCGTCCTGACTGAAGCGGCCATCAAGGGCAAGACGGACAATCTCGTCGGGCTGAAGGAGAACGTGATCATCGGGCGCCTGATCCCGGCGGGCACGGGAATGGCCCGCTACCGCAACTTGGAGGTGGCTGGCCCCAAGGAAGAGAAGCGGCTGCTGGCGCTGCCGCAGGTTCCCTCGGAGGAGGACCTGCTGCTGCGAGCGATAGAGGAGGCCCCTGTGATGGGGCCGTCTGGGATGCCGATCTCGGCCACCGAGGCCGAGCAGGCCGCCCTGGGCGAAGCCGCGGAGGGAGAACCAGAAAGTGCGATTTGAGCCTGTACAGGCTTGACAGGCTGGCTGCGGATTGCTAAACTGATAGTTCGGCGGCCCCGCGTCAGCGGGGCCGCGCATCGGCTAGAGGCCGAATTGTAGCATGCCAACGATAAATCAACTGGTAAGAAAAGGCAGAAAGCCCAAACACCAGTCCAGGATGATGCCCACCGTGCGCTGGGCCTTGGGTTGGACTTGGAACCAGCGCAAGCGGCGCTATACGCGCAACCCGGCCCCGCTGAAGCGGGGCGTGTGCACGCGCGTCTGGACGATCACGCCCAAGAAGCCGAACTCTGCCCTGCGCAAGGTCGCGCGCGTCCGGCTCACCAACCGCATCGAGGTCACCGCTTACATCCCGGGCGAAGGCCATAACCTTCAGGAGCACTCCGTGGTCCTGATCCGCGGCGGCAGGGTGAAAGACCTGCCTGGCGTTCGCTACCACATCGTGCGCGGGACGCTCGACACCGCCGCCGTCGAGAACCGCAAGAAAGCGCGCTCGCGCTACGGCGCCAAGCGGCAAAAGTAGGAACGGGGGACCAGTCCGATGCCCAGGAAAGGCCCAGCGCCGAAACGAGATATTGTGCCCGATGCCGTATTTGGCAGCCGGATCGTGTCGCGCTTTGTCGGCACCATCTTGCGGAAGGGGAAGAGAAGTAGGGCTGAGTTGATCTTGTACTCGGCCCTGCAGCGCATCGCTCAGCGCTCGGGCAAGGATCCGCTCGCAGTGCTTGAGCAGGCGCTGCGCAACGTGACCCCGGTGCTAGAGGTTCGGCCGCGCAGAGTGGGTGGCCAGACCTACCAGGTCCCGATGGAGGTCCGGCCCGGCCGCAAGGTGGCCCTGGCGATGCGCTGGCTGTGCGAGGCCGCGCACAAGAGGCCGGGCCACTCGATGCAGGAGCGGCTGGCCGCCGAGATCATGGATGCCGCTGCCGGCCAGGGCGCTGCCGCCAAGAAGCGGGAAGATACGCACCGCATGGCAGAGGCCAACAAGGCCTTTGCCCATTACCGCCTGTAAGTTGTTCGATCATGCCCAGGGAATTCGACCTGAGTCTAATACGTAACATTGGGATTGCGGCTCATATAGACGCTGGCAAGACCACGACTACCGAGCGCATCCTGTTCTACACCGGCAAGGTGCACAGGATGGGCGAGGTGGACGAGGGCACTGCCACCACTGACTGGATGCCGCAGGAGCAGGAGCGCGGCATCACCATCACCTCGGCGGCAACCACCTGCATCTGGCGGGGTCACCAGGTAAACATCATTGACACTCCCGGCCACGTTGATTTCACGGTCGAGGTTGAGCGCTCGCTGCGCGTGCTGGACGGGGTGGTGGCCCTGTTCTGCGGGGTCGCCGGGGTGCAGCCGCAGTCCGAGACGGTGTGGCGGCAGGCAAACAAGTATCGCGTCCCCAGGATCGCGTATGTGAACAAGATGGACCGCCCCGGGGCTGGGTTCCTGCGCGTGCTGCGCGCGATGCGCGACCGGCTGGGATGCCGTCCCGTTGCGCTGCAAATCCCGCTCGGGGAAGAGGAGAATTTCCAGGGCGTCATTGACCTGGTCGCCATGAAAGCGCTGCGTTGGGTTGACGAGTTGGGCGAGACCATGCAGCAGGAGCCTATCCCACAGGAGATGGTCGAGCGCGCGATGCGCTTCCGCGAGGCCCTGGTCGAGGCGGCTGCCGAGGCCGATGAAGAGCTGACGCATAGATACCTCGACGGCCATCCGCTTGCCCCCTCCGAGATCGTGCGCGGCCTGAGAAAGGCGACGCTTGACTACGACATCGTTCCGGTGCTGTGCGGGGCCTCAAAGCGCAACAAGGGCGTTCAGCCGCTGCTCGATGCGGTGGTTGACTACCTGCCCTCACCGCTTGATATCGTGGAGGTGAGGGGAATCGCCCCGGAGACGAGCGCGATTGTAACGCGCCGCGCGGCCGATGACGAGCCGCTCGCAGCGCTGGCCTTCAAGATTGCTGCCGATCCCTATGTGGGCAAACTGACTTACGTCCGCATCTACTCCGGCCGCCTGGGGCGCGGCGATATCGTGTGCAACGCCAGCAAGCGCCAGCGCGAGCGCGCCAGCCGCATCCTGCGCATGCACGCCAACCGGCGCGAGGCGCTGACCGAGGCGCTCGCGGGCGACATCGTCGCAGTGGTCGGCCTCGACGCCACCACCGGAGACACGCTCTGCGATGAACGCAATCCCGTGCTCCTGGAAGCGATTCGCTTCCCCGAGCCGGTGATCTCGGTAGCCATAGAGCCTGCCAGCAAGGCGGATCAAGAGAAACTCTCGGAGTCCCTCAACACGCTGTCTGCGGAAGACCCCACCTTTCGTATGCGCGTGGACGAGGAGACGGGGGAGACGATCATCTCGGGCATGGGCGAACTGCACCTCGAGATCATCAAGGACCGCCTGGTGCGGGAGTTCGGGGTGAGGGCCAGGGTGGGCAGCCCGCAGGTCGCCTACCGTGAGACGATTACTGGCGCCGGCCGCAGCGAAGGTCGCTACATCCGTCAAAGTGGCGGCAGGGGACAATACGGGCATGTCCTGCTCGAGGTGGAGCCTTGTCCGCAGCAGGGCATCCTATTTGAGAATGTGGCCCCTGTGGACCGGGTCCCGGCGCAGTTCGCCCCGGCCGTCGAGTCCGGCGTCCGCGAGGCGCTGGAGAGCGGGGTTCTGGCTGGTTATCCGCTGACGGACGTGCGCGTGCGAGTTGTCGGAGGCTCATTCCACGAGGTGGACTCCAGCGACATCGCTTTCAGGATCGCGGGCGCGACTGCCCTGCGGGAGGCGATAAGGAATGCGCGCCCGACGCTCAAGGAGCCCATCATGAGCGTCGAGGTGGTGGCGCAGGAAGACAAGGTGGGCGACGTGATCGGCGACCTCAACGCGCGCCGCGGCCACATCACCGGCATGGAATCCACGCCGGGCGGCACGCAGACGATTCGGGCTCAAGTGCCGCTGTCGGAGGTGTTCGGTTACGCAACGGCGCTCAGATCGCTGACCCAAGGAAGGGCGACTTACA
>Ga0315280_10001011_pt1 | contig 50104 bp, 48 predicted proteins | sample YL17G06_40_MG_FD_203697 | JGI IMG/M metagenome (GOLD analysis project Ga0315280, IMG submission 203697) | Sediment microbial communities from Yellowstone Lake, YNP, Wyoming, USA - YL17G06_40 | ecosystem: Environmental > Aquatic > Freshwater > Lake > Sediment | place: USA: Wyoming | collected... | reverse complement strand
CACTATCGGCTCTGCATTCTTGTCTCAGAGCGTTGTAATCTTTATATTGGTTAGAGAAGTGATCCGCCTGCTTCGCTCTTTGCCTCAGTCAGAAGCTTTTGAAACAGACCCTGAAAGATGGAACAAGGCTCTATCAGAGTATGTAGACAGCATGAAAGAGAAGAAGGAGAACACGGAAGAGTAGTCTTCCGCGCGCTATCGGGAAGCTGCCCTTTTTCAATCGCAGTAGACCTTCATTATCAACAACTATTGTTTCTAGAAGAATTTCCGCAAAGCATATAGACAATGATATATGAATATTTAGTGCCGAAAAAAGGGAGAAAGGAGAAAAATGAAAAGGAAAGTTGTAATTGATGTGCTGTTGGTGTCTATTTTGGCAACACTTGCCACTACACAAAGGGCGAGTGCAGGCGCGGGTGTAGGAGGCGCAGGAGTGCTCGTTGCAAGATCGTGTATTCTTCATGGTTCTGCTTGGGCTTCGGGAAACCTTACTCAGCTCCCAGAAGTGCACAGAATAACTTTTTGTTACCGTGGTACATATCCGGTAGATTATGTCCTTGACACTTATGCATATGCTGAAGCAGGGTTCACGGGTGCGCTTCTTAAATTTCCATACGTCCGCACTTATACTCGGGTTTCGCCACCGACGGCTTGGGGTTCAGGTTTCTCGGCTTGGGCGTGGGGCTGGGCTGATCCTTCAGGAATCGCTAATAATATCATATATTTGGAGAAAGGCATAACATTAATACAAAACGGCTCTGCCCGGGCTTTCTATCAGATAGAAATGGTCGATATGAACACGACAGATCACTACACGTATTGGGCACGATTAGAAGACGGTTTCTTCACAGCTTCCTCAAACTGGAGCACCGACTGGACCCAAATCGCGACTGGCTTCTATTGCCTTCCACCGATGAATATCACCGTAGATGCTATGCCAGCAGACCACGCTGGAAACTGCACTCACCAAGCTGAAGCGACAAGCTATAATGAGTACTCACTAGCCATAGCAAACTCCACAGAAGGGCCAAGCCCAGTTGGCGGCGTGCAGATTCCAATCGACAAGCTAAGTCTGCTAACACCCAGCATTGGTATAGCCGCGACAGTTCTAACCGCAGTTGCAGCAACCGCATTCTGCACTAGACGCTTCAAACGCAGAAAAGAAAAACAATAAACAGACTTCACCACCCTACCTTTTCTTTGTCAGCGCACATAGAAGATTGCCAACTGTTTAGGGGAGTTTTGTTACCAATGGATTTTTCCACAAGGATAAAATAGAATTTCAGCCCAAATGGTCTCACTAGACTTGTGAGGGGAAATGGAGGTGATATTTTGGCAACAAAGAAAGACATGCTAATAGCGGTTCTGGCTACGTTCTGCATGACTGCCACGCTTTTCTTGGTGACTCCTACGCGGAGTCAACCTACACAACCGTACGATTCGTTCATGGACATCAACGAGGACGGAAAGATAGGCCCTGCAGACTTTGCGTACTTTTCCACGATATACGGAAGCGTCGGCGAGACCGTCAAGAACATTCGGATATTGTCTAATGCGCTAAGCCTAAACCTAGCCAACAACAAGTCTATACTTGCTGGGGAAAGTCAATATTATGATGTGACAAGTACTGGTTATCGAACCATTGCATACGCCATCAATGCAACAGCCGGGATTACTTGTTACATACACTGGATTGTGGGAGGAGTGGACATAAGCACCAGCAGCATATCCTCGTGTCAGGTGGTTACATCCGCGGTGTATGGGGAGGCAGTGGTGCTTAATGCGGTATGCGCTCAGGGCTATGACGGAGTATACTCTCTTGGCATCTACCTAACCGACAAATGACACACGCTACTGAGGGGCTAGGATTTTTAAACCGCAGCCAATCATCTAGAGATCGTTATGATAAGAGAGGACAAGTTCGGCAGAAGAATCTACTCTGACACCGTTTGGAATAGAATGTTGAGAACTGGCCAGAAACTCGCCGAACTTGGCTATCAAGAAAGCAAAAGTAAGCCAAACCTTTTCTATGCAAAGACAGATGGCGTAGCATTCTTTGCAGATTTGAGGGGCACTAAACAGATGCCAATCTGGGATGATGCGCGTCCCTACTTCTATTGGGAACCCAATCCTGAATTTCCACCATGGAAATGTCGCAGGTTAGTCAGACAAGAATATAGCAGATTAGGAATCAATGAATGCAAGGTCAGATTGAGCTTCTATTTTTACAAAGATCCACTGTTCGAAGGGAGCTCCTCTAGCGTTGATGAAGAGAACTCAGTTTTCGATTGCGACGACGGCTTCTGCCGAAAGTGCGGCAAGGACTTCCAAGATGAAGGTTCCTTCTGTTCTGAAGAATGTGAGAAAGAATACCATGAATCCTTGAAAGCCACTTGCGCAGTCTGCGGGAAAAAGATAGACTTCTCCAAAGAAGAAGAACATCATATTAGCTACAAGCCTGAGATGACGGCTTGGGTTCACAAGGGGTGTCACGGTAAGATCCATAAGACGAACCTCTATCCTGATCTCAAACCGAAGGAAGATGATCTGCGCGCCCACCGCGCCGAGCTAGAAGAAAACAAGACGGAAAGATTCACGACAAAAGACCTCATTCTGGAATATCTGATGGGCAATTACAGAGGCTACTCAGAAAAAGATCTAATTTTCAAAGTGACGCGTGGGCTGCACGTGACAGAAGACACGGTAAAGAATGCATTGCAGAGATTACACCGCAGTGGTACGATCTCATTGGAATATACAAGCGGAATGGGCAGAGTCTACTCTATTAGAGAAAACAAGAAACTCGGAAACGCGTTTCGGCGCTCAAAAGACGGCACTCAGACTCTTTTGGGAAGCTGATGCGTTAGCGCGCACTTAAGGAGCTTCTTCAGAGCTTTAGACCATCGCAAATGTCATATTCACGACAGTCGCCTATTGTGTTGAGGCTCCATGAATAGCAGGTTGACCAAGAAACAAGCAAGAATGTTGGCTGGAAACGCGACTCAAACAAGGTTTACTTGGGCAGTCATTTTCTTGGCATTTATCGCAGGACTTGTCGGATTGCTGCCTTTGGCAACGCCTTATGAATCGACTTGGTTTACCAACAATTTCCTTCTGTTTCTAATGCTAACATACGTGTCACTCGCTTTCGGGTTGTCATATAGTTTCTACGCAATTTGGAAAACCACATATCTAATTCTACTTTTGATAACTTGTGAAGACCCGAAAGTGAAGAGATTCCTGCAGACTCATTGGACAGTTTTCTATTCAGTTTTCTTTGTTAGAAACGATAAAGTCGTTTTCAGAAAGTCATTGGCCACAGCTTGCAGTTTTGGAATAGCCATTCCTTGGGTTATCTTGTTCTTTCTGAGGTATATACTCTTGCAGTGATCTCAAGATGACGACTGATTTTTGGAAAAGCAACACAGTTTCCATGTGGGTTGAGGACAGTGGCATATCCATAGAAAAGAAACCATAAGTCTTCTATTCGGCTCATAGCTAGCAAGAAGGTCAAAGCCTAACGGCTCAATACAACCAATTGTAGGAAGAAAAAGAAAGGAAAACGTGCAGACCAGATTAGGATAACGCGGGTTGCGCCCTGAAGTAGTCTTGATTTATAGAGTTATTAGACAGATTGACGATAGTGGACAAGCGATAAGTGAGTCTTGCATCATGAGCATCGACGATCTCTTGATTCCAATACTCATAGTAGTGGCCTTATCGGTTTCCTATTTACTTTATAGGAAAGACTTCTTCAGGAGACCGAGAAAGACGGATAGGTTGTTCTCCCTTCTTGGTGTGTTCTTTCCATTCGTAGACATAATTCAGACAGTCTGGGGAGTTCAACGCGGTTGGGAAGGAAATCAAGCGGTAGTTTGGTTTGTGGGAAATCTGCATGGTTACTGGTTCCCGATTTTCGCACTGGGCCACGTAGCCTTCAGCGTTCTTTCCTTTTATCTCAAATTGAAAGGAGAATCAGAGCAAGAAAAAGATGTACGCTTTTTCTCAGCCCTTCTTGGATTGATTTGGCTGTTCGTGGCTATTTGGAACATTATTGCCTTAACGAATAATGCTATCATATAGCAGAGAAGTGCCTGTTTCACTCTTCACTTTCCAATTCCCTATTGCTTCTCCAAGTGCTTTCCAATTTTGGCAGCCAGCTCTGCCACTACGCTAAGGTTTGTCAGGAAGCTCCGTGTCAAGACCATAGTATTTTCGCCATTTGCGCTTAGTTATGACCTCTTTTGCGGGTGTCCTTGTGGGTTCAATGATCCAGATGAGATCATAGGTGCTTACATTCAAGGGTTTTACTGCGAGAAATGCGGATACACTGAACTTTACCGTGAAGAGAAGGAAGCCAGAAGAGAAACGGAAGCAAGAGAGGAGAGAAGACGACGCTATGACGGAGAAGAATGGCCTAGAACGCTTCAGGGGTACATTTGTAAACGATATGAAAAATACGAAGTGGCTTAGCGAGTGTGAGGGATGTTCAAATCAGCTATTGCCTTGAACAATCTGTCTTTCAGATCACCAGTCAATCCGAGCGCAGGCCTTCGGCACGCTCTTTGCCTCAGTCCGAGGTTTTCGAAATAGACCCTGAAAGATGGAACAGGGCTCTATCAGAGTATGTAGAAAGCATGAGAAAGAAGAAGGAGAACATGGGAGAATAGTTTCCAACAAATCAAGGACCGGCTGAACGTGGACTCTACCTAACCGATGGCTGAATTTTCACTTCTCGCCACCTCCCGCAGCGCTCGGGTGTCGGCATTACGTTCGGCTTAAAAGGTGAAGAGAATCAACAGCAGAGCACATTGAACGCAGTGCCATTTGACAATAGCAGTGTATCTCAGAAACTAAACATATTCACTTTAACCTGCGTCTGTAGTGAGTCGGCTTGTCGGTTCTCCATATACATTATAAACTGCTATCATTTGAAGGCTTCATGTGAGCATAGTAGTACTTCTGTCAGACCCTTGCGCGATCTGCGGTCGCTTCTTGGGAGGAGGATACGCCTATTGTCCCAACTGCAGAATCTACGTATGCTTCAGCTGCCAAATCAAGCAGATCATAAACTGCCATGACGTACAACTTCTGAAATCCAACAAGCTGCCAGCATGCCCGAAATGCAAGGGCGAACTTCAACCATGAGAGAAAAAGGAAACTCGTAAATCGCTTTTGGGAGTGCTCTAGATGCGGAGCTTCGGACGTGCTGAACAATTCAGGCATCAAATGCTACCTTAGGTGCGATTCCAGAATCAGAATACTTGTCTGTCGCTGAAAAGCATGCATTAGAAGAACGGCGCTATCGCATTTTCTCACTTTTGATCAAGTATCTATTGGACGTTTGTCAGAGAGCAGAGTAAAAGTGAGGCGAAACTGGAGTTTGGAAAGCCACAGTATCTGTGCGAAATAGCAAGGAAAAATGCTGCTTGAGAACTCTATTTAGGAAAGAACTGTTTTGAGGAAACCAGCCAAGTCCATAGTTTGAATCTCCGAACCACAATGCTCACAGACTTTCAACGTCTCAACTGATGTATTCTTGCCGATTTTCAGTTTGCCTCCACAATGCGGGCAACGATAGACTGCAGTGATGCCTCCATTCTTAATCTGCTCAAGCAGGGCATCCAAGTTAACTGACACTTCTGTTTTTTTCACTCTAATCTCGTCTCGTCTGTCTCTAGCCTTTCCTGCTTCCTCATACATTCCTAAGGCCTTGTAAACCTTGGCTGCATTTTCGTATTCCCGCAAAATCTCAAAATGACGAGCTTTCAGCATGCTCGTATATCGAAAGAGCCTATTCCACAAGGGGTTGGCTGGGATTGACACTTTGTCCTCTTTCTCGCCTATCGCGCTCAAAAAAGATGATGGAACAAAAACCTCAGAAAAATAGATGTGAAGTTCCTCGCCTTTCTTAATCTTCTCGACAATCTTGCCTAAGAGCCTTGAATTGTTCGCGTTCAAGATTGCCTTTTCAGTAAGAAAATGTATGGGAGGGATTTGATCCCAGGTGTCTGCGGGCACATCAGAGGGAGATATTTGATTTTCAATCTCTTTCGCCAATTTGTCCAAGCATTTGTCGGAGCACACGAACCATTTGTCAAGTTCTCCCGAGCCTCCACGCTTTTCTATGATTCTGAATAGGAATCTGAAGCAGTTGTTGCACCCTTCCTTTTCGCATACTATGCAGTCCAGCGTCTCCAGAAGCAATTGCTTCTTCCCGCAGTTAGGGCATTTTCCCATCAGTAACACCATAACCTCTAAGCAGAATATTTCCTGCTCTTGATTTAAGTCGTTCTGATTCTTGTTTCTCTGACGATTCCATGTAGCAGGCTTCGTGGTATAGTTCCCCGAAATATTCAAGCCCACACAAAAGAGAGAAACTCGATTTCTTCCACCAACTGGGATAGCTTCCAACCAAAACGAACCTGTCGTCTTTTCTTACCCGTAAACCACAACGCCTACAACTCATGGCTCAACACCTATCTGCTTCTGTTCTACTCCGCATCTAGGACAGTATTCCGATGCTAAAGGAATTTTCTCGCCACATTTGACGCAATTCTTAAAGTAGGCTTCTGGTGCTCGTGGTGATACCTTTTCGTGACGGAAAATGGTGATGCCGCAATTCGTACATCTTAGGCTGGGAGCATTTATTACATTCCACGTCCATTGAGAGATTATCGGCTGGGAAAAGAGGATCGTATATTTATGCTCCTTCGTATCCCAGTAAATGCCTCTAGGTGCAATGATGAATCCTGTTTCAAGCGGCTTTCCACAGACTGGACACTTCTCAATTTTCAGCTTGGAGAACTTTTCACTTTCACCCGAGTGATTTTGATTCAGTTCTTCGTTCATGGCTCAACACCTTCCACAATCTTGCCTAATTCGAAGATTTGTCTCCAAGTATTCAAATATCCTTTATGATAGTTTCGATATGCCTTCATAACATTATCAACTTCTCTAATCAGAGCTTCGGCTTTTTTGGATGTGAACTTTCTAGGTTCCAAAAATGCAATTACGGAGACTCTGCTTAAGGCTTCTTCCAAAGGATAGGATAGTATCATATGAACTGCAAGCTCAAGCGATTTCTTGCCTAAAACTTTTGTGAGTGATAGCATTAACCGAGTTTCTTCTGCCTGTGGATAGTTGTCTTTTATATGGCTTGAGATAGCGTCTGAATTTGCATTATGCAACAAAGCGATGGCGGCAAGCTCTTCAGAAAAAGAAAATGAAAAAACTCTACCTAAAAGGAAAAACCACCTACCTAAGTCTTTATAAAGAGTATATAAGCACTTCAGTACTAAGAAGTGATACCTAATGCCGAAAAGCAAAGCCGCCGTGAATATCGAAAACGTTGTTGCTTCTGCCACTTTGAATCAGAAGGTTGATCTGAATGCTGTCGTCAAAGGTTATCCGGGAGTGGAATATCGTCCAGAGCAGTTCCCAGGCTTGGTGTTCAGGCTCAAAAGACCGAAAACTGCAACATTGATCTTCAATTCTGGAAAAATGGTCTGCACAGGCGCCAAGTCCGAGAAAGAAGCCCGTAGCGCGGTTATAAAAGTTGCCAAGGAACTGAAGAAAGGCGGAATCATAATCATCAGCAAGCCTGAGCTCAAAATCCAGAACATCGTGGCTTCTGCAAGCTCGGGCGGAATGATAGACTTGGAAAAGGCGGCGTACACGCTTGGAAAAACCATGTACGAGCCTGAACAGTTTCCGGGACTGATCTACAGAATGGACGAGCCCAAAGTTGTCATACTGCTGTTTGCAAGCGGAAAACTCGTCTGCACGGGGGCAAAGAGAGAGCAGGATGTCCACGACGCCGTGCACAAACTTCACGGAATACTGGAAGAGCAAAATCTCATATTCTACGAGTAAGCCGTCCTCACAGTTCTCCTTCTATTTCTTTTTGACTTGTTTCAAAATCGTCTTCAATTGATCCTCGTCTATAGCGCCGATTTCGCACAGGTTGCTTGCCGTTTCCTTAACGCTGAGCAAAGTGTGAAGCTCTATTCCGTTTTTCCCAAGCCTTTCTTTTCCCCCTTCTTCTCTGTCCAAAAGCGCAACTGCGTCAGTGACCGTTCCGCCCTCAGCAGTAATGGCTCTTGCAGCCTTCTGCAAGGACAAGCCAGTTGTAACCAGATCATCGACCAGCAAAACTTTATCGCCAGGAGCAAGAATCCCTTCAATTCTTCTTTGTCTGCCGTGGAGGCGAACGCCTTTGCGGATAGAGATGAACGGTTTTCTCAAATTGTAGGAGATTATGGAGGCGAATGGCAAGCCTGCAATTGGGATTCCGGCGACTCTTTTGAAGTTCTTTTCGCCTATTTCTTGCTTTATGAAGTCTACGTAGAAGTTGCAGACTTCTTGAAAAGCGTCGGGAAAGCTTGGAACTATGCGAAGGTCTATGTAGTATGGACTTATCTTTCCGCTCGTAAGCTTGAAAGCACCAAACTGCAGCGCGCCTATCTTGTTGAGGATTTTGCAGATCTCGACTTTGGTCGTTTCATCAGGCACCGTTTCACGCCCGTTTCGAAATCTGGTAGATTTTACCTATTTCTGGAATGAGGCATGTGACCTTCGGCAATTCCTTCTTCAAGAGTTCAGCGAACTTCTTCTGGTCTGCAGATGAGCCAGTGTGGTATGGAGCAGCTACCTTGGGTTTGGTCAATCTTGCTATATCGACACCTGTCTCAGGCGACGCGTTCGGTGCAATCCCAACAGTGCAGAATACAAGGTCCAGTTTCTCTCTCTCACCTATGTCTACCATTTCTGGGAAGGGCAGACTGTCAGCAGTATGGAAAAGCTTGACGCCGTCTTCACTGGTGAGTATGAATGAAATGGGTGTAGTGGCGGGCGGATGGTTACTTTTTTCAGCTCTCAGAGAAACTTCCCCAATTTTGACTTCTGAACCAACCTGAATCTCTTGCAGTTTCTGTTCAGAAACCGTGTTTCGCAGTTTTCTTGCGGATGTTGGGTCAGCGACGACAGTGCACTGAGTCAGTTTACACAGCTCTGAAATCAGAGCGGGATCCAGGTGGTCATAATGTTCATGCGTGATCAGAACAGCATCCACATTTCCAAAGTTTCGGGGCTTAACGTCTACGGGGTCTATGACCAAGGTTTTCGATGGGGTCTTAACAGTAATTCCAGCATAGCGATTAAACCATACGAAGTAGACCTCATTTTTCGAAGGCTTCTTTTCAATTGACATGTCTAACTCCTCACAGCTAGACAATTATAACGCTTAGGTTTTAAAGAACTTCCGTTGTCACCTGATCAAAACGCCACTCATCGGCAGTGGAAGATCCGTCTCCACACAAACTAGCCTTCAGAATTGCCCAAAACAAGTACAGATTTGGCAACCAAACCGATCTGCTGAAGCATACGCTGTGCCCCAACCGAAAGCCTTACGTTTTTCCTGACTCCTGCTAAGGCTTAATTATGTTTTGATCCATTCTAGAAACAAACCTGAAGGATGAGAACAAGTTGACTCCGGATGAAATGTTTGAAAAATTGGACAAGCAAATGATAGATAGGTATTTTGAGATCAACCCTGACTATGCCACCTTTCTTGGGCTGCATGACCCCTACGATTACCTGCTAGCGAATGGCTCTGCTGAAAGACTTGTACGAAACCTCCGATTAATGGAAGAATGGCTTAAGAGCGCGAGGGAAAGTCTGAACCGAGATGAACTAAGCAACGATCATAAGATAGACTGGGACGTAATAGAAAGCGCGCATGAGCGAGGCAAATTTGACTTCTATGAGCGCCGAATACACGAACTGAACCCAGACGTCTTCGAAGAGCTTGGCGGACTCATCTTCATCATGTTCACCAGAAACTACGCTCCCATGGAAAAAAGACTGGATGCCATTGCAGCCCGCATCGAGAAAATGCCAAAGTATCTAGAGCAGTTTCGATCAAGATTCGCGAGTTCGCAACCGGTGAAGCTCTGGACTGAAATAGCCATAGAAAAAGCTCAACAAGTGGGCGGTCTGTTCCAGTTTATCCTTTTCGCTTCGAAAGGCCAAGTTTCTGACAAAACCTATGAAAGGCTGGGCAAGGCCGCGATGGCGCTTGAACCTGCGTTAAAAGCGCATCTAGAGTGGCTTCAGAGCTTGCTCCCTAAAGCAAAGAAAGAATGGGCGTTGGGCAAGGAGAAGTTCGAGAAGCTTCTTGAGTTGCGGCAGCTCGGATTGAACTCTGAGGAAATCTATCAGCTCGGCGTAGAATATCTGAGGGAACTGAAGGCAAGAAGGGATCAGTTAGCGGCGCAATATGCCCCTGGAAAATCGGCCGAAGAAGCTTTGAAGATTCTGGAGAGCAAGTCGCCCAAGACGTTTGAAGAAGCGTTGCAGTTTACGGGAAAAGCAATGGAGGAAGCCAGACGCTTTGTCGAAGATAAAGGACTTGCAACTGTCTACCCAGAAGACGTGTTGCTAGTAGAGGAAACGCCTGGATTCATGGCGCCGGTGATTCCATTTGCGGCTATGATAATGTCTGCCAAATTCGATAAGCCGCAGATAGGCATATATGTCGTCACAAGACCTCGGGACTCGGCCAACTTGGGCAAGCATTTGAACTATCCTTCCATAAGAAACACGGCTGTTCATGAGGCTTTTCCGGGTCATTTCTTGCAGGGAGCCGTTTCAAACCGTGGAAGTCTTGTTCGGATTCTTGCCGATGGCACCGAGACCATAGAGGGCTGGGCTCATTATTGTGAGGAGTTGATGGCCGAAAAGGGTTTCACTGGCGATTTGGAGACGCGTCTCGCGCAGGTCAATGAAATGATCTGGCGAGCCGTGCGCATAATTGTTGATGTGAAGCTCGCTAGAGGCGAAATGGGTTTCGAGGAGGCCGTTGCAATGCTTGTGAAGGAAACTGGCATGTCAAGAGAGGGTGCTGTTGCCGAGGTCAGTCGCTATACGCAGACGCCTGGATATGCGCTTTCCTACCTTCTGGGAAAGCATCTATTGTTGAAGCTCAAGGAAGAAGTGAAGCAGAAAATGGGAGACAGATTCGATGAAAAAGTCTTTCACGACACAATACTAGCCGACGGATACTTGCCCATATCGATGTTGCGCAAGATCTTCGACCAGAAGATGAACAAGCAAGGCTCACCCTAAATCACCACTTCTATTTTGCGGGCATATTGTACGGTTCCCTCAGCTTCATTTTCCAGCGTGAACCGACACATGCCGGATATAAGCTTAATAGTTCCTGCTTGAGCTTCTCAGTATTCAAAGTGGTGCGTTATGGTTGACGTCTGGTTTCCGTATGGAAAGACAGAGGTCTGTGTGAGAGTTCCAACACGGAACTATCTGGGTTCGATAGAGCCTAAGGAAAAGGCTGGAGCGCCAGATGCTAAGGCTGAAATTGAACGCGCACTAAGGGAACCTATTGGTTCCAAGAGATTGAGCGAACTCCTCAAGCCTGAACACAGAGTTGCGATTGTAGTAGATGATGCAACCAGACCAGCGCCAACCAGCGTGATGCTTCCGCCCCTGCTTGCCGAATTGAATGCAGCAGGGGTGAAAGATGAAAACATCACGATTATCTTCGCATGCGGGATTCATAGGGAGGTCAAACGTGAAGAAGCTACAGAGCTTCTAGGCACGGAAGTCTCCAACCGCATAAAGAGCACAAGCCATGATTACAGAGCTCAAGATCTGATCCACATCGGCTCAACTCCAAAGCACGGAACAAAAGTCTATTTGAACCGTATTTTCGCTGAAGCAGACGTGAAAATTCTGACTGGGGACATTTGTCTGCATTACTTCGCGGGCTATGGTGGTGGAAGAAAAAGCGTTTTGCCTGGGATCGCAGGTGAAGAAGCAATAAAGCATAATCATGCAATGCTCTTGGATTCCAATGCAAAAACTGGGGTTTTGACAGGGAATCCTGTTAATGAGGATATGTTTGAAGCCGCGAGAATGGCAAAGGTGGATTTCGTTCTGAACGTGGTGATGAATAGCAGGGATGAGATTGTGAAGGCCTTTGCTGGCGATCTAGAGCAAGCTTTTGTTGAAGGAGTCAAACTTGTCGATGAGATGTATCGTGTGACCGTGGATCGAAGGGCGGACATTGTTGTCGTCAGCCCAGGAGGACATCCAGCAGACGTGAATCTCTTTCAGGCCTACAAGGGCGTTGACAACGCTCTGGAGGTTACCAAGCGTGGCGGCGTGATAATCTTAGTAGCCGAATGCCCTGAAGGCCACGGAAATCAAGCGTTTTATGATTGGATGGTAAAGTTTGGTGATTTGAAGGCTGTTGAGCGTGAGATTAGGCGCAATTTTGTTCTAGGAGGCCACAAAGCGTACTACCTGCTTCATGCGCTGCAGAATCATCAGATCATTCTGGTTTCGTCTATGCCCGACTACTATGCTTCGAGCATCTTCAAGGTGAAAACTGCCAGAGCCGTGAATGCTGCTTTGAGCGAGGCTTTCAAGATTGTGGGCAACAACGCCAAGGTCTGGGTAATGCCTCACGGGAATTTCACGTTGCCCGAGGTCAAAGCAGCCGAAGAGCAGGTTGCGCCTGCAAGTAGCGAATAGGAAAAGTATTAAGTCACTTTGAGATTTGTGCTTGAAAGCAAAATTCGGAGACGAACGGACTTGCAAGAGACGTTTGCCCTGCGGAAATTCACGGTGAACGATTTGCAGAGGATTATGCAGATCAACCGCCTTTGCCTTCCTGAGAACTATTCGGATTATTTTTTCGTTGACCTAGCCCGCAAGTTTCCTGAAACGTTCATCATCGCAGAAGAGAAAAGCGAGATCATTGGTTATATAATGTGCCGCATTGAAACGGGCTTGTCAAATTTCGGCTTCGGCGGCATAATCAAGAAAGGACACATTGTTTCAGTAGCAGTCATGCCAGATCACAGACGACACGGCATGGCAAAAGCGCTGCTCGCAAGAGCTTTTGAGGGCATGCGACGATACAATGCGAAACAATGCTTTTTAGAAGTCAGAGTGAGCAATGACCCAGCAGTTGGCTTATACAAGAAGCTTGAATTCGAAATCACTCGCACCGTCAGCGGATACTACGCAGACGGAGAGGGCGCCTACGTGATGAGCAAGAAACTGTAGAAGAAGCACCTATTCGGCTAAACCTTAGGATTAAACCTGTCATGGCTTTTCAGTCTCTTGTTCATAGGCTAATCGGTGATTCGTCCTGCACATCGACATAAAGCGTTTTTGGCGAGGTTCAGGCATGTTTGCACTATATTTGGGGTACAAAGTGTAGATGACGATACCAGTTTATGCCGAGACCTAGCAGCATCTTCAAATGGAAACCGGCGCGGACTTGATTACCAACATGCTTTAGCCATCGGATCAAATTTCATACGGATTTTCTTACGAGCTTCACCGCATTTCTGGATGCAAAGACTTGCTACAACTAGAAAAAAAGCCCACAAGCTTTAAGAAGACTTGCCGACCCAATCAGTTCGTGAAGGGAAAGACGAACTTCTCACCATATCATGGCTGTCATCCTCAGAGAACATCAAAGCTACTGATGAACGAGATCCCACGAAGGGTTTGCGCCCTTCAAGAGCGCTCAAGAAGGAAGCGTAATGAAACGAAAGCTAAGAGAAAAAGGAAAGAGGAGAAAGGAAGGATGAAGAGACTGGTTTTTGGAGCAATCGCAATATTACTCTTGGTTAATATGTCAGTGCTCACATTCAGCATTCAACCAGCTAGAGCAGGCGCAAGCACGCCTAATATGAAGATAAGCATCTACCTAAGCCCAGATGTTGAAAACGCTGCATTGGAATCTGGAGAAATTGACATCAACGACTGGCCCCTTACAAAGGACTGGGCTAGCGAATGGACATTGATGCCCAACATAATCAACCTGCGCGACTATGCTGAAATGGGTATGATGGAGACCGATGTCAACCACCAGATGTGGCCAACAGGCTGTCCCGTACACAAGTTCTATAATCAGACTTGCGTTAGATGCGTCAGAGCCGTTGAGTTTAGGAAGGCTGTTGCCTGCCTTTTGGACAGAGACAGTATTGTGACGAATGTTTTGAAAGGCTATGGATACAGGATGGATGTTCCACTACAGCCCTTCCAGAGCGCCTACATGGACATGTACAACTACAGTCAATCTGGCTGCATCTACAATTATAACAGGACAAGAGCTGAGAACATCCTTAATGCCGCAGGCTTCACCATGTTGCCGTCTGGCTTGAGACAAGACCCGTCGACTCCGGGCGTCGCGCTGAATCCTATCATCTTTTACGTCAGACAGGATGACCCGAACCGAAAAGAGGCTGGTGATATGCTGACTGCGGAGCTTCAGACCGAAGGTATCCAGGTGAACGCGATAATCGCCGAGAGAACCGTCTGCTACAAGAACGTTGTTGTCTTGTACAACTATAACCTGTACACAGGCGGCTGGGCATTTGACACAGTTCCAGTCCAATACTATGACTTGTACTCGAGCGACAATTACTACGGTCCGCTCATCGGCCGTAGCCCGAACTATCCTGGCTTCTGCAACAATGGCACCCAATTTGAGCCTGGCAGCCCCGACTCGGCTGGCTTTGACTACTGGGCGCTCAAGGTAAAGTACCCTGCAACGATCAATGACGCTATAGAGGCGTCAAAGACTGCAGGATATCTGTTCCTGAAGTACGTTGGCAGCATACCAATGTACTGCACAAAGGCAATCAAGGCCTACAGAACCGGTTGGGATGATGTCATCAACAACGCTGGTTACGGTATTGACAACTACTGGACTTTCTTGACCATGAAACGGATCGGCGGAGACACGATCAACTGGGGCTTCAAGAACGACGTTGAGCAACTAAACATCGTCACCTCTGAATGGCCGTGGGACCAAAAAGTGTTAGGCTTGATCTATGAAAGTCTGGTCGGTACTAACCCGTTCAACCTGGCTCCAACAGAATGGTTCTTGGCTAGTGCTGCCACGATTGGCACTTGGAACGCGACGCGTGTTGGCGGCGACGATTCCTCAACGTTCATCAACTTCACGTTGCGCAACGACGTCTACTGGCACAACAAGACGGGCAATCCGCGCCGCTTATTCACTGCCTATGATGTGAACTTCAGCTTCTACTACACGTACGCGTGTCGTTACGTAGGAGTGTGGAACTATCCATCGCTCGCCCAGTGGTATAACTGCACGATCTACAGCGATACGCAAATCGCTATCTTCTACAAGAAGAAAAGCGCCTGGGCATTCCAGTGGGCAGGCGAGTTGCCAATCATCAACGCCGACAATTGGGCGCTTGTCACTCCAGGAACGCCTGTGAAGACCTATGATCCGGCTAACACAGACATTGACGGTGATGGTGTAATCGACCTGTACGAGGACGGCACAGGCGCATGGATATATGATGACTACTTAGCGAGCAGTTGGGTCAAATTGAAAGCTGACCCACTATACTACTTGGGAGCCTCCTATATCTCGACTAGACTTAGAGGAATGTTCTGGGCTATTGCTGGTGACGTTAGCGAAGACGGCGTCGTGAACATCTTGGACCTAAGCTACATGGCTAGGTCATTGGGTGCATCGCCGGCCAATCCTGGCACTGGCTGGGGACAATACAACCCATACTGCGACCTAGACCTCGACAACGACGTTGACGTCGTAGACCTGGCAACAGTCACAAGCAACTACGGCAGGACAAAGGGTTAGAGACAAGCGCAAACATACACGTAACAAACAAGAGTTCACTGCATCCTCAGAACTCCATTCTTTCTGTTTTTCATCCGTCGGAGTGATTGTTCACAGACTGAAGCCTTCCCTTGCGAACGACTTGTGAATAGGTATCTAGAACAGAGAGCAAGTTTTATGTGACACCAAAGAAGTATTACCGGTTAGTTCTGTTTTTCGTGAGCGTTCCTTCACGCGTTCTGAACACAGAAAAAGTCAATCCATAGGCAAACACTAGACAACCGCTATTTGTGCTTTCTTGAATGGTCCAACAGCTTCATCATACGGCACTTGGCAGGATTGCTAGCAGAGAATGTTTATATTTTGACACTGGACATTTAAGTTGAGGAGATATCATATTGGATTATCCAATGTCGATACTTGGGTATTTGGTTGTCGGAATGCTGGGAGCAGGCACGTTCCTGTTCCTCTTGCTATTATTCGACAAGAAAGTTGCGATTCTGGAAAATAGCATTCTAGGACTGCGAAAGACGGCGATAGTTTATATAGCCTTAGGAGGGGTTCTTTCAGTGGTTGTGAATTTGGCCAACAGCCCGAACTTCGAGGCTAATCAGCTTACGATCGCTTTCAGCGCCGGCCTAGGATGGCCAGCGATTGCAGCGGGCTTCACGGCGGGCAAGCGAGTGGGAGAAATCCAAGAGGAAAAGGATGCTGCTGGTCAGACGGCTAAGAACATGAAAGCGTTGGGTGACCAAAGAGTCACTGAGGTTGAGGACTACTTCAAGAGTAACCTAGAACAGTACAAGAATTTCACCGAGCTGGCCATCGAACGCGCAGAAAAGCAATTAGGGGAATTGCGGGAATATTATAACCAGAAACTCTCATCTGTGGAAGGGAGGCGAACAAGATGAAAAAACTCGTAGTGGATAACGTTATGAGTCAACCAGTCTATGAAGTGAGCCAAGACGACACCGTGGAAGTAGCTCTCCAAAAAATGAAGGAGAAAGGCGTAAAGAAAATCCTAGTAAAATCCGGTGACACGCCACTCGGAGTGCTTGAAGAATGGAAAATCACTGATTCAGATCTACGCCTGAGAGTGAACCAGATGAAACTCGGCGAGTGCAAGGTTGTTCCACGCGGAACAGACATTCAAGAAGTCGAGAAGACACTGGTGAACTATTCTGCCGTTTACGTCTCTGAACCGGACAATCCAAAGAAGCTCGTTGGCGTAGTCACCGCATACGACCTGGTAAAAGCCTACTAAACGATCACCATCATAGAATGCGGACACCTCAATAGTAAACCATAGCTACGCATCATTCATGTTCACGGAGCATTTTGACCACTTTGAGCTTGTTCACACGATGTCTCATCATGTTTCATATTGTTTCAGATGCGGACGAAACGATGGCCTTGACATCATAGCAGTATGGAGCATCCCGTTATGTGAGAGGGAGCAGACAAAGACTGAATAGCCAGAGCATTGGAGATCGCCAGGATGCTCTTCCAACGCTCCAGACGAGGAAGCTTGGATTTATCAAATCAATACGTCTTTAGTGGATGTTCCTAGTTATTGTTTGGTTTTCTGCCTCTTGTGGGTAATAGAGCATTACACTGTCGTATGCTGGGTCTGGTCCCACTTCGTCATATGTTTTTATCATGGATTCTTTCAGCGTTAGCCCCTCTGTGACATAGTGTTGAAGCAGACATGTAGTAGTCTGATCTGTGTGCGAAGCTGATACTGCATTTCGGAAGCCCACGTAGACGCTGGCTCCTCGTTCAACGAAGGCTTCGGCCATATCCTTGTACGTTAGTCCGTTGCATCCCATGACGATAATTGTGGAATTGGGAAATCTACCGTTCATGCTCGACCTCACAAATACCGGGGGAATCCCGAAATACTGTTCATCCTGACCTCCGACCCTATAGACTACTCCTATAAGTCGGTCGTACAATTGGTCGGTGACGTGACTGCTCTGACTGTATCGCTCAGCGGTGAAAAGCGCGAGAGGAGGCTTGTCTTCCTGGCTCAATGCTGAGTGAACTCTGAGGATTATGATTTGATAGTTGAGCAAGGGTAGGCCTCTGTAGAAGTCCACGGTGACGTTTTCACCGGGGTAATAGTCCACTGTGTATCCCACATCCGTCAATGTCTTGTTGACTGTCTCAACGAAGGTTTCATTTGGAAACGTCAAACTCAGGTGGTCCACTATGGCCGCCCTCAACCCCGAAGGCGGAGGATTAGTTTGACCTTGAGGCAAATACGTGTAGACGGCATAAGCCACGACTACTACAACCAAGATGAGAACCAGAGCAATTGCGGCGGCATTACGGCTTCTGCGCTCCTTCTTAGCCTTAGCTTCGGCTCTAGTCAAGACGTGCCGCTTTTCAGCCTTCATAAACGTTCACAACTCGTTATCAAAGATAAAAAAAGAAGGGGTTTTTTTACTTTGTGCTCTAGGTTTTTCTGCGTTTGACACGTTTGACATAGAATGTTGTTGCAACCGTTGCTGCAAGAACCATTGAGACTATGCCAACGTACGGCGCCGTGACGGCAAACTTATCCACAGGAATCTGTACGCCACCGACGAATGATGGTATTGGGCCAGCCTGTATCATTGCTTCTGCATTAGCGACTTCACTTTGTGTTGTGGCCGTAAGGTTGCCCTCGATTTCGTGTCCTTCAACCACAGGGATTGTGATATTCGTTGGCTCAATGCGTGCTCTACACTCCGTGGCATCAGCAGGTCCATGTGTAACGTTCATGGTTGACCAGTTAGACGCCCAGTTTTGTGTAGCTGAGAAAATGTAGTTTGTAGCAGAGGCATTTGCATAGTATAACGTCTCAGTAGTGTTCTTATCCACAACTTTCATTTCAACAGAAGCCGAGCTGGTCAGCGTCTGATTCATTGTTATTCCATAAGGCAAAGTCACGTTAAGATACTGCTCGCCAGCACCGCTCCACATAAGAATAACTCTGCACCATCGTCCCGGCCATCGAACGTAGAGATACCAGCTATAGACTACAACTTTGAAAATCAAAAACCTGTAAGCCCAGATCCGAGCCCAATCTATCAAGTCCCAATGCCCGCAACTAAACGATGTGGATGTTGAAGCAGGGTTGCCGTCGACCCAACCGGTATCCCTCCAGAGATAGCCATGAACACTACAATTGCCATCCATGAATATACGGACCCATGGGTCTTGCGCACCGACTCCTTCCGCAGAAAGTAGCAAAGCTGCCAAAGATAAGACGCTCACAGACGTCAGCATGCTCTTTCTCAATTTCGTTTCCTCCTTTCCCTATTTTCCATTCCATCGCAATGCGGAAGAAAACTAGGTGATCTTCTTGCTCTCCCGTAAAAACTTATAGTTGTTGTAAGTTATAGATAAATCTTGTGGAACAATTTTCTACATTACGGTTGATGTCTTCCATCATATTACGGAGGATATCCGTTGGAGACTATTTCCATGAACATAAAAGCTTGACGAAGTTTCAACGTGCAAAGGAGTTCTTATGACGTGGCGCCTAATGAGGCTAGATGTGCATTTTCTGCTTTGTCGCTCATGTAGTTTACTGCCTGAAGCACTGACTTCGCAAGCCCGAGGAGACTGAAGAGCGTTACGAGCATAAGAAAAACTCGAAGGTCAACGAGTAAGTTTACGTTGTTAAGAGTCAAGTCTATCAATCCGCCCTGCAAGGTTAGAATGAGATATCCCACGACAAACAGGGCTCTGGCCACACTGAAGAAGTACTGATAAACCGTTCCAGCTGTGAGTTCTCCGATGACCATCAGGACAATGTACACGGTGACGAAGGTTTCAACGGAAAGCTCCAGCCATGGAAAGAACCCTGCAAACGGAGCCAAAACGAGCGACCACAAAAAGAAATACGCCAAGTAGAAAATAATCCCTTTCACTGTCGCTTTCAACACTCTGAACATAATTGACTTGAAATTCGTTCTGAAGAAGCCCTGCTTTTCAGCCATAGGGGATCACCACTGGACCATAGTCAAATGGCGGTGTCTGAAGATATACTTCAAAACGCCCACTCGTCGTAACATCAGCGATTCGCATATAGAACTCGACAGACCCGTTGAACGGCGAATGCTGCGCAACGTTAATAATCGTCTGTCCTTCGCCGACTTGCACTTTGGCACTGTTGTACATGCGTGTTTGGACATTCGCTGCAACATCAAAGAACGCATGATTCTCAAAGCTTATGGGCACACTGACACGAAAATGAGTAATGTTAACTGCAGAATAGGTTGGACCTCCCAACGCAAAATTGTATAGTGGTGCACCCCACGGAATAGAGAAATTCGTTGAAGCCTGAACAGGGATGAAGTCAGCAATTCGCAGGCTGACAATTTCTGTAATGTTCAGTTCAGTGTCATCAAACAAGTAGTTTCGGCCATCGCTCAGCATGTTGACAACGTTCAGGGTCATGTTGTGTAGAAACGTGACGCTTTCACCTTTTCTTATGACGGGTAGAAGAGTAGACCCTTGCGTGATAACGAAGCCGTCTGCATCTGAAACCTCAGTGGTCACGTTGAACAATCCTATGTTGTAGTAGCCACGGTTTATGATGTTTATTGGCAATGAAAAGAGCAGGTCATTGTTTGAAGTCACTTCGGTCCGCAAGTCGCCGAAACCAAACTGCAAGTCCTTTGCAGAATAGGCCGCGGAACCGAAGAAAGCTATTAGGAATATCCAAAAAAACGTCGTGGCTAAGCCTATCATGCGAATCGGCACGTTCATTGCAGACCCTTACTTATAGGCGGTTTGGACAAACGCTCTAGGAACCAGAGCCTTGGGATGTAGAATCATTCTTCTGCTGTTTCGGTGGCTCTGGCTGCGTCTGTACATGTTGAGGAGCAATCTGCTCTGGAGGAATTACTACGATCTGTGGCTCTGGCGGCTTAGCTTCTGGCTTAGGCTCTGGTTTAACTTCTTTCTGTGGTTGCTCAACCTTGGCCGGTGAAGCTTGAGGCTGTGGTTTCTGCGTCACCGGAGTCGGTGCTGGTCCAACCGGCCTCTGAAGAGCTACGACAGGTTCGATCTTTGGAACGTTAGCTATGATCGTGACCCCTCGTATCGTTACGAGTGAACCTACCCAGCCCATTACGCCAAGATACATTATCCGAATAGCGGTCGCAATCAATGGGGCAAGAGCGTCACCGAAGGTTTGCACAAGGTCCGCTGAAGGAATTATGTCCAAGCTTTGAGTCAAAAATCCGTAAGCGCTTATGAAAGTGAAGATCAACAGTACTACGCCTATCAACAGGACAGTTACGCCTGACAGGGCTATCTTGTCTCTGAAGTTTACGCGCATGTTAATGACACCGTGGCTTTTTTCTTAGAGCGAAAGTCATATTAAATCTTCAGAAGCACAAAACAGAATTAGAACTCGATAGCAAGAATCAAGCAAGAACCAGACGAGAAAAAAAGTGATAGGGAAGCTATGGCGTTATGCCAAGCTTCTGATAGATCTTCTGCTTGTTCTCCTCAACCGTCTTTGCAACGTCCATGAAAATGTTGTTTCCATGCGAGTCAATCGCCACAGCCAAAGGACCAAAATCCTCAACTTCAAAAATCCACATGGCCTCAGGCGTTCCTAGATCAAGCCACTCGACGCTTCTGACGTTCTTTATGGCTTTCGCCGCAAGAATCGCGGCACCGCCTGTGAAAGCACCGTAAACGGCACCATACTTCGCCATAGCATCAGTCGTCTTCTTGCCCATGCCACCCTTGCCGATGACCACTCGAACCTTGAAGTTCTTGATGAACTCGTCCTCGAAAATGTCCATCCTGGTGCTTGTCGTCGGACCAGCAGCCACAGCAATCCACTTATCGCCATCTTTGCGGACCACAGGACCACAATGAAAAACAGCGAGACCTTCAAGATTCAGAGGCAATGGCTTTCCTTCCTTGAAAAATTCAAGAGCCCTTCGGTGCGCTTGATCTCGTGCAGTGACTATGGTTCCGGTCACGTAAAGTACGTCGTTCACTTTGAGTTTTCGCACGTCCGCTTCGGGGATTGGAGTCTTGAAATGATATTCAGTCATTTTCGTTCACCTCACCAATTCAGTTTATGCGTTAGATACTCAACGGTTCCGTCAGCATTGATTCGGGCAGAAGCTCTTCGCGCAGCCCAGCAGTTGAAGGCAACGGCGGCTGGAAAAGACGCGGGATGTCTAAATGCAAAGTCTACGTGTACGCCTAAAACCGTGGTCTTGCCGCCCAATCCCATTGGGCCGATTCCAGTCATGTTGACTGCTTCAAAGATTTCGTTTTCCAGCTTTGCGATTTCAGGATCAGGGTTGTGCTCGGTTAGAGGTCGCAGCAACGCTTTCTTCGCAAGTTTCATCGATATGTCCGCTCCGCCTCCCATTGCGATGCCCAAGATGTTCGGTGGGCATGGTTGCGCACCTGCTTTTACGACGGCATCAACGACAAACTTCTTCAGTCCTTTAATTCCTTCACCTGGGACAATCATTCCGCCAATGCAAACGTTTTCGGAACCCCCACCTTTCGTCATAACGGTCATTTCTAAAGTGTCACCTGGCACGATTTCCCAGTTCAGGTATGGTATGTAGCGTCCAGTGTTGTCTCCGCTGTTCTTACCTGTGAAGGGGTCAACCGCATTAGGTCTAAGCGGAACCTCTTTCGTAGCCTTACGCGTCGCATTTATCAATGAGGCTTCGACTTTGTCTAGATCTTTTACCTTTGATCCAGCCTTAATGTAGTAGATTATTGTGCCCGTATCCTGACATACAGGAGCTTGATATTTCTCGGCAAGCTTGATGTTGTCCAAAATCGCTTTCAGCTGCGTCTTGCCTGGTTCTGCCTCTTCTGCGTAAGCCTTTGTCAGCGCTTGTTTAACATCATCCGGCAGATAAATGACTGCTTGCTTCAAAATGTTGAACCCGACAGTTTCCACAATCTTTCCAATTTCCAAAGTCTATTCCCTCTTAGTGATCAGTTCCTATGAAAAAACCGTCTACTTATAATTTGCCTTGCATCAACAACGAAACCTAGATTCAAAGAATCTGATGTCTATGGCACGTGTAAGAACTGCGTGAGGATTCGAAGAAAGTGTTTTATCGCTTCTTCACTTTAACCTACCTCTCCATAGACTAGAAGCTGCCCTGCTTCGCTTGTTTTAAATATGGCTTGCCTCAACTGTCTCATGAATCGTGAAAACAGGTGGAGCCTTAATGGCTGAAGAAGAAGAGACGAAAGAAACTCAGGAAAGCCAATCAACAGGCGCAACCAGAAAGAAATACGAGTTTTTAGAAGACTTGCCAGGAATTGGCCCAGCTACTGCCCAGAAACTGCAGGAGCTAGGCTTTCACACTGTGGAATCATTGGCCATGGCCACTGCCCGAGAACTGGAGCCTGTTGGTATCACCGAGAAAAAGGCTTTCAGCATCATCGAAGCTGCACGTTCATGCATCGGCGTCTCGTTCATCAGGGCTGATGAACTTCTCCGTCAACGGCAAAGCGTTTTAAGATTGACAACTGGAAGCAAACCGCTGGATAGGATGGTTGATGGCGGCTTGGAAACTCAGACCATCACGGAGTTTTACGGAGAGTACGGCACCGGCAAGAGCCAAATCTGCCATCAGTTATGTGTGAATGTTCAGTTGCCCCCTGAACGGGGCGGGCTTGGCGGCGCCGCACTGTACATTGATACCGAGAATACTTTTAGAACCGAGCGCATCGTGCAGATGTCCAAGTTTCTGGGCCTTGATCCAGAACAGGTTGTAAAGAACATTATTTACGGTGAAGCTTACACTTCAGATCATCAGATGTTTCTGGTTGAAAACGCCGATGAAGTGATCAAACAGAACAATGTGAAACTGATCATCATTGACTCTTTGACAGCCCACTTCAGAAGCGAATACATTGGGCGGGAGATGCTGGCTCCCAGACAGCAAAAACTCAACAAGCACATGCACAAAGTCATAGGCCTGGCCAGAGCCTTCAACGCCGTGGCCGTCGTTACAAATCAGGTTATGGCTAAGCCAGACGTGTTTTTCGGCGATGCAGTGCAGCCTATCGGCGGCCACATTGTCGGGCACACAAGCCACACAAGAATCTACCTCCGCAGAGCATCGCACGGTCCAGTTCGAATCGCGCGACTTGTCTCAAGCCCATACCTGCCTGAAGGAGAGGAAATCTTTAAAGTCACCGAGAACGGCATAGAAGATGTTTCCGAAGAGGAGAAACAAGAAAAACAGAGACCCCGTGGACGTTAAGCCATGCCGATTCCCCAAGTATTGGTAACACGATACTTCCAGCTCATAGCCAGCAGGCAGCTTACCGAAGCAGAGCGAGAACTCGAAAGAGTCAAGCAGAAGATGCAGAAAACAGATTGGAACCGTGGGTATTTCAGGGCCTTGTACGGAATGTATCTGTCCCGCAAGACAAATGGCGATGCCTACGCTTTTTTCCCAAAAATAGACTTGACCGACAAAGCAGCCTTGCACGGTTATAGACGGGAATTTCTGGAGCACATGAAGAACAGACTTCACGACGACTATGACCGTGGATACTTCTCAGCATGGGCCGACTGCATGCGAGTGTTCAGCAGAATCGAGGCGCCAGCCGCATCGAACGGGAACGGCGCAGCCTCTAAAGACGGAAAGCCCGCCACGATCAAGGGCGACGAAAGCCAAGCAACCATAGAAAGTTTTCTTGACGAAGAAAAAGAAAACTAGACTATCGTGACTGGAGCCCCAGCAAGTATCGTGTATAGCATAGTCCAGAAAACAAGCCATCCAATGAAATAGATGCCTATGCCCATCGTGAAAAGTCTTTGCGGCTTCTGCACCAGTTTAATGAACTTGTACTTTATTGCGTAGTACGACAGAATGTAGATGATTATCGCAATCGTCATGCAATTGAAGATAAGAGAAACGTCCTGCGGAAAAGCTAGCGTATTGTCTTCCTTAAAAGTCACGTTAGACGGAATCTTGCCAGCTGCTAGGGCATACCCAACGCAAAGCGAGCCAGCTAATAACCCTAAAGCTAGCCTTAACCAGTAAACCTTCTCCAAAGGATTCAAAGGTCTCATGATTTTCCGTCGCCTTTGCATTGTATATTTAAAATCCAGATTTAAAGGTGCCTATTATACTGTGTGCTGCATCCTGTGATTCACGGAAGACCCGACTTCAAAGCGTGGATCGACCTGACCGCAGTGGACACAGGTGGTTCTTAAGTGGCGCTTCAGCAAAATACAAACCCTTCCTTTTTGATTGATATCTGTCCAGCGACTATTTCCTCAATAGAACACAGTACCGAAAACTTAATGTGACATCAAGCTGGCTTGTATTCATATGGGTAGAACCAAGGCTTATTCCGTTGCTGTTTTTCTCGTTCTTTTGCTAGCAGTGCAGCTCGGTTTGCCTTGTCAGATGTCAACGCGGGCAAGCGCTATAGTCACAGTTCCCGACGATTGTCCAACAATTCAAGAGGGAATAAATCGAGCTTATGATGGAGATACTGTTTTCGTGTCAGCGGGCACGTACTACGAGCATATTGTGGTTAACAAGTCCATTTCCTTGATCGGAGAGAACCGTGACACCACAATTGTCGACGGAAACGGTTCTGCCTTTGTCATTTCCATAAAGGTTGACAATGTCGCCGTCAGCGGTTTCACGGCGCAGAATGGTAGTATGAGCGGGATTTTTCTGTCCAATTGCAGTGATTGCAGGATCGAAAACAACATTGTGACGCTTAATGTGGACAGTGGCATTCGCCTAGATAACTCGTCAGCAAACCTTATCTGCAACAACGAGATCTTCAATAATGGCTATTTCATTCCGAGTTGGGCCACGGGTTTGGGCATATTCTTGGGGTGGTGGTCATGCAACAACATCATTAGCTCAAACCACGTATACGATAACATGGTTGCCGGCATTTCCCTGGATGGATCTTATGCAAACTTGCTATGTGATAACAACGTGACAAATCAACATGCTCCAACGACACCATATGGAATCATGGTGTTCTCATCCCGCGGCAATGTAGTGCAGACGAATGCGGTCAGCAACAACTCAAAAGGAATATGGGTTTGGTGCTCCTCTTGGAATACAATCTCTAATAATAACGTCTCCAACAATGGCATTGACGAGGAACACGGTTATGGCATCGAGATTAATCGTTCCACGAACGATACGGTAGTGGGCAATCATGTTTTGAACAACACTCAAGGAATAGCCATCAAGGACGAAGCTTCAAACAACACAGTTGCCTACAATACTATAGAAAGAAACGGAAGAGGCGCCTACACTCACTACAGCAATAGCAGCATTTTCTACAAGAACAACTTCATCAATAACAGGGTGCAGGCCTCGGCAGGTGGAGCCTTTCCTGGAGACGATTATCCTGATGTCAATGCTTGGGATAACGGTGCTGAAGGCAACTACTGGAGTGGCTTCACTGGTCCTGACGCTGACCTTGACGGGATAATAGATGCGCCTTACGTCTTAGACGTCAGAAACAGAGACAATTTTCCGCTTGCTGAGCCTTGGAGCGAGACTCGAACGCACACGGCAGCTTGGGACGGCACGGTTTACGCTGTCACCACGTGGTGCAATTCTACGGTTGCTGGCTTCAGCTTCAGCCAACCGAACAAGCACCTAAGCTTCAACGTCACAGGACCAGCCAACTCGACTGGCGTCTGCAACGTCACCGTACCATTAAGCCTCATGTGGGGCTATTTTTCGATCCTCATTGACAACGTTCCACAGGCATATGCCATTTATCAGAACGCAACTCACACTAGCATTTATTTCACCGTCTTATTCCAAAGCACAAGACGGGTCAGGGTTCTTTCTACAGGAGTCGTCCCAGAAAATCCGCTATTAGCACTGATTTCAGTCTTTGTTGCCTTATCCGCCGTGCTCATCTGCCTGAAACGCACGCATGCGCAGAGACACAAAAGGAACTTGCGCGTAATCCAATGTGCGAAAATTCAGGGCATCCAGCAAAGAGCATAGCTCCAAGAACCCTAAATGCTTCTGAAAATCTGAGAATTGTCAGGAAGGTGCTCTAAGCTATTGCTCTGAGTCCCTGCAGAAATAGCAGTGTCATTGAGATTATGAAGAAACCCACGGAAAGCATGTACATTCTTGTTTTCCACAATTGCGCTTTATAGAGTGCTGATGAAGTAAGCGTCGCGATGAAGGACAAGGTGTTGATTCTTGACAGGTAATACCACGCATCCCTCATGAAGGTGATAGAGGGATAGCCGGCGCCAAGGACTAGGTAGCTGTATGAAGATCCAAAGAACATGATTATGGAGATTGCCAGAATCCATGTGACGTTTCTTTCAGCTTCTTCCAACATAGCCACCTTGCACCCTAGATTGCTCGATTGTATATGAGAAACTTGCCTTCACGAGGACACGCATGATGTTGCTACTTACAGCGACGGGGTCAGCAAACCTGAGAGAATCATGTACGATAGCACATCTTGCCGCGCAAGCGTGCGTATTTAATAGTGTTTTAGACAATACTTCCAGCAAGTGTCGTGAGTTGCACAAAAAAGAGTTCTCAAGTTTCGACGTCGCTGCCGTGACTCGAGAATTGAAAGCCGTTATCACGAATTCTCGTGTCAACAACATATATCAGCTTGACGCCAAAACCCTGTTTCTGAAACTGCATAAACCTGACAATCCCGCGCTAGGGCTGATCATGGAAGCGGGAAGGCGATTACACCTGAGCTCCTACATTGCAGAAAAGCCTGCCTCGCCTCCTGCCTTTTGCATGGCATTACGGAAGTATTTGCGCAACGCATGGCTGATGGACATTGAGCAGTACGAGTTTGAACGAGTAGTAGTGCTTAAGCTAAAGACTCAGGAAGGCGAAATGCAGCTCATTCTGGAACTGTTCGGCGACGGAAACATAATCTTGGTAGGCGAAAACGGCAAGATTCTGCAGGCTCTGATTTACAAGAGGATGCGAGACAGAAACATAGTTCGCGATGAAACCTTTACGTTTGCACCATCAGCAGGCAAAAACCCAATGAAGGTCAGCAAAGAAGAGTTCAGCGAAGGTCTAAGAAAGTTTGGCGACGTTGAAGTTGTTAGGGCATTCTCTCGGTTCCTTAGCGTCGGCGGGGTCTATGCAGAGGAAGCTCTCACAAGAGCCAACGTCGACAAGACCAGGCATTGTAGCACTCTGAGCGACGATGAGATAAATGCCATTTTCGATGCCCTTCAATCATTGCTCTTGCAAGTAGTCAATGGCGCTCTAGAGCCGCGCCTAGTTCTTGACGAAACTGGCGGTTTCTTTGACGTCGTGCCAATAAGGCTCAAGCGTTACGAAAGCTCCAGTTTTAAGTTCCAGCCATTCCCCAGTTTCAATGAGGCCTTAGATGAATTCTACGTGAAAGTGACTGCAGTTGAGAAAGCTCTGGCCGGAATAGAAGTTGATCAGCTCAGACGCGAAGCAGAAAGGTTGAAGCGCATCATTACTGATCAGGAGAAAACTCTGGTTGAAGGCGAAGCCGACGCTGATAAAAACAGACTCATAGGAGACACGATATATGCTCACAGTACACAGATGCAGGCTTTGCTGGACAAGTTCTCAACGGCCAAACAGAACGGAAAAGACTGGAATGCCGCAACCTCCGAGATCTTGGAAGAGAAGAAAACTGGCGCAGAGCCAAGCATCTTTTTTGAGTCTTTCGAGAGTAGAGGTGCAATCGTAAACGTTTGTGTGAACAGTCTACGGTTCGGATTGAACCTGCGAAAGAACATGTTTGAAAACGCTGCGGAGTATTATGAACGAGGCAAGCGGATCAAACAGAAACTTGCCGGTGCCAAGAAAGCACTGAAAGAAACTCAAAAGAAGCTGGTTGAGATTGAAGCCAAGATGGCTGAGGCTCACGTGCTTGAGAGCATTAAGCCAACCGAAGCCGTTGAAGAACTCTCATTGCACAAGGTGAAGAGTAAGGAATGGTTTGAGAAGTTCAGGTGGTTCATTTCTTCAGATGGATTCTTGGTAGTCGCTGGCAAGGATGCTGTAAGCAACGAGGTGCTAATCAAAAAGCACACTGAGATGGATGATGTCGTTTTCCACGCAGACATCACTGGTGCGCCGTTTGCGGTCGTTAAGACAAAGGGAAAAGAACCCAGTGAACGGTGTTTGCGTGAAACCGGGGAGTTTGCGGCTGCCTTTTCCAGAGGCTGGCGAGAAGGTTTCGGAAGCGTGGACGTTTACTGGGTCAAGCCCGAGCAGTTGAGCAAGAGTGGCCCTTCAGGCGAGTTTGTGGCTCGTGGCGCGTTTGTTGTAAGTGGGAAGAGGAATTGGATGCGCAACGTTCCGCTCAAGTTAAGCGTAGGCGCTGTTGTTGATGAAAAGACTGGTGACCTGAGTTTTATTGGTGGGCCTGTCGATGCTGTTAAGGCGAAAACACAAGCCTACGTCGTGGTTGTGCCTGGAGATGTTAAGGGCAAGGAGTTGCTCGGGCGTGTTCTGAGGGCTTTGGGCGGAAAGGCATCGAGAGAATTGCGAGATACGGTTATTAGGGCTTCTGTTGAGGACGTGAGGGAATTTGTCCCATTCGGAACGGGGAGGGTTCTGGACGTTTCGGAATGAGATTGGTGTTTGTCGTTCAGGATTCGGGCTGGATTCTGGGTATGTATCATTGCTTCATAAGGAATATCTAGCTTGGAAACGGTTTCTTTAACTGTGAGTGAGTGACGGTGAAAAACATATTTCAGAGACAGGAGACTGCGCAGCAGGTTAAGTGTAAGCTGTGCGGAAGAAGGACTGCGACTCGTGAGGACGGGTTCTGTGACAGTTGCCATTTCACAGTGACTATAGATGCGATCTTTGACGCGAGAGAACAGCAAGCAAAAAAATAGGCTCAGTCGAAACCTGCTTGGTAAATAGTGTTTGGATAGTCAAGAAGCTTCATTGGATTAAGCTCTGGCCCGTCTACTTTGTGGGTTTGTTTTGCTGTAGGTTTTCTTGTAGTTGTTGAATTGTTTTAAGTCGTTTTTATGAGTTTTCGGATATTCCCTAGCTATGATCTACGATGAGCATTTTAAGTGTGTGGTTACTTTTAGAAGAGTTTGTGAAAGGATAGACTGTAGGCTATTTTTGGTGGGTTTTTTTGCTTCCGCTGTTGAGTTTGTGGAGGCATTCATCCCTTTTTTCCATTACTGATCTTAGAATTTTTATGGGATGTTCCTTCTTTGGGACCATTTTCAAGCCACTTGGCTATTTCGTCAATATTGTATTGGAGGATGTTTTTATTAAACGTATATGTTTCTTGTGAATTTTCGGTTCAGATTCTCCTGCCGTTTTTGTTGAGGAAGGTTTCTGTCGTTAGCAGGGCTAGTCGATGGTTTCCAACGATAAAAAAACCACAAGTTCAAGGTATATATAGGGGGGTCAAAACTCCAACCCACACAACAGAACAGCACCAACATGCTATATTGAATTGGGCTTTGACGTATATTCCAATGATTGCCTCCTTCACACATCATTCTCCTCCAGCCGACATTGCATGGCTGCAATATCTTTCTTAGGAGGTGATCCGGCCGCAGGTTCCCCTACGGCCACCTTGTTACGACTTTTCCCCCCTTACGAAAAGTAGATTCGACGCAGCCAACAAAGACCACGCCTCACCCATAAATCGCTCGGGTGGAACGACGGGCGGTGTGTGCAAGGAGCAGGGACGTATTCACCGCACGATAGTGACGCGCGATTACTAGGGATTCCATGTTCACGAGGGTGGGTTACAACCCTCGATCCCAACTACGGCAGGTTTTCGGGATTGCCTTCCCCTTTCGAGGTCGGAACCCATTGTACCTGCCATTGCAGCTCGCGTGTGGCCCAGGAGATTCGGGGCATACTGACCTGCCGTGGCCCGCTCCCTCCTCCGCTTTATCAGCGGCAGTCTCCCCAGTGTGCTCAGCTCAAGGCTGATGGCAACGGGGGATGCGGGTCTCGATCGTTGCCTGACTTAACAGGACACCTCACGGCACGAACTGGCGACGGCCATGCACCTCCTCTCAGCTCGTCTGGCAAGACCTTTAATCTGGCTTTCATTCTGCTGTCGCTCCTGGTGAGATTTCCGGTGTTGACTCCAATTAAACCGCAAGCTTCACCCCTTGTGGTGCTCCCCCGCCAATTCCTTTAAGTTTCAGCCTTGCGACCGTACTCCCCAGGCGGCAGGCTTAACAGTTTCCCTGCGGCACTAGAGCGGCACTTGGCCGCCCAAACACCTAGCCTGCATCGTTTACAGCTGGGACTACCCGGGTATCTAATCCGGTTCGCTCCCCCAGCTTTCATCCCTCACCGTCGAGCGCGTTCTAGCCGACAGCCTTCGCCACTGGTGGTCCTCCCGGGATTATAGGATTTCACCCCTACCCCGAGAATACCGGCGGCCTCTCCCGCCTCCTAGCCGAGCAGTATCCCCCGCAGACCAACGATTAAATCGCTGGGTTTAACAGGGGACTTGCCAAGCCGGCTACGGATGCTTCAAGCCCAATAACCATCCACACCACTCGGAGAGCTGGTATTACCGCGGCGGCTGACACCAGACTTGCCCTCTCCTTATTCCCCCAGCTATCTATACTAGGTAAAAGCCATCCTCAGCGGATAGCACTCGGGATAGCCCCGTCACACTTTCGTGTATTGCGAAGTTTTCGCGACTGCTGCGCCCCGTAGGGCCTGGGCCCTTGTCTCAGTGCCCATCTCCGGGCTCCCGCTCTCACGGCCCGCACCGGTTAAAGGCTTGGTGAGCCATTACCTCACCAACAACCTGATCGGCCGCGGCCCCATCCTTGAGCAACGCTTAGAAGCATGCCCTAAGCGCCCTTTAGGCGAAAATCCATTCCAGGAGTCTTCACCTATCGGACATTAGCCCCAGTTTCCCGGGGGTGCATCCGTCTCAAGGGTAGGTTAGCCACGTGCTACTGAGCAGTGTGCCGCGCCTCCAGCATGGCTAGAAAGCGCACGACTAACATGTCTTAATCCCATCCCGATAGCAGTGGGGTCCGGCAGGATCAACCGGAGTTACACACTCCATTTTTGACCACAGCCAGACGGTTATTTTCGTGACTGTACGTCCACAAAGTCGACTGGATTTAGAGGAGGAAACAACCACTATACGCCAAAGCCCAATTCAGACCTAACGCAAATGAGCATGTCAGGTCCACATGTCTGTTCCCGCAACTGGAGGCCAACCATCCTCATTCTGTAGGGCGACTGTGCGCCTTTATGGTCGGGGTTGAGCCGCCGCCGGAAAGTCGCGGGGCTGGCTAATCATTGCCAAATTGAATTAGATGGCATCTTAGCTAATATAAACATTTCTTTCGTATCTAATATGGGTTGCTGTCTCTTAGTCTGCAATCTTTAGCAGAGTTAGCAGCTCGCTTAGACGCTTTATGACCCAGTCAGGCTTGGCATCTGCAGCTTCTTTCACGGGTCTTCGCTCAATCAGAACTGTTTTCATCCCAACACTCTTTGGCCCTTTGATGTCCAAATCCAGCATATCACCAACAAAAACCACGCTTGAACCATCTACGCCCAGCTTCCGCAATGCCTTTTCGAAAATCTTGGGGCTAGGTTTTCGCTGGTTGACTTCCCCGCTTATCACCACGACGTCGAAAAACCCTCTCAACCCGAATTTGTCCAAGAGCTTAAGACCACATTCTGGAATAGCAAAATTCGAGACCAAACCAAGCTTGTATTTCCCTTTAAGTGCTCGCAAGACGCTTATCGCGTCATGATCCAGCCGCACGTAATTCATGAACTCGTCTGCGAAGGCCATCGTAGCCCCGACCACCACTGGATCTGAAACATCATAATCATAGCCAAAACGACGCAATGTCTGCGAAACTCGAACGTTGAAATGAGGCTCTTCTAAGGTCTGACGGGATTCAGAATAGAATTTGTCTCGCACCTGGAAATAGACAGGTTCGAAATCTTCAAAGGGGATATTGACACCCTTCTTCGCTAGGAACTCATGGAGCTCCTTTAGGCTAGGCTTGTAATAAGCTCCATCGCTTTCGAGCGAGAGCAATGTGTCAAACAAGTCGAAGAGCACGGCTTTGATCTTCATCCCAATTTCTCCATAAGCCAGTAACCTTTGACAAACATAAAACAGTTTTCCGCAGCAAAATATCAAAGCTTACATACAACTTCTGCACTAGACTTGGACAATTGGAGATGAACACCAAGAATGAACAATCGTAAACTTCTCTTGGCAATTGCGGAAGCATTAATGATCTACGGATTAGTCGTTCTGGTCTATGGGATAATCGTTATTCATTTTACCCAAACATGGTCGGGAGACTGGCCAGTTGATAGAAATCTTCCTTGGTTGACTCTGGACACTTTCGTGATGGTCAGCTTTGCGCTGTCGTTCTTCGGATTTATCACTTGGAGATACATGAAATTCGCCGAAACAGGATAAGAAGTCATTTCCTGATTGAATGCCACTTGCCATTGTCGCCAAACAGGAATTTGACTGAGCTGGTTAAACGAGCAAGCATGTTGACTAGCCTCAGGATTGGATAAAAGGGTGTGTAGAAGAGCAAGTCCCGATAGTTGTGTTCATTATAGGCGAATTTTAAGGCGATACTTTGACTTATCGTGCCAACGAGCAAGCCGTATGGAAGGAAGACGAGCAAACCAGCCGCGTAGATGATGCGATCTGGCGCAAACCAGAAAAGGAATGGAAAAGCGAATATGGCAGCTATGTCAACGAAAGCTCCAGCATATTCAAAAATGTAGCAGTACCACAAGAGTAAGCTTACGAAGGATCTTTTCAGAAGTAATTCCTTGTGAATGTCCAACGTGTTGTGGAGCCAGCCCGTGAACCATCTTAGGCGCTGGTTCCACAAGGCATTAAAAGACTGAGGAGCAATTGAGGAACTCGTGGCGAGGCTGACGTAGCCTACTCCTGCGCCTCTTTTATGCATTTCCAAGGTTATTTCCAGATCTTCGGTTATTGAACGAAGCGTTTTCTCAGTTAATATTGCACGCAGAACGTCAGCGTCATATAAACCAATTGCCCCAGAAACAACTAGTACGCTGTCGCCCAAAGATTGTGCACAGCGTTCGATACCTAAACCTTGACTGTATTCAAGCTGCTGCAGAACCACGTATAGATTGAGCTCGGAGTTCCCGTCAGATGGATGTACGTAGCCAGTGACTGCTTTCTTACCATTGGAAAGGATGTAGTCAACGAGTTGCACGAGGGTGTCTGGGAACCACCAGGAATCAGCATCGACAACGGCTATGAGGCTGCCTAGGGTACTGTTGAAGCCCGTTTTGATGGCCTCGATCTTGCCCAAATTCGCTGAGTGCCTAATGACTTTTCCCCGAACCTGAGGATGTTTTCTACGATTCTGCCTTATTGCCGCCCATGCAACTTCGTAAGTGTAGTCGCTGCTACCATCATCAACCACGACGATCTCGCATAAGCCATCGTATTCTTCGGCGCATCTCAGCAGGCTTGAAATGCATCTGGAGATGTTCTTCTCTTCATTGTAAGCTGGGACGACAAAGGAAACCATTGGAGAATACTTGCGTTTTGCTTTGCGTTGTTGAGCTCTCGCCAACCATGCAGCTATCACCCACATTCCTGCGGTTCCAATCGCTAGAAAGGTGTACCACGAGTAGAGAAAGAGGGCAACTGCAAGCCATACCCAATTCGCGGGGAGATCTGGTGCAGTGTATCCCAGAGTCGAACGCAGCAGCCACTGCACGAAAAGAGGAAAGTATTGCCAAGAAAGGTACGCTAGCACAAAGGGCACACAAAACACTAGGTAAACAGCCTTAGAGCTTCTCGTCATAGACAGACCTGTCCTCGAAACGTTGAAATTGGGCTAGCCCTCCCCTTTCTCCTGATAAAGAGAAGCTGTTCTGAGAATAAAGCAAGTATTCCCGCAAAGATAATATTCCAAAAAGAAAAGAGTGAAGCATCATGGAAGACTTGTCACGTTATTACACGCTACTCCGAAACCCAGCCCGAAGAAAGATAGTTGAGGTTCTGGGCACTCAGGAGAAGATCGGGTTCAAAGAGCTTCGTCAGACTCTAGGTTTAGGTGTTGGGACAGTTTACTATCATCTCGACATGCTTTCCGATTTTATCGAACAAGACAAGCAACGCAAGTACAGGCTTAATAATCGCGGAAAAGCATTACACAGGATCCTAAGAGAAGGACAGATTCCTGCTACCTTGGAGATTGGCGAAGCCTTCAGTCACCGCTTAGCAAAATGGCTGTTTCTCTCCCCAGTTTTCGCCAAAACGATCAAGCCTCTAAGGTTCCTGCCAATCTCTCTGGCCACACTGCTTTTGGGCGCCTTCGGCTCTGCCTATGCGAAACTTGAACCCACTCTGTTCTTTTATTGGCGCTATCCCGAATACGGTTTCACAGGCATAATGACGCTGTACGTTTTCAATTGGATAGGCTTGTTCCTGTTCGCAGAAATTCTAACGTACCTGCTTTACCGACGAAGTGGAAACGACCTTCAACTCTTCACTTGCCTCGCTTTAGCCTCGTTTCCGATCGCAGCTTTTCCGTACATTTACCTCTTCGTCTCAGATCTTGTGGCACAATACATCCAGATTGCCTTGCAGATCTGGAGCCTGCTGCTGCTCTCGGCGGCTTTCTGTTTCGGAAAGGGCATAAGGCTTGACAAAGGCATAGTCCTGAGTCTAATAGCCATCTACACGAACATCGCACTATTGTTCATGCAAGGACGCTTCACGTAAAGATGAATTAGCAAAGTTCCGCCGTTTTCCGTTTTTTCCGCATTTCTTCGGGAGTCTTCATTGGCACTGCGGCGATTGTTGATTGTGGTTCCACGGTTAGACTCGTCAGGTTCGCAGCCGGTTTGTAGTTATACTGTATCGTCGTGCATGCCGCAAAAGGATCACCGTCGAGAGTGTAAGCCCAAGCAGTAGCCTTCAAAGGCTTAGCTGTGTCTTCAAAGCTGGCGGTTATCATGTAAAGCGTGGGCTGGTTGTCCTTGGCTGCAAAGTCAAGGCCGAGGCTGAAGTACCCACTTGCGCTCGTCGGGCTGGGCAGAAACTCAGTATCATTAACCTTGATCTTCACCTGCTTGCCAGAAACGCCGAGACCGCCTCCAGTTTTGAGCCAGCCACAAATCACGTGCTTAGAGGAAGACTCGTTGCGCGTAACGTTCAGCAGCAGCGTAGTGTTCTCTGCAAGCACAGTAAGCTGAACAGGGATGCTGACAATGCATTGGACGCGGTTTTCGCCAGTATAGGATGGAATATCCTCAGCTATGTTGTCAACAAGCAAGAGCTTGACCTTTACATGACCTCTTCTCTACTCGCTTTCTTGTTGCTTCGCTTTGAACGGTGCACAAATCGACGTAAGGCTTTCCCTGCTATCGTATCAGGAAGAAGTATGCCTCCTATGACAATCATCAAGGGAAGGAGTGCTAGGGCGCCAATAATCATGCCTGTGATAGGGCGGTTGATATAATCAAGTACAAGAAAACATAAGGGGAAAACGATAAGCGCCATGACTAAAAGACCAAATGTCAGACCTAAAGGAAGAAAAAACGTGCCAGGAATAATCCTTTTGATTTCCGCCTTCGATAGTGTCACCCTCTTCTTGTTCCAGAGCAGAAAACAGATCGCGGTCGTTGCTGCCCAACTCAGAGGAAGACCAATCGAACCTATTTTAAATATGAAAATCGCCCATCCGATTGAGGAAGCCGCAGCCGATTCCATGTCAGGGAAGAATCCAGTCAAGTAGCCAAGCAGTAAGCCTATCGGAATACCAACCAAAATGCCCAATATGTTTGAGGCCACTACGGCCCTTTCTTCCTCTTTAGTGTACTTCACAGTCAATATCTGAACCATAGAGCCACCGCCTAGATTGATTGGAGATACATGGATAAATAGAATACCATAACTGCAAAGTCCATAAGCGCGAAGATGGCGCCAGTAATGGCGAAGAAGCCTAATTTCAACGCATGTAAGGCTTGCAGTGAGTCTTGTATTTTCCCTAGAACCAGTCTACCTCCAGTAGTCAAAAAGCGCACGATACCAACGACGCCAGAACAAGGAGGCAAGAAGAGTGTTGCCATTTCAACGAAAGCAGCACTCATGAACGCCATCAGCCAAGCCTTTGGGTTCCCATCAGCTCTTACGTAGACCACCGCGGAATATAATGCAAGAAAAGCGCCGTAGAACGCTGTTGCCCATGCAATTCCTGCAACGGTTCGTCCTAGAAAGTGAGCTGCAGCAGCCTGTATTATGAAGGGAATCGCAATGACTCCGAAGAACTCAGCCAACGCCCAAGGATCAGATCCTTCTGTTGCATCATTTATGATGTTTGCAAGTGCTGTACTATTGGCATCAGAGCTTTCTCCGAGAGGCAGAGGAGACCAACCATAGTCCATCTCGGGGTTTCCTTGCGGCAGATTGACGTCAAGTCTGTAATGCAGTCTGAACCATGGAAACCACCAGCTGAACTCCGGTTCAACCCAGAACCAACCGCTGTTTTCTGCTTGTCTTTTCATTTCTTCTGGCGATTTTGTTATTGCCATAGTGGTCGTTGATTGCGGTTCTACGGTTAGCATGGTGCTGTTGGCTGCTGGCTTGTACCCGTACTGTATTGTTGTGCAAGCTGCATAAGGATCACCATCAAGCGTGTAAGCCCAAGCTGTGGCCTGCAAAGGCTGAGTCGTATCCTCAAAACTGGCGGTTATCATGTAGAGCGTGGGCTGGTTGTCTTTTGCTGCAAAGTCAATGCTGGTGCTGAAGTAGCCGCTTGCGTTTGTAGGGCTGGGCAGAAACTCGGTGTCGTTAACCTTGATCTTCACCTGCTTGCCAGAGACGCCGAGGCCTGCTCCAGTTTTGAGCCAACCGCATATAGAATGCTTAGAGGAAGACTCTTCTCGCGTAACGTTCAGCAGCAGCTTAGTGTTCTCTGCAAGCACAGTAAGCTGAACAGGACTGCAGACAATGCCCTGGGGAATCTTTGCGCCGGCTTCAGGGATGACCTTGGCCATGAACGCGTGAGCCTTTCCGTCGTTGGGATAAGTGGTGTACAGGATAGCCTCTCCATTTCCAGCGGCAACGGAACCTACGAACGAAACCGTTCCATCGGAACTGCAATTCCAGAACCCAACATTAATCACGTAGCCATTGTTGACGCGGCTGTTGTTAGAAGCATACAAGACAGTGGCATTCAGATTCAAACCGGCACCAACTTCAAACTCGCTCCTCGAAACGCTGAAAAGCACAGCAAGAGGCACCGTTATGGCAGTAACACACACGAAGGTCTCACAGGGACTATAATCAGGCAAAAATGGGAAACCACTGGGAAAATACGACGCCTTTATGACATACGTTCCATTGGTAGGTGGAGCCCAAACAAAAGAGACAAACCCGAGTCCATCAGCGTAACTGATGCGATATTCCTTATAGCACATGCCGTCAAGAAGAGTGCCGTTAATGAAAAATCGCACAAGCACTCCGCCCAAGCCGACCCTGCCGTTTGAAGCAACTAGGAAACTGTATGTATTATTGAAACCAGTCCTTGCCTCAAACGGGTTTGCCCCTTGAAAAGTAACATTCGTTCGAAACCTAAAGTCGCAAATAAGGCTTGCTGAACCTGCATCATAAACCCCGGACGCGTCAGAGCTTGCAGTGACATAATGCCTTGTGCTGGACGTAGGCCTCCAAGTCGAACAGACTCCAACACCAGAAGAATTCACGCAGTCTGACCAAATCGTTTCATCATCTGCGTGAAGTGTGACTAGCCAGCTAGGAAGAGGGTCTTGAGTGACTCCATCCCTGACTGTGACGGCGATGTTAGGAGAAGGCAAAACGTAGGAAACCTCCAAAGCAGGCCTCACGTAAAGCTCACAATGTCGAGAGGACAGAACCAGAAACGCAGATTCACCGTAGGCACAATCCAGAACCAGCCCAAAGTTGGCTGAGCCGTTTAGCCACGACCTGACGCATTCAGAGACGTCAAAGCACAACCACTTTTCATACGTACCTCTCTCAACATAAGGAGCATCAGAAGGATTCGGAGCATTCGACGGCCTGTTATTCCATGTGACTTCCATCTCGTTCCATGGGCTGGTAACCATGTAAGCGCAGAAGGTGGAGGCTGGCTCAAAGATCTGCGAAGTGTCGCAGAACACGCGCAATCTCGCGGAAACGATGTAGGCATTGCTTGGAAGAGACGAGATATTCAAACGAACGTACGACATCTCGTGAAGAGGCTCTCCTCTGAGAACGTTGAGTTCAGTATTTCCGCCAAAGTTTACATTCTCATTTCCAAACCAATTATCAACGTAAGCGTCTGCTTCCGCCTCGAAAACTTCGGAGTGAACCTCTCCCTGCAGGTCAACGTCAATGCTTACGGGCCGCTTAACAACCTCATAGTACTTGATGAAGTTCAACAAGTCATAGATCTCGGGCAAATCGCTGCGGAAAGTCACAGTCACGTCGAACTCTGAAGGCAGCTTCACCTGCACAAGATACGACCCGAACTCTTGAGCCTGCCAGACCTCGGCCACTGAACCAACATTGTCAGTAGCAACCTCGTCATCTAAACACAATTCTAGGAACCTAACACACCCATCAATGGGCACTCCCGCATTCTCGGAAACAGCAAAACCACCTATGTCACCAAGCGAACCTAAAGAAGAAGTGCCTAACCTCGACCCTACAACCGTCTGATCGCTCTCGACACTAGCAAGTATGACGTACTTGCCGCCTCCTCCGCCACCCCCGCCTCCGCTTCCAGACTCTCTCATCAAGGTTAAGCTATGAACCCCCGCAGGAACTCTAGCGCAAAGCTTACCATCCAAATAAGCCTCTTCGCCAGTGTCAAAACGCGCCTTGATGCAGGCATCACGTGTGCCTTCACGAGTCCAGATGACATGCAAATAGTCGGCACCGGAAGGTACTGCAGCCCATCCCTGCACAGTTTCGGCATCCGCAACTGTTCGGCCTACAATGAGCAAAACGGGAGCGCCGCAGAGTGGCAGACCAAAAACGCTGGTCTTAGCAGTGATGGGATTCGCAGTGTTGATGTACACCTTATTGCCGATTTTTGCAGCGTCACCGACACCAAAGCTCAATCCGAGAGCATGGTAGCCGCCGTCTCTGACTTCTTGAACGTTGACTCTAGAGAAATTGACGATCTGGCTGGCGAATTTGAATCCGAAAAGCTCTGAAGAAGGTTCAACTGAGACGGCGATTTCCAACGTGAAGGATGAACCATAGGAACCCAACGACATCGGAAAAACCACGCAGCCATCCTCACCCGTCATATCTGAACACTGTGAACTGCTATTCACGTAGAGCCTCAAAGATGTAGAACAAATGGGATAGTCAATCACGTAGTCCAATCCGTCATAAACCAGCTTGGGACCAAGAGTGCTCGCCGCATAAAAATCAGTGAAAGATGCACTGTAACATCTGGGCTTGGAGAATGCAACAGTGACAGGAAGCACATCTCCATAAACAGCGCTGGGACACTGAATAACCAAATTCGACGGACAACCCCTAACATTGACGCTTGCCTCTCCAGTCGCAATTATGCCAATGCAGTTTTGAACATCGGCAAGAGTCCCATTCACAATCGCAGCAACAACCTTATGCCAACCTGTAACGTTCGGGCTCCACGGCAACGAAGCCTCATAAGAAGACTTAGGATATGAAGGAAGCCCAACCATGACACCGCCAAGATGCAGACCACCAATGCTGTCGAGAAAGAAATATATGCCAACCCAACCTTCCAGAACAGATTCAGCCACGTAGCTGGCACGTACATTGACAGGCAGCACTGCATAAGGACTGGTATTGTCTATAGAAACGGTCAGACTTCCAAAACCCTCACCACCCTCAGGTTGACCAAGCGAACCTCCTTGACTTGAAACGGCCTCAAAGCGCGTCTTGTTCTTCGACTCTCCAAAATTCGCGTTGCTAGCATGAAAAGCCATGACTGAATAGTTGCCATCAGACATGCCAAAAGCCAACTTCAACGCTGCATACCCATTGCTGTCAGTTTGCGAAGAACCAAGAGGGAACCATCCATCCGTAATGCGTTCTCTGTCAGCGGACTTGATCTTGAAGCTGACGTTCTCGCCCTGTACAGGATAGCCTTCGCGATCAGTCAAGTTAGTACACATCTCCAAACTTCCAAAAATCGCATCATAAACGGCACCAACCTCGATCCGAGTTTCAACGCTTGTCACCTCAAAAACCAAACCTCTGCGATCAGAAAACTCGGCGCCAAATAGTGGTTTATTGTAGACAAAAGCATCGAAAATGACAACGTATTTTCCGACGCCGAGCTTCGGGGGCAGAAGTGGAAGAAGCGCCTCAGCGACTGTCTCGGCGAAACGCGCATACTTCTCAAACACCAGCGAAGAATCCCGATAGACCATGAATCTGCAACCTTCGCCAACGTCTGACTCAGCAGCCAACGTCAAAGTGTCGCCAACTGCGAACGTGCAATTGGCAGACGTGTTCCTAGAGCCTTTCAACGTAACCGACTTCAGGATGTTGTTCTGTCTGAAGCAGCCGACTGTTTGAACAATGCTGATGTACGCCTGAAGAGAAAGAAGCAAAACACAAATCATGATTACGGCCTTTCTAAATGGACTGTTCATTCTGCTATTGCCTCCAGCGGTACTTTCAAGGATGTCATTATTTAAGACTTATGTAGGAATAGACTAGAAGATAGACCTATGTCGCAAAGGTCAACCTGCAACGTAGCCTCTTGTAAAGGCAATTGCGAAGTAGAAGAAGACCAGCAAAGGAGCAACAGACTTGCCCAGAATCAACATCGCACCTGTAGGCGTCGGAAACTGCGTCTCACCCTTAGTCCAAGACTTGCTGTACTGTGACGACTGCCGGACCGAGAAGGAATACCTTGAATCACGAAACCCTAAACTGGGCGAATTCCATCCACGAGGCGTCAAAATAGTGGCAGCCTTCAAAATAGACAACTCAAAGGGGGAGAAGACCTTTCAGAAGCTATATTTGCACCATCATACGGCGTCCTGAGTCTAGCGGTCTACTAATCTATGCGTACTTGGGAGCTTTTTCTTCTTTGCAGCAACAACTTCTAGACCTAAGGCGGACATAGTCAGCAGTATGATAATAGTTGATGTAGACTCTGGAATTATGGTGATTTGGTGGCTTGAGTGATTGTATTCAAAGTATATCCACCTGTGAGTGCCATTATCATACAGCGAGTAGTTGCAATATAGCAAAGGCGTGTTGCCGTCATCAATGATCACGTTGATTGAGTTTGGATTCATCAACGCATGAGGAATGTAGATTCTGCAGAATCCTCTTCCAGTGGCACCAAAAACGTTCAGCCTTATCGTGCCGTTTGACTCGATGTATTCGAAGTTCTCAAGAGTTGAGTTGGAAATGATGCCTACTTCGTTGTCAAGAGAGATGCTGAAGCTGTGGAACATTCCCATCAAAGGATGGTTATCCTGATTGTTTTCGTCTATGACGTAAGCATTGTCTTCTATTCCATCAGGGTTGGTGTCGTTGGCTTGAAAATGGCGCCAGTAGTTGCCTTCAACCCCGTTGTCCCAACTGTTAATTGAAAAGCTGGAGATGCTTGTTTGAGCCCCGTTGCCAACAATGTTGTTGTGATAGAAAGTGTTGTTGCTTGAATCACCAAGGAGAACTCCGGCATCATTGTAGCTTATACTGTTCTCTACTATGGTGTTGTTCCAGCAACTTGTCATGGCGAGACCGTCTTCTCCATATTCAATGGCGTTGTCCTTGAGCAAGTTGCAGTCTGAAGAGTTCATGAACATTCCAGCACCTCTGCACTTCGTCAGGTTGTTGTTGCGAATGATGTTGTGGTAACAGTAAAGTGCGTTGATGCCATAGTAAATGTACGAAGTTGCGCTCACATTCTCTATCAGTGAATCATTAGTGTACGCAAGGAGCACGCCTTCACCGCTATGGGAAATGTTGAGGTCTCTAGCAACTATGTTTGAGCAGTTGATGAGACCTATGTATCCAGCGTCTAGTGGGACCTGTTTGTTGCGTTGATTTACCCAATAGTAAGCGGGTTTGCCGTCGAGAGTGTTTGACGTATCTATGTCATTGATGAAATGCGAGAGCTGATCGCCCCATATATGGAAGCCCCAGCAATTTCCTATCAGAGTATTGTTGCTCAGAACACTTCCGCCAGAGTCAAGCAGAAAAATGGCGACTTCTTCATTTTCCTCGAACTTGTTGTCTCTCATGATGTTGTTAAAAGAGTACTCCAGTATGACGCCAACTCGGTTGTGGACCATGTGGTTGGCGCTGATGATATTGCTGTTTGAGTAACTTGCGTAGATTGCCATGTGGCCCGGAAGTATAGTGTTGTTAGTGACCACGTTGTTGACGGAATGATCTAGGTAGATTCCCCAATGAAAGTAAATGTTTAGCAGAATGTTGTTACTGATCTTGCAGCCGCTGCATTCATGCAGCCATATACCGTAGTCGCCGAGCTTCAAGGTGAATCCGCTGATGTTCACGTTGTCAGCCCCTACATAGAGGATCGTGTTCTGATTGTCAATTCCATCAATGACTGTAGTGTCTGGGTTCTCGCCTACTAAAGTCAACGTCTTGTTGATGGTCAAGGTCTTGTTGTAAGTCCCTGCCCTAACAAATACGGTGTCGCCTACTGAAGCAGCATCAATCGCATCTTGGATTTCTGAATAGTTATCAGGCACAATGATAAGCTCAGACTGTGTTTTCCAAGCATTGGCATTAGAAGACACAGTTTTTGCAGAGCGAGCATTGAGCAAAAAACACAAAGCGTTAACTAGCATCCAAGCTAGCATTATTTTGAAAGCGATCTCCTTCAATTGAATCCCTTCCCCTACTTTATCCATGGCTTCTTTTCAAATAATGCTTTCGGAACACTGTCCGTTTTGCGCCAGACCGGTAACAAAGAGACAAGGAAAACTGCGGGGCGCGTCGCGTGCTAGATGGTTGACGCCTTTTCGCCGGTCCTTTTCGCAGTGCAATAATGATTATTGCCACGAAAAGCAACATTAAGAAGGGCGTTGCCGTTAACGGAAATTCCCGTATTATTGTTACGCTATGTCCTATGTGCGGATATGTAAAGTGAAAATAGGTGTTTTCGCCATCTGTAGAGTTTGCAATGTTGAGAGGTGGCGCCCCATTTATCAGCACTGTGCAGTCGTCCTGCCACATGTCTCTGATTAGAGCGTTTGCGAATGTGAGGTTGCAGAAGCCTGTTGAGTATTCAGGACCAGTGACGTTGAAACTGATTGTTCTTTTGGATTCGTTGAATGAAAACCAGCTAACTGTCGAGTTGCTACTTATGCCGATGGGATAGAACGTCTCGTTCCAGACTATGGGAATTGGAATTGGCGGAACCGTCAATGGGTATCTGTCTTGATTTTTGTCATCGATGATGTAAGGGGCGTCGCCTATGCCGTCGGTTCCGGTCATGTTTTGGAATTCGCCGCTATTACTGTCAATGGAAGAATAATCGCTCCAATAGTTGCCGCCGGAAGGATATCCGCTGTCAAAAGCATCTGTCGTTCCGATCAGAGTTGAAACCTGTTGGTCGTTTTCGACAAAGTTGTTATGATGAACTGAGTTTTCTATGCCTTCGGCTATTACGAGGCCAATGCCGTTTGACACGATATTATTCCGTGCAATCAAGTTGGAGGTTGCTGGTCCAGCACCAGCGACAATGCCAAATGCGCACTTAACCAGGTTATTCTCTGTTATGTTGCAGCGAGAGCTGTCATCCACTAGGATTCCAGCACCTTCGAATTCCTGATAGCTTCCCCCTGCTTGATTGGTCCTCAGTATATTATTGCCAATCACTGTCTCGTAGCCCGAGTCTTCTATCCAAATCCCACAGCCAGTAGTGTTCGTGACCGTGTTGTAAGTGATATTATTGAAAGTTGAAACCGTCAAACCGATGCCTGCGGCTTCGCTGTCAGTGATTCTGTTTTTGGTTATCATATTGTTATCGGAATGATCTAGATCAATCGCGCAATAGTTCTCTGTACTTGTCACATTTTCTATCAAGGAATCCCTCGTAGAAGCCAGAATCACTCCTCCCATTGCGTTTTTTAGTTCTAGGTTTTTGACGGTAATCTTCGACGAGTTTACGATTATTACTTGTCCACAGTCCGAAGGAACCGTTTCGCCGCAACGGTTGATCCAATAACAGATAGGTTTTCCATCTACGAGGTTTGATGTATCAATGTCGTGCACGTAGTATGTTAGGAATAGGCCCCCAGCATAGAAGTTGTAGGTGTTCCCTGACATCGTGTTATTCCTTAACGTATTTTGCGTTCCAAGAACAAGCGTGATGCCTTCTTGGTTGTTCTTGGCTTCGTTGCCTACCAGTAAATTGTGGTTTGAACGTAATACATAAATGCCTATAACTGAGGTCGTTACCGAGTTGTTTTTGAGAGTATTCCCATAAGACTCGTAAAGTTTGATGCCATAACAGCCACAGTCGAGGACAGTGTTGTTGACTATGTCGTTATAATAAGATGAGTCAAGCCACAGGCCATGGGCGAATCCGGAAACGACGAAGTTAGAGACTGTGACATTTTTGCGGTAAGAAAGATCTACCCCGCAATGAGCTGGAGGTTCTCTTGACTCTCGCAGCATATGACCGCTTCCATCTAGAGTTATGTTGTTTCTCTCGACCACAAGGGTAGCATTGAAAATATCGTCGTTAAGCGTGTAGATATCGCCATTTTTCTGTATCTGCGTCGAAGGAGGATCAATCGAGCCATCAGCCCTGATATAGATAAACGCTTCCGCTCTAACGGGTTCAACGCTGAACGTCAATACTGACACGCTGGTAAGAAACAACACCAGAATAGTACAAGAAACGACCCTGCTCGACAATTCCTCCCTCACTATTCAATGTGCTGTTTGCAGACATATAGCTTGTGGACAGACAACAATCAGTTTCGTCTTCTTTTGTGACTCTTCTATGCTGTAGTTTTCGAGCATAGGATTTTTAAGGCTGAACCGCCCGATTAGCACTTGAGAAGAAAATGAAGGATTTGGTCAAGAAAGTCAAGATTCGGGAACCCCTCAACATTGAAAACATCACGATACAGAGAGACCATTACTTCTCCAAAGCATACGTAATCGATCTGCCCCTAGACTCCACGCCAGATCACATATGGCAGGACATTTTTGAAAGGGAATGGAAATCAAGCAGACATATGTGGGATAGGAAGCTTTTCGTTATCGGCGATAAACTCAGGATGGTGACAACCGCATACGACATTGAAGACAAGCTCGACTGGGTCAAACAGATTCTTGAGCGAACTAACCTAGGCATTGATGAATATATTCAGGAAGCGGAGGCCCGAACAGCCCAAACGGAAGCGGAAGAGCGCGGAACAATCAAGGCGCCTGAAGACGAGAAGACAAGCGTCGATGCAATAAAGGACACTATAAGAAAAAGATTCGGGACATATTGAGATCCGAATGAAGAAAGGGCCGAGATTCGTATTCAGGTGATGCTCACCACTCATATTCTCTGCTCCGCTCGGGCGAGTTCGAGGTTCCCAGAACGCTTCCAAGCAGATGTTCGAGTTTTCTCGAAACGGTTTTCTTAATACATCGTGCAGAGTATCATTTTTAGGCGAAAAACTTGAAGACAAAGAGATACCTGACAGTAGTCTTTCTTGCAATATTGCTTGTATCGATTGCAGCACCGTTGACAATACTAATGCCCGTCTCTGCGGAAAGCTCTTCAACGCCAGTAATTTTGCCAAGTGACGGAACATGGAGCTACATACAGAATGACATCATAACTATTGCTTTTCCAGCAAACGGAAAGAAACCTATGTTCCTGTGGTGGTACACCAATGATCCAAACAACATAAACGTTGCGAAATTCAAAGGATTGATCGAATACTCAACCTTTGAAAAACCTTACTTCCTCTGGCGATCCCAAGCTGAAAACTGGCGAATAAGGGAACGCATACAATCCCGCTTTTACGCTCCTAAGCAGCATATGCTTCAATACATGATGAGACAAAAAGCCATGGAAAAAATATGGAAGATCGGAAACGCAACAGGATTGCACGCACCTTACTTACCTTTCAGCAGCTCTGAATGGCAACTGGAAGGACCTGAGAACGTGACCAGAGGCAACGTGAAATATCTAAGTTTCAACTTCACACTAATGAATGTACCGGGACACAGAGAGCAGTTCCAATTCGCTGAAGACAACATAATAATCAGATGCCGTTTCTACTACACGCCTGCAACAGAAGACGCACATGGCCAATACACGTACACAGTCGACGCTGGCGAACTCAAAATCGACCTAATCATAAAGCACTGGGAATGGAATATCGACAAGCTTGAGCCGACAATTCAAGAGCTAAGAGACCTTGGACTTGACATTCCAAAAAGCGAATCTAGCCTGGCCCTATGGGTCAATCTAGCTTCAATAAACATGACAAAGCTGAACATCGCAGAAAGCGATGCTGAAAGCACTGCGGATGCTGATCTTACGGAAAAGGCTTCGACGGCTCAAAACATGTATGTTGAAGGCGACAGAATCTCAGTAGTTCAGAATCGTACAGAAATCGACGAAGAGACCTCACTGCAGAATCGCTTGAGAGAACCCTTCAAAATACGCTTCGAGAAAGGCAATGCCACATTCGGGGGCTTCTTCAAATTCGTGCCCCAAGCTATAATCACCGATGGCGTCACTTACAACACGACAGACGTGACCGCCTCGTACATCTCGGCAGGAGCACACATGCGCCTGTTCATAGGCTATCCGTACTTCGGCAACTACACGCTGGAACATGACCCGTCGCTTGGTGCTGAAAGCATTTCTCCATGGCTGCCAACGAATCTGCTTCTAGTCTTGGTCGGCGCGACAGTGCTTATAGCAGTCGCAGTAGCGGCCGTCAAGCTGCGCAGGAAGACCGTAAACGTCATAAGCATTCAATAGTCCTTTCTTTTTTCTTTTTTTCCACGAAGATTTGTGCAGAAAAAAGCTTATATGGTATATTGCTATATAATACTCCTCAAGGAACACCTCATGCAAATCGAAAAGAAAAACGAAGAAATCCGCTGGAAAATCATAAAAGCCATGCTGAAAGAATTTCCATCCCTAAAGGAGAAAGTCAGAAGTTTTCTAGAGGAGCAAGACTTGAAGCGTTAGCTCTTGTTCACTCTTATTCTGGATATGTTCGCTTGAGAAAGTGACTTACGCATATTGGTTCCTTTTGAGCAAGTGTGGCGGCGGGATCTTTACCCCATTTCTGCCATTGTTTTCATCTGCTGATCTGAGCAATTCGCTTATTTCACGGTAGCGTTGAAGAAAATCCAAACCCTTCTCTGTGGCTCTATAGATTTCCTTGGCGTTCTCCTCGACTTTTTCCAGCAACTCAATTCTCAACATGAACTCAAGGTAATTGTTGAGTTGTGTAAAGCTCAGATTTGCACGGTACATGATTTGAGTCTTCAAAGTACCATCCTTCGCTATTTCCAAAATCTCCGCGACAATGTAGAGCTTGTCTCGTCTCTTCGGTGGGGCTGAGTTGGTGGTCCAAGAGTTCATTTCTATAACACTCCTTCAGAATTGTCTTCTATAACTGAAAAAGGGCCATGGAACGCTTTAAATCGTGTTTCGCACGTCTGACTATTCCCAAAAACGAAATATTCTCTAGATAATCTTCCTAGCATATTCCTCTATCTGAATTGCCAAAATATTTGCCAAAAAACGACCAAAATCCCCTTTTTCTGAGAATCACTTGTTTTTCACTCTGAGAAACGCCTCATTCTAAGCGTCTTTCGCTTAATCTACTGTTTTTCGTTCATCAAGTTGGAAAGTTGTCTATAGAAACCTTGCTCGGAGTGTCGAAAGGAGCTTGTTTCTGGGTTTTGAAATGATTTCAGATTTTGTGAAGCCTTTTTGGCTTTTTCGGTTTGTTTTGTGAAGTGTTTTTGGCAACTCGGAATAGTGAGGTGACTTGGAATATTTTCTGAGATGAAATGCAAGTTATGTAGAAAGGTTCGGACACTACTTTCGGTTTTTGAGTGTCAAAGTGAGAGTAATAGTTCCTCTGAAAGTGGCTGACTAGCTCTGAAGGGTGAAAACGGTAAAGACTGTGAATCTGGGTTCTTTGGAAGTTTTAGGGTTTTCCTTTGAAGAAGGACGGAGAAGAGTCTTGGTTTCAAGTGTGAAAGGAATAAGCATTGATCGTAGCTTACATTGTTGGAAAAGGTGACAAAACACGGTTTCTGAGCAGTGTCTTCTTCTCTAATTTCCTAAGCCTAGAAACTGGTTTGAAGGAAAAAGAAAGGTTTTGAGAACGAGTTTTCACCGTTCCAATGTTCACTTAAACCTTGTCAAGAACTCCTTCAGTCCTATGACTTTATTGTCTTCAGGTGGAAGTGCAGCACTGAACTGGTTTCCGTCACTTTTAGGGTGTAGAATCCACAAAAGAGATCGTGAATGTTGTCGAGTTTCTCACATGCCTCATGATTGATTCGGTTCAAGAGGATATGGTGAAGCGTTTCATGCTCTATAGTTCCCTCAACGTAGTCTTCAAGGTGTTTCTGGCTTTCATAGAAAGCTCTAACCAAGAAGATTTGCTGGCTGCTTCCATAATAGTACCCGGCCATGTCTCTCTCGTTTCTGTCGCGCTCGCCTATGTTGACCAGTGCTCTTCTCAGTGTTTTCATTGCTTGGTCTCTTTCTCCTCCTCTGTTGCCATTTCTCCAGGTTTCCTCTTTCCGACCCAGACATGTTCGAAAGCGATAAATTCCTTTGGATAGAGCTTCTCCAAGACCTCGTAGAACATATTGAGTCCTGACTGATACTCCTCATGTTTTCCAAGTGGTTCATCGGTCATGAGTTTGGCCATCTTGCTGAAATCTTCAAGGTCAGTCCAAGCGCCTCTTCCTTTTGAGATGACTATTCTTCTCAGGAACTTAGGCGCGCCTCCTGGCTGTTTGATATAGTATTCCACTGCATCTGTGTAGGGTAGTCCGGTCTCGATCTGCTTGAGAACAGTGTAACTACAGAGCGCTCCTATCCATGTTGACAGTTCTTTGAGAACTTCCTGTTCATCGAATTTCTTCATGGTTTCTTCCATATGGTTGTTGATCTCGGTCATCACCCAGATCTTAAAGTTGGTCACCTCAGCGTATTCTCTTGGCAGCTTTGAGAAGTTGATACGGTAGAGAATGTCTTTTCGACTTTTGACTTTTCTTGTGAGGATTCCTTCCTTGGTCATTTCTCCAAGTCTTCTGTAGAACGTAGGTTTGCTGATTCCTATGATTATAGCTGCTTTCTCTATGTTGATGCATTTAACCCATTCTTCTTTTTGCTGTTCTCGATAGATGATGTCGATGATTGCTTTGCGATCTGATTCTTTAGTGTCCATTCCTCTTCCTCTATTAGTA
>Ga0315280_10001010_pt1 | contig 50118 bp, 35 predicted proteins | sample YL17G06_40_MG_FD_203697 | JGI IMG/M metagenome (GOLD analysis project Ga0315280, IMG submission 203697) | Sediment microbial communities from Yellowstone Lake, YNP, Wyoming, USA - YL17G06_40 | ecosystem: Environmental > Aquatic > Freshwater > Lake > Sediment | place: USA: Wyoming | collected... | reverse complement strand
GCCGTGCGGCGCGCTTTCGCCGTTGTTCCAGAACCTTAAAATCTCGCCGTGGACGATAATGAGTATGCATACCATCAGTATACACTCATCTTCCGCAATTGTCACTATATTATGCGAGGTTCAGTAAGCCGCTCGCCATCGCCGTCATCGGCTCGCTCTGTATTTCCGTGCTGCTTTCTCTTGTGGCCACGCCGACCGTCTATTTCCTCCTGTTGCGCTCTCGCGCAAAGACAACGTCATAAATACTTGGCTAATGGGTTCTTAAAATCTTGCCCGTTTTTATTTCTCGGAAATTTTCATCTTAACGAGCGGTTGATATGCCCCGTGGCTTGCCACGGGGAACCGCTCGAGAGGGTTCCAAGGGGGAGTCGCCCCCTTGGTCGCAGGGCGGGGTTTCATGCCCCGCCCAAGAAGGGGAGGCAGGGCGGCCGGGTCTTCCCGGCGCCCGTTGGAAGGGGTCTTCCCCTCCAAATTGACTTTGCAGTGTTCGTCGAAAAGGTTGAACACGGCGCTCAAATTCGGCATGACGATATCGATTCTCGTCTGTTCTCGGCAATCCTGAAGATTTCTTAAAGGTTTTTTAAGTTGTAATTTATTTTCAGATTCATCATAATAAAATCCGAGCCGAAAGGCTATTAAAAAGCGAGGAGAAACGCACGAAAATCTATATCCCGGCAAATTCAATAGATATAACATAATGAAACGGCTGTTGAAGCTCTTGATGATTCTTGGGATCGTCGCCGGCCTGGCCGGACAGGAGGCGCGACCAATCAAGGACGACGTCGGCTTCTGCTGGAACCCGGCAAGCATGAAGACGCTTGTCGAATTCCTCGAGGCGCACGAGAAAGAAAGCTTCAAAGCAGAAGGACTTGTCGCCGCCATTTCGCCGCATGACGATTATCTCTACGCGGGCCGCCTTTACTACCCGCTCTTCAAGATCCTGCGGACGAAGGAGGTCGTCATTTTCGGTGTCACGCACGGCGCCGTGCGCAAGGAGATCAAAGATCCTCAGAGCGTCCTGATCCTTGATGAATATCCTGTTTGGTCGGGCCTATTGAAACCCATTGTCGTGTCGCCGCTCCGCGAATACATCAAGTCGCACCTCGACAAAAATACCTTTCTGGTCAGCAATCGGGCCCACGAGCTCGAGCACTCGATCGAGGCCCTGCTTCCGTTCCTCCAGTATTTCAACCCGGACATCAAGATCACCCCCATCATGATCGCTCCCATGCCGTTCGAGAAAATGGAGGAAATCTCCGGCCGGCTCGCCGAGGTCATCGCCGGCTACATGAAAGAGAAGGGCCTAGAGGCCGGGAAGGACATTGCCTTTCTTATTTCTTCCGACGGCAATCATTATGGACAGGATTTCAACAACTCGCCGTTCGGAGAAGGGGAGAAGGCCTGGGAGACGGCACTCGCGCTCGACCGACGCCTGATCGCCACATACCTTACGGGTTTTCTCGAAGCTTCAAAAATCCAAGGCCTGACCAAGGAACTTTGGGGAGCGACTTATACAGCTTATCGCAATACCTATTGGTGCGGAAAGTATTCGGTGCCGTTTGGACTTCTGGCCGTCGAAAAGATCGTCCGCCTGGTCGAGAACAAACGGCTCCTCGGCCGCCTGTTCCGCTATTCTGATACGTACAGCGAGGGTGTCCTCCCGCTTAAGAAAACGGGGATGGGAACGACCGCGCCGTTTTCGCTCCGGCACTGGGTGAGCTTCTTTTCGATCGGGTATTATCGGGATTGAATCTTCTTCTTGTTCTCATCCAAAACGGATGCAGCGGCTAGATACTCAATTTAATGCCGCCCATGACCGTGAAGCCGGACAAATTGATGTCCGCTTTTCTGGCCCCGGAAACAGAGCTTCCCGCGGGTCCATTCGTATCATAGAACCCTGTCTGGGAATAGGAACCACCCTGGGCATAATCGTAATACCATAGATAATATTCGGAATTGCTTTTGATGGTCGTCCCGGACGGCGAGCTGACAATGTCCGACCAGTTTCCCTTGATGTTCGAGACTTTTCCATATCGAAAATAGCCGTCCGCGACCAGGGCGATATTCGGGGTGATTTCAAAATTCAGCCCCAGCCCGGCTTGAAGGCCGAGCGCGGCTATGCTGCCGGTGAAGGCCACAGTCTCCGTTGTCGAAAATGTTGGTGTGACCGAGGGATTTTCAAAGTTAAACTGGACGATGTTGAAAGTCGGGCCGGCAAAAAGGTCGAGTTTCCATTTTGGCGCCAGCCGCAACAGGTAATGGAAATTCAGAAAAAAGGGAATGACCGATACTCTGGACTTGACCGTGGATTCATTGTCGAACGGGACGTCCACAAGCAGGCCATGGCTGGCCACCTTGCTTTCGGTGCTCGTCCGAAAGTAGCCGCCTCCGAAGCCGATTCCCATGCTGGGGTTTAGATAATTAATGATCTCGGCCTGGAACTCCCGGCCGCTTTTCAACTCTTCGTAAGTCCCCGACATCGATAGGGCCGTGTCCTTGATGTATTGGTTTTCACCGGCGATGCCCTTGTTATAATCATCTCCATTGATCCAAACCAAACCCCCCGCCAATTTAAAGGAAACCTTTTGGGGATAAACCATGGACGCCGCGATGAGAATGAACATCAGGCTCAATAGGGCTTTTCTCATGATACTCCTCACCAGTAAGGGTTAATTCTTAAATACTCTTTGACCGAATGTCAAGGACTCGATGGCTCTATAACGAAAAGTGGGGTGATTAGGTAGCAATTAGCTATAAAGATTGAGTTTCACTCGGTGTGATTTTAATTAGTATCTAATAGAAAATAAAGAAATTCTTTAAGGCAAAAAGATTCATCGCCCAAAGTTCCGTGAGAATAAAAACCGATAAACATCTCGTTTGATCAAGAATATTCGCTTTTGGCCTATAATTATTTAAATTTCGTTCAGTTATGGGATCATAGCCTTTGCAGGTTACCCCACTTTTCGTCATAGAGCCGAGCTTAAATTGACATCGGATAACGCTCCGATTTATCATCCCTAACGATGGGACGAGTCAAAATTGGCGCATGAACGCTCATTCGGCCAGCGCAGCAGAAAAGCAAATTCGTAGCAGGGAAAAGGAATGGGAGGGGAAAAGATAAGGATTAGCGAAGTGGGATGCAGTTTGTGCCGATGAACAGCGGCAAAATTCAATTGGCTGTTCTCAGGATTTGGTCGTTTTAAGCCGATTAATCCACAAGAACAGCGGGACAGAAACAAACTGGGCCGTGACGGAGAATGCAATCATCGACGGGAGCGAGAGGTCATAAAGTATTCCCATCAGGGCGCTTCCGAGAAACCAGAAAACGCCGAAGCCTGTGTTGAAGAGCCCGTAGGCCGAGCCACGCCTGTTGGCGGGAACCATGTCCGCGATGGCGGCCCGCATGATGGATTCCTGCGCTCCCATGCCCACTCCCCACAATGTCATGCCGAGAAGCGCGAAATAAAAGCCCCCGAGAAAAACCAGCGGGGCAAAAAGCGACGAGATAAGAGCGGCAAGGGCCATGACAGGAATGCCTTTGCGGTCGAACAGGCGGCCGAACACAAGAGCGGCAAGGGCATCGACTCCCATGGCGATGGCATAAAATACGGGAACCCATTCATCCGAAAGAACGGACGCTTTATTGAAGTGATAAGCGATCAAGGGGAAGTCGGCGAATCCGGCGGCAAGGAGGGCAACAGCGGCAAGATAGATCCAGAATATCCGCGGGAAGCCCTTTTTTCCCTGCTCCTCCTGACTCTCTTCGAAATCGCGCGGACGGGGATATAGAAAACGCGCCGCGGCCAGGACTCCCAGGGCCAGGAGTGCGGGAATGAGCAAGAGACCGAAAGCGTTTCCGTATCCACCTCTGAAATACAGGACCAGCGCGACGACGGCCGGGCCGAGCATGGCGCCTATCTGGTCCATGGCTTCGTGCAAGCCGAATCCCCAGCCGCGTCCTGTTTGAGCCGTCGCATGCGATAGCATGGCATCGCGGGCGGGCGTGCGGACGGCTTTGCCCAGACGCTCCGCAATCAAGAGGAAGGCGGCGATTTCCCAGCGTCCTGCCAGCGCAAGAAAGGGCACGGCCAGCAGGTTCAGGGCATATCCCAGGATGGTCATCGTCCAGTATTTGCCCGTCCTGTCGCTGATATAGCCGAAAAGCGAGCGCAGGCCATATCCGACAAGCTCCCCGAAGCCCGAGACGATTCCGACAATTGCGGCGCTGGCCCCGAGAAACGCCAGATACGGGCCCGCTATGCTCCGCGCTCCCTCGTAGGTCGCATCCGCAAAGAGGCTCACAACGCCGAGCAAAATGACAAATTTGAGGGCGGTCCTCCGGGACAAACGAGAGTTTTTCATCCAGCTCATTATATTCTCTTATGGAGTCGCCTTCAAAAAATCTGAATTCGATGCCGATAGGCATTCGCTTTTAGAACAGATTTATGATGACCAACATAAACACTGACATGAGCATGAAGAACACAAACGCAGCCAGGGACATCTTCGCGGCCATTATTAAAGGCTTCCGCTTGTCTGGAAAATGCTTCAGGTATTCTCCATACGTAATCACGAAGGCGCAGAGCGCCGCCAGTGTCGAAAATACTACGCCGAGCACAACGTAAAATAGCAACATTCTATCTGCGACTCATTTCTCGTTTCATGGTTCTTTTAACCCGTTCTTCCCGTTTGCGGAATCGTTTTCGACGATATCCTCGGAGTGGACCGGGCGGAACCATCTCTGAGCGATGAACGTCGGGATGACCGCGCTGGCGATGACGACCGCGACAAGCACGGAATACTGGACCTGGTTGATGAACCCGGAATTCAGGCCGAAAAGGCCGGCGATCGTCCCGAAAGTCAGGCCCGTACTCATGAGCAGCGTCGTATACATCCTTCCCTCGGGAATGAATCGTTTGGCCAGGAAAAACACTCCGAGGAATTTCGCCGCGATTTTGATTATGAAAAGTATGATGAATAGCCCGAGAGCGGTTGCGATGAGGGGGAGCGAGATTTTCATGCCGCCCACGATGAAGAATATCGGCGTTATGACCGCGTAGGCCACGGTTCTCAGCCTGTTCCTAACGACGCGGGATTCGGCGGTTGCTTTGAAATGGCGAGACATCAAGAGCCCGAGGAGGAAGGCGGGAAGGACGGCATTGCCCTCGCCCAAATTGGCGAAATACATGAACGCCAACAGAAGCAGAAAGATGTACTTTATTTCCGGCTCGATGACCTTGTTCCTGAGCAAAGGATTCGTGAAGACGTGACGGGATAATTTATCCGCGAGGTAGATAACGTTAAGGGATACGGAAATGAATATCAGCGTATAAAGGGTCGGCTTGACGAATAAAACGCTCAAAGCGAGCGCGGTGCCCATGTCCGTGATGAAGGTGGAGGCCATGAGCAGTTTCCCGATCGCCGTGTTGGACAGGCCGGTTTCGACCAGGACTGAGTAAACCACCGCCAGCGAGGTGGTCGACAAGGCGGTCCCCGCGATCAAGGAAGCTTTGTAACTCAAGCCCGCCGCGAAGTACGCATAAAGAAACACGGCCGCGAAGGGAAGGAGAAACGAGAGCGTTCCGATGAGAAAACTCGCTTTGAATTTTTCCTTCATCAGGCGAGTGTCGATTTCCGTCCCCGCAAGGAACGTGAGGACGATGCCGCCGGAGAGGCCGAGTTTAAGGGAGATGAGACTGGAAAGGAAAACGATGACCCCTACTATCAGAGGCATGACGTCCGCTTTCATGCAAACCTCCTGCGCTTCTTAGGTCGTAGGAGTTATCAGCTTGCAGAAAAGCGTTTTAGGCGAACTCCATCGCCTTGATAGGGAAAAAGTATATCTCTGGCTTGCGTTGATGTCAAGAGATTCGGGCTGCTGGCAGAGGTCTGTCAGGGAATACGTCGCGGGGCCCGTTTATTTCAGAATGATGAGAGAATTTGAGTCGGGCACGAGGATCAAGCCGCCGCTCAGAACAACGCCCTGCGATTCGCCCGGCGTGTCGAAGGAGGCCTCGAGCTTAGGCGCGGCGGGCTTTTGAGGAGACGTGATGTCCATGAAAAAAATGCCGGAGAAATAGTCCGCATGGGCATAGCCGGAGGCGGTCAGGGAAGCGGCCAAGCGGAGGCGGGAAGGGGTGCCGATGTCGATGACCTTGAGCCCGGATGCGCCGTCTGCGATAAAGGCGTGATTCCCGGAGAGAGCGATCCCTTCCGATGTCCCATCTGTGTCCAGAGTTCCGACCGGCACGGGTTTTGCGGGATTTTTGATATCGACGATCTGCAGTCCGGCACTTCCGTCCGCGAGATAGAGCTGGGATACCCGCACCGGATTTTTTATGTCTGAGATGTCCAACACGACGAGCCCGTTTATGAAAACGCAATAGGCCAGCTTCCCTTGAATTTCGATATCGTGGGCCTTTGTCCACAAGGCTGAGCCGACGTAGGCAAGGGTCCCGCCGTCTTGGGCATGAACAGAAAATCCTTGTAGAGCGGCCAGGAACAAGAGCAGGAAAATTCCTATGGTGCCGATTTTTGAGTTAGACATTTTCGCCCTCTCTGTGCCGGCTTAAATCATAACCTCTTCGGCCCAGCCCAGCTTAATGAGCTCGATCTTATTGATATCGCTCGTGCCGATTCCATATTTGGTGTCTGCAATCTGGATATGCTTGGGGACAGGCGGGAGCTCCCGCCCGGGGCCCAACTCTTGGCGCCGCTTGGCCATGATCAAGCGAAGGCCGATGGTATCCACGGCCACGGGGTCCTGGCCGATGATCAGGCCTTTATAATTCCAGACATAGCGGCGGCGTCGGAAGATAGGACCAGACATTGCTTTTGATGCCGACGGTGTCCTCCGGCTTGACCAATAGCCGGAAGGCCTCCACGGGGTCGTTTTGTCCCAGGAGCTTCATGACGGCCTCGTCGATCATCCCTTGAATGACCTGGCCGTTGAATTGAGAATTTTCATCGAGAGCTTGGGAATGGCGGATCAGAATCACCCGGGACGTCTTCGCCTGGAGCGGCGAGTCTTGAGAGGAGCCGACCGCCGCGGCCGTCCCGAGAACGGCAAACGCTGTGCCCCTCATAAAATCACGCCGGGTCATGATGTATTTCATGTTGACCTCTAAGATCTTGCTAAAATCTTTTGCTTTATGGATATTTTCATTGCTTTTATTAGCATCCAAATGTGGATTCTACAATAATCAGAATGAAAAGCGATGTCAAATGGAAAGCCACTCAGGCTTTGGCAGACAATAGCAGCCGTCCTCCTTCCCCACGAATTTTGTATTGTTCACAAAAATGAGGTATGATTTGATATGGGTTTTGAGAGAGTACGGAGGTCGCTATGAATAAAAAAAAGGTTTTCCACGGGGCACTGGTCATAATCACCGTGTGCATGATCTGGGGATGGGCACTCTCTAAGGACGTCGTGAAAAGCAGCTGGACAGCCGTTCCTCCGGCCATCGACGGGGTCAGTTCGGATTGGACGGGAGCGGCGTTCCTGACCGAGAAAGGGGTCAAAGCGGATTATGCGTTCATGAATGACGGCGATTTTCTATACGTACTTTTAACATTTAAGGACCCCAAGTATTTGTCCAATATCGAGGCCACGGGCATCAATATCTATTTCAATACCGAGGACAAGAAGAAAACGGACCGGGGCATTCGGTTCTTCAAAAGGAAAGTCACGGGGGACGAAGTGATCGCCATTATGGAAAAAAGGGGCGAGCCGCTCACGGAGCAGGACAGGGCCAGCCTTCAGGGCTCGAAGATTTTTTATTTGTATGACTGGGAGCCCCTTGGCAAGAACAAAGAGGTCCCCTCCCAGGTTCCTCTTCCCCCCGGTATCCCCGTGTACAATCCGGTGTTCAAAGCCAAAATGAGCGAAAACGTCTGGACTTATGAATTCAGGATTCCTCTGGTCAAGAGCGAAACCCAACCGCTTGGCATCGGCGCCGGGGCTGGCCAGGCGATCAAAATCGGTTTTGAATGGGGAGGCATGACCGAAGAGATGAAAAAAGCCGCGGCGAAACGCGGAGGCACGCCCCCCTCGGTCATCGGCGCAAACGATACGGCCGCCGGCTTGGCTGGAGGAGGCGGAGGGGGCGGCGGCGGTGGTACGAGGAGTGGAATGCCCGGGGGCGGCGCGCCGCAAGGGGGAGGCGGAAGCCCTAAACAATACGATTTCTGGTTGGATGTCCAGTTAGCCGCAAATAAATAGTCCGGCTCTCAATCATCCTTGTTCCGGGGGCGAGCGGAGACAGCCCACTCGGGATATGGGACTGCGCTTCCTTTGACAGCGTGCCAAAGAATCCTGTTCAGGGTGTCTTCAGGGCAGGCGTCCACCCGCTTGAAGTCGAGCCGTCCAGAAAGTGCAGCTTGTTTGCGGAGCAAAGAGTCGGCAATCTTTTTCTTCAGAGGATTCATTTCGTCGAGCGGAACGCGGTTGGGCACGGCGCGGAACGGCGTGAAGTCCGGCGTTTGTCTGAAGCAGTCGAACATGGGCTCGGCGGCCGCGTCGAATTGATTCATCGGGGGAAGGCCGAGGATTTGCTCGATCGTGCGCAGCATGCTGATCGTATTGTAGGCCGTCTTGATGACCTGGCCGCGCTTCGTGTACGGACTGATCACGTAAGCGGTGGTGCGATATCCGCTGACGTGGTCCCAGCCGTCCTGGGGATCGTCCTCGATCCCGAAGATCGCCGTTTCTTTCCAAAACGGGCTGCGGCTGATGGCCTCGACGATTTGGCCGAAGGCCAGGTCGTTATCCGCCGCATACGCGGCCGGAGTCGGGCATCCTTCTTTGGTGCCGCTGGTGTGGTCATCGGGGAGACAAATGAGGACGAGGTCGGGAAAGCGGCCTTGTTTTTCGAATTCCTTTAGCTCCTGGATGAAATAGCGGGCCCGGAAGGCGTCGGGCACATCCATGTTCCAGCCGACTGTCTTGGAAGCGAGATAGGGCCGCAGTGATTCGATCGCCGGCTCGCATCCGAAAACAATCTCTCCCCTGGGACGGTTGAACTCGCGCCAGCAGGCCGTCCAATCGGGATCCCCTTTGCGCTTGGGATCGGCCCAGCGGACGGCCGGCATGCCGAATTCACCGTAATCCCTGAGCGTCTTGCCATGGCGGATGGCGTTGTCCCAGAGGAACCCGGTCGGAGCGTATGCCAGTGCGTCGATCTCGTCCTGACCCATGCCGTCCGGGTAGCTCCGCGCCCACCCCGCGAACGATTTCTCGAGGTAATCCGTGCCAAAGGCCGACATCGACCATTGGTGTCCATCGGCGCTGAGGATAGCGGAGCAGAAGATGTTGTCGAGCAGAACGAATTCGCGCACCAGCGCATGCTCGTTCGGCGTGACGCGCTCGCCGAAGATGCACAGGGACGGATCGCCGTTCCCTTGGGGCACGTCGCCCAACACCTGGTCGTAGGTGCGGTTCTCTTTGATGATATAGACGACATGCTTGAACACGCTGGGCTCGCCGATGCGCTGGGGAATGGGCCGGGCCGGTTGTTCGGGCCGCGGCGGAAGGAACGTCTCGGCGATCTGCTGCCGATGATAGTTGTCCCAGACGACCGCCGACATCTGAGGCAGTTCGGAGACTTTGGGAACGGGCACAAGGGAAAGGGAGCCATGATACTGATGAGAGTTGAATCCCGTGCCCCCACTGCGGCGGTCCTTTCCTTTGACCGTTTCGATCCCTTTGATGTTCGCTATGCAGAGCCGGTCCAGCTGCGGATGGTATACGACCGCGCCGGGAAACCAGCCGACGGGGATCAACCCGAGGAACTGGGAGGACCGGCGGGCAGGATTGAACCGGATGACGGCGACGGCGTTTTGCGTCCCATTGGCGACATAGAGATATTTCCCGGTCTTTCCGAAGGCCAGGGCGTTCGGCGACGCCCCAAAGAGGTCGGCGGGGTTGGGTTTGGTCCATACGGTTTCGACGACGGCGTCGTTCCGTGAGTCGATCACACTGAGGTTGTCGCTTGCGGCGTTCGCGCAAACGACGTAGCGGCCGTCGGGCGACACGGTCAGGGCGGAAGCGTGCAAATGAACCAGGACCTCGGCTTGGACCAGACCGGATTCGAGATCAATCACGCTGACCGAACCTTCGTTGGCGATATAGGTCGCCGGATCGACTTTAACCAAGGTACCCCGGCCGGCGGGTCCAGTTACATCTCCGGCCTTCGGGCGGCGTCCTCCCCAATTGCTGACGTAGGCCTTTTTTCCGACGAGGGCGACATCATACGGGGCCACTCCGACGTCGAACAGCCGGAGGACCTCACCCGAGCCCGCATCGAATTCGCCCAACCGGTTGGACAGGTTCAGCGCCACATACAAGCGCCTGCCGTCTCTGGAAATCGCGATCCCGGCGGGGATCTCTTCCTTGCGTCGGGGCGCATCAGCGGGCGGCAGTGGAATCGAGAACAGTCCCGAGATTTGTCCGTCCGGACTTACGCCGAACACTTTGAGGCTTCCGTTGACGTTGCTGAGATAGAGTCTCCTGCCGTCCGGCGAGAACGCCAGGCCGGAGTAGCTCGCCTGGCCCTTCTCGTCGGGCTTCAGGATATCGGCCGCAGGAGCTTGGGGCCGGCCTTTGCCGGGCGGGTCGGGTGGAAGAGGCACGCGCTGAAGGATCCGGCCGGTCGCCGGGTCTACCGCCACCAGCTCATGCGTTTTCCCGGACGTGATGAGCAACCGTCCGTCAGGGCTAAGGGCCAGGACTTGAGGCCGCAAGCCGGGCAGTTCCACCTGGATGCCCGATGGGGTGACGACCTGGTTGACGGGAAGCGGGATGCTCCGGCCGAAAGGTGCGCCGGGTCCTTCCTTGTGATCCGTGGAGCACACCGTAGAGCTGACAATCAAAAGGCCTAAGATCAATGCCGCATATCTCGCCTGTGCGATAGCGCCTCCTCGAAAGAGAATCTTTCTTTCATTCATGGTTGTTCTTCCGTTTAATTAGCTTCCGTGAAGTAATCAATCATGCGGGCGATAGCCCGCCGGCAGACTAGGCAGAACTCGTCCTTGGGGCTGGAAATCATCAGGCAATAGACCATGGACCGATACAGGCCTTTTGAGGCATAACCCGCGCCTTCGAAGACACCGACTTTATCATGTTTGCCTCCGAAAGCCTCAGGTTGAATTATAGAAGTCATCAAATGGAGAACGTAATAACAGGAATGATCGAGAAAAATCATCCCTGTTCCCGCGATCTTTTTAGGGTTTAGATCATAGCGTCAGATGCAGCTATTTTTCGCCGAAGGTCAGCCTGATCCCAATGGCCACGCTGATGAACGAGGGATTGACGTCCGCCGTCGTCATTTTATTTTGATAAGGGGCGAAATCAGCCGCGGTATACTCCCAGCCCGTAAAATTGTCATAGAAAATGCTGTCATAGGTTCCAGGCGTCCACTCCCAAACCAGGCTCTTCTTTGGCACGAGAAAGTAGCGCCCTTCCAGGGTGATGGCCACGCCCGGTCCCACCTTGAAGTCGAAGCCGAGCCCGAAGTTTGCGCCGAACGCCGTCCAGGACGTCTTGGGAATACTGGCTGGGATCTGGAAGGCGTCGACCCATTGAAAATAATACGTATAAGGGTAGATGTAGATGCTGTAATATAAGGAATCTCCAAGTCCCACGAAGGAATTGGCTTCGAAGCTATTGAAGTAAAGCGTCGGCCCGGCGGTCACGAAGATGTCCACCGCGTTCATCCTGAATTTTCCGATGAGGTTAAGGTAGAGAGGAATCGTGCTCAACTTCCCGTCGCCGTCCCAGTTTTTGCTCTCATTATAGACGGAGGAATATGTCGTCCACTTATAGGCGAATGCAAATGACCCAGTGATGGGGACTTTCGAAGAGAAATAACCACCGCCCAGCTGGACTCCGACGTTTGGGTGGAAGAAAAAGGAGATGCCTCCGGTAAAAAAGACGCTGTTATCCGCTTTCATCGAAAGAGTGGTGTCCGGCTTCATGTACTCGAGGAGATGGAAGCTTATGTTATCGGAATACACAGAGTCGCCCTTAAACTGGGCCAGCCCATATCCTCCCATCACGCTAAATTCGAACCGAGGAAAGGGTCCGTACTGCGCGAACACAGAAAGAGATAAGAGCAAAAAAATACCCAGTGCGATCGTTAGTTTTTTCATTATGTCCTCCTGTTCGCTATAAGCATTATAAAAATCTTAAGCGTTGTCAAGGAATTATTCGTGGTTCAGTCGATCAGGCTGTCGGCGTTGGCCATGCCGGTGACGGCGAGAAAGATCCACTTGGCGACATCCTCCATGATCTCGGGCGTCAACGCGTCGGTGGCATCTCCCGGGTCATGATAAAAGACTTTCTTGACGCCGTCCGTCGCCCCGATCCCCATCGTCCGAAATCCGGCTCGGCTGAAGATGACGGAATTGGCCCGCGGTCGTCCCGCCGAAGGCCGCGATTCCGACGATTTTGCCCTTGACATCCAGCCCTTCGTAATCCCTGGCCTCGCCCTCGCCGACCCAAACGAGGTCGGCTGTGACGTCGGCGTTGTTCGAGCCTGCGGCTAACTCGGCACAGAGGTCGGTGTCGGTCTCCCCCGAAGCCTCACCGATAATCAAATCCATCTGGTTTTGGGGGAGAAATGTCCATTGAAACCAGGGTGTCATCTGGGCTTCTGCGGCGAGAGGGGCGAGGAGAATGGCCCCAATAGCGGCCAAAGATTTTAAGCTTTGTTTCATGACAGACCTCCTGAAGCAGGCGCTTGTAAACACAAAGGACTTATTTTGAATCAGAAGATAGCAGAATAGCAAATGCGGGCGACTTCGTATCCTTCCGAAACCATTCCTGGGTCTAGTCCAGATCAGATCTTGGGACGACCAGAATCTTGTTGAATACCATCCGCTATAGAAACTCCCCCATAAATTTCAAAAATAAATCTAACGTTTCATGTCACATCAAATACCAAGACCAGGATTGTTGCCGGGACTGCCGCTGTGAACTCTCCCCTGAAGCATTGTTTTTATAATTTTTAGCTGTTTGAGATTGACAGGGATTTCCCATAGGGTATATGTTTTATTGGGAATGGTGTTGCATACCATCCAGTCTAAAAAGCTAGAGGAATCGTTGCGGTAACGAAAAGGTTGTTCATATCTTCCAATGAGTACATTTACCGACTACATCTCATCCCTTAAAAAAGAACTTGGCGGAGGCGCTGCGACGGAAAACACCTACCGCCCTGCGCTGAAAGCTCTACTGGAAGCATGCAGCGAAGGAATCAACGCCACGAATGAACCCAAGCGGACGCGTTGCGGGGCGCCTGATTTCAATATTACCCGTAAGAACGTGCTCCTCGGCTATGTCGAAACCAAGGACATCGGCACAAACCTCGATGAAATGGAGCACGGCAAAGGACCGTATGGAGATCAGTTCATACGCTATCGCGACGGCCTGCCGAATTGGATTTTAACCGACTACCTTGAATTCCGCTGGCTCGTGAACGGCAAAAAGCGGCTCACCTCTCGTATCGCCGAACTTGACGCTAAGAGCAAGATCAAACCGACGCAAGACGGCGAACAAAAACTGGCCCAACTCCTGAATGCGTTTTTTAATGAACCCGCATTGACTGTTGCCTCCGCGAAAGACCTCGCCGCGTCGATGGCGCGTATGACACGTATCGTCCGCGATCAGATTATTGATTCGCTCAAGCAAGAAGCTGAGGAGGTCGAACGCCGCCTCGTAAAAGAAAAAACCGCGGGCTACGGTCCTACGCTTCCCGCGCGCGGCCCCTGGCTCCGGGAATGGCTGGCCGCCTTTCGCGAAGTGCTCATCCCGGACCTCGACGATAAACAATTTGCCGACATGTTCGCGCAAACGCTTGCATACGGCCTTTTTGCCGCGCGCGTCCATGCTCCATCCAGCAAAGAGTTTTCCCGCGAAATGGCCGCATTTAATCTTCCGAAGACGAATCCTTTTCTTCGCAAACTTTTCTCCGAGATTGGCGGTGTGGACTTACCAGAATCCATCTCCTGGGCCGTTGACGATATCGTCGAACTGCTCAAACATGCCGACATGTTCGAAATCTTGAAAGACTTCGGCAAAGGGAAAGGCAAGGAAGACCCAGTCGTCCATTTCTATGAAACCTTTCTGGCTGCCTATGATCCGAAGATGCGCGAATTGCGAGGCGTTTATTACACGCCCGAACCCGTCGTCAGCTACATCGTCCGTTCTATTGGCCACCTGCTGAAAACGCGATTCAATCGCCCGAAAGGGCTGGCCGACGAAAACACGCTTATTCTCGATCCAGCCACGGGCACGGCAACATTCCTATATTTCGTCATCGACCATATCTACCAGAGCTTCGCGGAACAAAGGGGCGCATGGGACGATTACGTCTCACAGCACCTGCTCAACCGCATCTTTGGCTTCGAGCTCCTTATGGCGCCCTATGCCGTCGCCCACCTCAAGCTCGGCATGCAACTGGAGCAGACCGGCTACCGGTTTGGCACCGACCAGCGCCTCGGCATCTACCTCACCAACACCCTCGAAGAAGCGGCCAAAAAGAGCGAGCAGCTCTTTGCCGGCTGGGTCGCGGAGGAAGCCAACGCCGCGGCTAGCATTAAACGCGATGAGCCAATCCTCGTGGTGCTCGGCAATCCGCCGTACTCCAAGTTTTCCGCCAACCGCAGCGAGGATGCGCATGGAAAGCCCACCTTCATCGGCAAGCTCATCGAGGATTACAAGTTCGTGGATGGAAAACCTTTGGGCGAGCGTAATCCAAAGTGGCTTCAAGACGACTATATCAAATTCATTCGCTTCGCCCAGTGGCGAATTAGCCGGACTGGCGAGGGCATCATCGGCTTTATTACCAACCACGGCTATCTCGACAATCCAACATTTCGCGGTCTCCGTCAGAATCTTCTGAAATCGTTCAATGAGATTTACATCCACAACCTGCACGGGAACGTCAGAAAGAAAGAGAAGTCGCCCGACGGCTCCGAAGATAAGAATGTCTTCGACATCCAGCAGGGCGTTGCAATCCTGCTTTGCATTAAGCAGAAAGGAAACGCAAAACCAGCTTGCGTCCATTATGCGGATCTTTGGGGATCACGTAAAAGTAAATACGATCGCCTTAATGAAACTGATATCAGCATGGTGCGCTGGACAAAGTGCAACCCAACCCCGCCGTTCCACCTGTTCCTGCCCCAAAACACAGAGCTCGTCAAGGAGTACGAAGAATGCTGCCTTGTGACAAAGATCTTTGGCGTCTATGCAAGCACGGTGACAACGGCGCGCAATAATTTCACAATGGCGCATGATCCCGAAACATTGGTGAAGCGAGTTTCCGATCTCAGGGATCGGACGATCGACGATGAAGCCCTTCGAGAGAAATATCGACTCAGGGATGTCTCGTATTGGACGCTGTCAAGTGCACGCAGACGACTTTTTGAATTGGAAAGCCTTCCCCGCTTCGTGAAGCCGTATTGCTATCGGCCATTTGACTTTCGTTTTGTCTTTTACCATGAAGCGATCTGCGAGCGGCCTCGCGCAGAAGTTATGAAGCATATGAAAGAAGCCAATCTCGCTTTGCTCACGCACCGCCCTCAATCCCCGAGCAGCTTCACTTATGCCTACTGCACAAACATGATTGGCGATCAATGCGTGGCAGCCAATAAGACTGGTGGAGGCGGTAACAGTTTTCAATTCCCGCTGTACCTATTTCCTTCCGAACTGGATGCTGAGACCGATCGCCGGCCCAACCTCACTGCTTCTTTTCTGAAGGCGATAGCGGAAAAGCTGAGGCTTCCACAGGAAGAACCGCATGGTTTACCCAAAGGCATCACGCCAGAAGATATTTTCTATTATGCTTACGCGATGTTTCATTCGCCTACCTATCGGACACGCTATGCCGAGTTCCTCAAGATTGATTTTCCCCGTCTGCCGCTGACGAGCAACCTCAAGCTCTTCCGCGCCCTTGCTGCTAAAGGCGCCGAACTGGTTGCTCTTCACCTCCTCGAATCGCCCAAGCTCCATAATTTCATCACCGAGTTTCCCGTTAAAGGCGACAATGTCGTCGATAAAGTCCATTATACGGACAATGACAAGCGCGTCTGGATCAACAAAACTCAATATTCCGGAGGCGTGCCTAAAGCGGTGTGGGAATTTCACGTCGGGGGCTATCAGGTTTGCGAGAAATGGCTTAAAGATCGCAAGGGCCGGAAGCTCTCCTACGACGACATCCAACACTACCAAAAAATCGTCGTCGCCCTTAAGGAGACCATCCGCCTTATGGCCGAAATTGACGCCCTGGTTTCCTCCTGGCCGATCACCTAAAAGCGGATTAGTTTGTTCTGTGTATGGCCTTTGATTTATTGGCCTCAGTTTGCATCCCGACCTTTAAAGGAATTTCAGTTACTCTTTTTAATATCTCTTGTTCCATGTTTCTTTTCGATAATAATGTCACAATATATGTATTAAGAGAGACACCTTCTTTATTAGCCGAATCGGCAAGATTTCCATGAAGGCTTTTTGGCATTCTGAGACGAAGTTGTCCGCTGTGAGAGCTGACCTTTTCTATAACAGGATCCGGTTTCCCGGATTTCCTAAGTGATTTTAGATATGCTTGAGCAGCGATTTTCAATTCGGATAGAGCTTCAGACTGATTACCGCCAAAAGCGCTTAGGCCCGGCATTTCCGGAACCGTGGCAATAAAACCGTTATCCTCATCGCTCCATTTAATCGAAATAGAATATCTAAACATGTTTCACTCCTTTATATCTAAATTGTTGTCTTCAATAAAATCGAGCAGCTGTCGCACTTGATAAGGCTTTGCTTTGCCATCCTTCATTTTTTGAATTGACAGCAGGAAAAATGGACTTTGCATCTTGAAAATAAAATGAGAACCGGCTGCCCTATTGCATCTCATTCCAATGCCCTCACATAAGGCCTTTAATTCGGAAAATCTGAGCCCTTTTGGACTTTTCTTCGCTCTTTCACATAGCTCATAGCATCTTCTATTCAATTCAAGCTAACCCAATATTTCACTTATGATATTTGGTACCATATATGGAACCATTTGTCAAGCTGTTTATTTAGGGATATCCCAAGAAAATTGAAAGCAGACATTATAATTCAATGTTTTCTTCTTCTTGACCCGTCATTCAAAAAAATGTATTAATGGCTTAATCACAATCATCGGAAAGGAGGAGGCTTATGAGACCATTTCCGTTCGTCATTGTCCGTTTCATCCGGCGCGCGAAGCGAGTCAAGGCGCCTCTGGCGCTCGGCCTGGCGCTGCTTCTTGTCTTTACCACGGCTTATCCTCAGAAGAACCATGAGGAGTATACGAAGAAGATCCGTGAGTTCACGACCGATCCGCATTTTTCCACGAAATATGTGAATTACATGCCGTATAAGGCGGGAGTGCCCACGCCCCTCGAAGTCCTGGGTCACATCGTGGGCGCGCCCAATATCCTCAGCTATTCACAAGATGTGTATAAATACATGAGGGCCCTCGAGAAGGCGTCGCCGAGAGTCAAAGTTTTCACGATCGGCAAGACGGAGGAGGGGCGGGACTGGATCCTGACCGTCGTCGCCGACGAAGCCGTGATCAAGAACCTCGGCCGTTATAAAGACATCACCGCCAAGCTGGGCGATCCGCGGAAGATCACCGACGCGGTTGCTCAAACTCTGATCAAGCAGGGCAAACCCATGTACTGGGCGACGGGTGGCATGCATTCAGGGGAAACCGGCTCGTGCGAGATGCTGATGGAGCTTGCCTATCGAATTGCCGTTGACGATTCGCCGTTCATCAAAACCATCCGCGAGAACTCAATCGTCATGATCACCCCCATCCTCGAGGTGGACGGCCGCGACAAATATGTAGACTTGGCCATGGCCCCGCGCAAGGACCCCAAGGCCGCTCTGCCGAGAAGCCCTCTTTGGTGGGGGAAGTACGTCGCTCATGACGACAACCGGGACAATATCGGCCTGGCCCTGGCGTTGTCGAAAAACATTATGAAAGTCGAGCTCGACTATCATCCCCAAGTGATGCACGATCTCCATGAATCCGTCTCATTCCTGTATATTTCCACCGGGACGGGTCCCTATAATGCCTGGCTGGACCCGATCGTCGTCGACGAGTGGCACCAGCTGGCCTACCAGGAAATCGACGGCATGACCCGGGAAGGCGTGCCCGGCGTCTGGACGCACGGGTTTTATGACGGATGGGCGCCGAATTACGCTTTTTATGCGGCCAACGGGCATAATGCCATCGGCCGTTTCTACGAGACCCAAGGCGCCGGCGACGCCGGCACGCGGATCATCAGCGCCAGCCCCGACCGGGCCTGGTTCCGTCCGAACCCTCCCGTGGCATCCACCGTGTGGTCGATTCGCAACAACGTCAACATGCAGCAGAGCGCGATTCTCATCGGCATGAATTATATCGCGACGAACCGCGAGCGATTCTTGGAGAATTTCTACCTCAAGAGCAAGCGGTCCGTAGCCAAGGCCAAGAACGAAGGCCCGGCCGCCTACATCTTTCCCCATAACGACCCGAGGCTTGGCCAGCAGGCGCGTCTCCTTCGGCTGCTTCAGGCGCAAGGTGTGGAAGTGAATAGTGCGGACAAAGCTTTCAAATTGGGTGACATCGAATATCCGGCTAAAAGCTATGTCGTCCGGATGGACCAGCCGTATTCCCGAATGGCGGATATGCTTCTCGACAAGCAATATTTCAACATCAGCGATCCGCGTCCTTACGACGACGTCGGCTGGACCTTGGGGCCGCTCTTCAACGTGAAGACGGTGCGCGTCGATGATGTCTCCGTGCTCTCGGTTCCCATGACCATGGTCAAAGGCGAAGTCCAGGCTCCCGGAGGCCTGGCCCGCGCTGTCTCTTTAACCGGGGCCGCCCAGGCTTTCCTCCTCAACCACAATGCGGACAACGCCATCGCCTCGTTCCGATTCAAATACAAAGACCTGAAGATCAAGGCCGCGGAAAAAGCCTTCGAGTCGAACGACAAAAAGTTCAATGCCGGAGCTTTCATCATCAAAGCCAGCGACAATTCCGGGAATCTCGAAAGCCTGCTGGATGAGGCCGGAAGGCAGTATGGACTACAAATCTACGCCGTTCCGGCGGTCCCGGACGTTCCCGTTCATGAGGTAGCCGTGCCTCGCATTGCCGTCATGCATACCTGGCAGACCACCCAGACCGAGGGATGGGCGCGCATCGCGCTCGATGAACTCCAGATCCCTTACGAATATATCTCGGTCCATTCTGTCCGCGATAACGCCCGGCTCCGCGACAAATACGACGTGATCCTGTTCGGCCCTGCGTCCGGAGACGCCCTGAGCATCCTTTCGGGAGTCGCCGGCGACAAGCCGATCCCTTGGAAGAAAACGGCCCTCACTCCCAACATCGGAGTGGAGGATTCAACCGATGACATGCGTGGCGGTATCGAGCTTGAGGGCGTGCTCCATCTCCGCGATTTCATCAAGGACGGCGGCCTGTTCATCACGCTTGCTGGCAGCTCTGCACTGCCGGTTCAGTTCGGACTGGCCGGGGGCATCTCCATCCGGACCACGACGAACCTCTGGGCGCGCGGCAGCATATACAAGGCTGAGGTCTCTGATAAGACGAGTCCCATCGTCTATGGATATGACGATACGCTGGGCGTGTACTTCAGCCAGTCGCCGGTATTCGGCATGGGAGGAGGGTTCGGCGGTCGCGGCGGTGGCGGCGGCGGAATGATGGGGCCCCAGGGCGGGGCTCAGGGTCGGCCGTCGGGACGCGGCGGGGTCAACGACGCCGATATTCCTCAGGGCAGGCCGCGGGACATCGGCAAGGCATCCGTCGAGGAATTCCGGAAGATGGAGAAGGAGAGCGCTCAGCCCGAAGGGAGAGGGCCTGGGGCTGCGGTAATCCGGGCGAGGACGATCATCCGTTTCGCCTCTGCCGTCAATGATCTCCTGATCAGCGGCGGCTTGGCCGGCGGCGAAGAGCTGGCCGGCACGCCCGCGCTCGTTGACGCCCCACTGGGCAGCGGTCACGTGGTCATGTTCAGCTTCAATCCCATGTGGCGCCACGAAACGCACGGCTCGTTCTTCCTGGTGTTCAATGCGATGCTAAACTTCAAGAACCTGAGCCCGGCGGCGCCCTCCGCACCGCAAAAGTAAAAAACGAAAGGGGGGACACAATGTTGTGGCCCCCTCTATTTATGGATGAGGAAGTGAAAAATGAACGCACGGAAGAGACGGGGTTTGAAACGAGCGGGCAAGCCTTGGACCTCTGCCTTTTTTAATCGCGTGGGGCAAGCGGCAGCCGTCCTGCTGGTCGTGCTCTTGGCGGGCGGCGGACGGCTGATCGCCGAACAAGTCCGGCTCGGTCTTCACGGCGGTCTATGCATCCCGAACATCAGGGGCGGCACGACCGAGCAGAGCAAGGGGTACACATCGAGATTGGGGCCCTTATTAGGCTTTTTCGCCGATTTTGCGCTCGGGCCGAATCTTTCGCTGTGCACAGAAATGAACTACGCCTCTCAGGGCGGAAAAAGGAACGGCATGCAGCCCGTTTCCATGGAGCAGCTGCCCGGCGTGCCGCTATACGCCAATTTCCATAACGAGACGATCCTGGACTATCTGGAGATCCCGCTGATGCTGAAGCTGACCTGGGGACAGAAACTGCGCTTCTTTGCCGAGGCAGGTCCATATGTGGGATTTCGCGTCCGCGCCAGGACTGTGACCAGCGGTTCAAGCCTTTTATATATCGACCCGTCCGGCATACCTCTCGACAGTCAATTGATTTCGTTCGAGGGCGACACATGCATCAGGAAGGACATTAATCTCGCAAACGCCGGTATTGCCGGGGGCGTCGGCCTGGAAGCGCCTTACGGCCCCGGCGATGTCGTCTTGGACCTCCGTTTTTCCATGGGTCTGACGAACATCCAAAGTGATCCCGAGCTCAACGGCAAAAACCATACCGGCGCCATGATCGTGAGCCTCGGCTATTGCTTCGCGTTAAAGGGTAAATGAAAATGGTCATAGGATAATAAAAAACTATCAGGAGGTAACGAATGGCGACTTATATCATCCTCAGCCAAATTTCTCCCCAGGCCTTCAGCGATCCCTTTGAGTTTAAAAAAATTGCCGAAAAAGTAGCGGCGAAAATCAAGGCCAAATGCCCCGGAGTTGTTTGGAAGCAAAGTTATTCCACGATGGGCCGGTTTGATGTGGTGGATATCGTCGAATCGGAAGATCCCAAGCAGTTGGCCCAAGCGGCGATGATCATCCGCGCCTATGGTCATTCGACCACAGAAACGCTAACGGCCATACCTTGGCAGGAGTTCTTAAACACGATTTAGATGGATCCTATCGACCCCTAGCGGGCCGCCTCGTGCACCGGCGATTCGCGGAGAAATGTGGCCAGGATAACGGTGATGACCGTAAGAGCGGCGAGGGCCAGGAGCGAAGCTGTCATGGCTTTGGTTGCCGGAGACTTGAGCGCATCCATGCCAAAAATGAAAACGATGCCTGAGATCTGCCCCATCACGATCAACAGGCTGTTGGACGTGCCTTCCGGCGCAGGGCGCGTGATCTCGGCTCCGTACTGAAAACCGATCGGGCCGGCGCTGAGCAGGAAGAAGCCGAAGATAAAACCCGAAACGAGCAGCAGCCAATAGCCTGTGGAATAGGTCATGCCGATCAACCCGGGAATCAGTCCGATCAAGGCCAGGAGGATGAACGGCTTGCGGCGCCGCAGTTTGTCGGAAAAGAGGGGGATGATGATCGCGCCGAGGATACCGCCGATGAGCATCAGTCCGCCCAACATTCCGGCCTGGGAAATGGTGAAGCCGCGTGGACGGATGATGTCTTCGATCCAGGTGGAGACGCCGTTAAATATGCCCAGGCCGACAAAGAACAGGATGAGCAGGAAGAGGAAATCGCGTTGGCGAAGCATGGACTTAAGGCCGGCGAACATCAAAACACGCTCATCCTGCCCGGCCGGCGTGGGGGGATGTTCGCGGGCGATGAGAAGAAAGATAACAGCCGCTGCGGCCGAAGCGATTCCGTAGTCCAGCAGCATCCGGCTGATGCCGACGCGCAGCACCAGGAACGGTGTGAGGAGCATCGCTACCAGGGGGCCCAAGTAGAGGGCCAGTGTCCCGAACCCCGAAGCCGTGGCCCGTTCTTTGACTGGAAACCAGCGGGCGGCAATCTTGGTAATCGAGCCGATGACGAGGGGCTGGCCGATAGCCAGGCCGATCTGAGAGAGGAAGACCAGAGTAAAATTCGACGCGAATATCCCGCGTGTAAGGCCGAAAACGGCCGTCAGGACGGCGCCGATGCCGACCGCGGTTCGAAAACCCCACGTGTCGATCGCCCAGGCCGAGGGAAGGACGACGAGGATATAGACGACCATGAAGCTCATTGACAGCAGGCCAATCATCAGGTCGGACTTGTGATAGAACTCGGCCGCGGCGCTTGTGATCGGGGCGAACGTGATCCAAAACACCTGGGTCATGCAGGCAATCGGAACAAAGGCCAGCAGGACCAGCCAGCGATAGCGATAGACTTTGAAAGTCTCTTTTCCCATGGAATCCTCCTCTGCCAAATTCGCGCAGCCTTCGGAAAAAGCGATTTGTCATTATTTTGGAAATGATTATAATATTTTCCCACCAAATTAAATAGAATAAGCAGATTTTTTTATTCTAATAGCTGCGGACCTTAAAAGGGAAAGGAAGGCCGCCAGATGTGAACGGGATTTCTTCAATTTCTCATTGACCGGAGCGGCTTGACATCCCTTCCTAATTTGACTAAAACTCAAGACGATGAAAAAGAAGATGGCCGGGCTTGTCATCGCCCTACTGGCCTTCTTTTCCCTCGGACTTTCGCTCTTCGTGCAAATTGACCTTCAAAGCTCCGCATTCACAATCATCGAGCATTCCTATAAGCTCAAGATTCTCTCTTTTTTCTTGAGTACAGTCATGTTTTTTATCCTGCTTTTCCTGGCTTGGAAAATTTGGGCTAAAGCGGGGGACGGGAAATTAGGGGAGACGTACCGCATTCATCAATTAGAAACATGTTCCCCCATGTGCGCCATGCTCCCGCTGAGCTTTTTCTTTCTCAGCCCTCTTCTCCTTGCCCATTACATGACCCGATCCGATTTCAAGACGCGCTTGAATCTTCTCGCTTTGTTCATACTCCTTGCCATTCTTTACCTCGCTGTCGCGCGACTCAACCGGATTTCAAGCAGGGCGCCTTCACTTATTGAAAAAGGAGTCCAGATATTTTCTTTGCTGACTCTCCGAAAAAAGCTTCTGATTCTCTTCCTTGTAGCCTTGTTCATCTACCAAGGAGCCACCTTCATCCTGGTTTCGGAGGGGATTACGTTTTCCGGAGATGAACCCAACTATCTATTAACTTCTCACAGCTTGCTCAAAGACGGCGATATCAACCTGGCCAATAATTACAAGAATCAAGACTACTTTGCCTTCTATTCGAGAAAAAACAATCCCCGCTTAAAAATGGGAATTTACGGTCGCTACGGCCGCAAAGGGAAAGACTACATCTACCCTATCAACCTTCCGGGAATTTCCGTGTTAATGCTTCCATTTTACCGGCTCAGCCAGTCCTTCAGCGGAAATATGCTGACATTTATACTCAAGGGCAGTCTCACACTCTGGGCGGCGCTCCTCGGCCTCCAGTTATATCTTTTTGCCCTTGAGCGATGGAAGCGGGAGCGCGTTTCGCTTCTTCTCTGGTTCCTGTATTCTTTCACGACACCGGTTTTTTTCTATGCCACCCACCTCTACCCTGAAATTGTCATCGCGTTTTTCTCCTTGTTGATCTTCCGCAAGATATCCTCAGGATCACCCCTCTCCCGCACCGGCTTGCTTCTGCTAGGCTTTTGCCTTGGGACTTTTCCTTGGCTCGGCCTTAAATACAATTTCATCTTCTGGGCTCTTCTTCTTGTCTCCGTTTATTATCTGTGGCACGTTCATAAAGTGCGGCGAGCCGCCTCCATCCTTGCTTTTCTCTTTTTCCCGGTCGTCTCCATGGTTCTCTTTTATTCCTTTGTTTATGATCTTTATGGCACCTTGTCGCCTTTCTCCGTCTATGAGGGCGTGATGACGTCGGATCGGATGCAGGCCTTAACACAGGCGGTTCTCCAAATCCCCCTCGTCGAGCGCATCGACGCATTTTTGGATTATTTTCTCGACCAGAGAGATGGGCTTCTTCTCTATTCTCCTTTTTATTTCTTTACCCTTGTCGGCCTTGTCGAAATGTTCCGCCGAGCCAGACGTGACTTCTGGGCTTTGCTGTTCATCAGCCTTCCCTTCCTCCTTAACTATGCGTTCTTGACTCACCGACAAGGCTACTGTCCCCAGGCTCGAGTGCTGATGCCGATATCCTGGGTGGGAGCGATCGCCATCGGAACCTTTATGATCTATAACTCGAAGAAAATATTTACCTTTTTCTTCCGATTCATGGGCTGTCTCAGCCTTGTGATTTCTGTTTTGCTTCTCCGCCATCCCTCTTTTCTCTATCAGCCGACAACTCATGAATTTACTTCCCGGCCCGGCGACCTCTTTGTCTATCTCAGCAACCTTCGCCTTTTCCTGCCGCCTTTTCTCCCTTCCTTCATTAAAATCAGGAATATCGAATACTGGCCCAACTATGTCTGGCTCTTACTCCTCATCGGATTCGTCCTGATTTATATTTTCTGGAAGAGCGATATTTCTTTAAGGCCGGCTTTTCACTTCCTCCTGGTCTTCGTCATTCTCCTGGGAAGCTTTTTCCTTTGGGTTCTCTACCCGCGGACCGTTGCCTATCCGGCCAAGACGATCTTTTATTCGCCGCAGCGATCGCTCGGCTTTTACCTTTATCCGATGGGGAGAGGAGTCGTTGCCAAAGAAAGCGGTGATTTTTACCTTCATTTCGAGAAATCCTACAAATTTCTTTTCGGCTCCAAATCCAAACTCAATAAAATCAAGCTGCTCTTTGGATCGCAAAAAGGGGAGTACGACCTCGACATGCATCTTTTTGACCTACCCCTTTTCTCGGGACGGACGGCTTACGAAACGAAAGAGATGATTATCCAGCCTGCCGCTTTCTACCCTCTCAAAACCCTTTTTCTCTATGAAGTTAACCTGACCCTCAAACACCACTCCCCAGAACCGATGCTCATTGAGCCCTACTTCTTCCAGGTGATTCCGCTCAAAGATTGAAGCAGAGATAAGCCTGCCGACCCAGTCAGGGTCATGCGCGTCAATCCTAAAACGTGGGCTGTCCAGCCGTGCCGTTTCCCTATTTAATGCGCGAATATTAGATTAAAGGAAAAAGGTGAGCAGGAAGAGAATGAGGAGAAGCAAGGTGTAGACGGCAAAAAGAGGCCTTTGAAGAAGGCTTTCCGGCTCCTCCATGACTTCTTTTTCTTCTAATGTCTTCTTAAACAAAAGAAAAAAGTAGAACGCCAAAAAGGGAGAAAGTCCGAGGAAGGGGATGAATTTGATGGACAGGGCAAAGACGAAATAAGCGATAAAAAAGATCAGGGTGCTCACGGCCATTCCCGCGAGCAGCGATCCTTCGGAGTATTTCTTGTGAGAAATCCTGTAATCCGCGGCTTTTTCTTTCAAAAACCGGAATTCGGAGAGCCGCTTGCCCAACATTAAAAAATTTCCGAATGCCCACCAGGCGATGAGCAGACTCAAGGGAGGGAAAATTTCCGGCGGCGAAAAAGCATACCAGCCGATCAGGAGACGGATGGGGTTGTTGGCCGACTCGGAAATCGCATCGAAGAAGGGAATGTCTTTTGTCCGGATGGGCTTGACATTATAAATAAAACCGGCAAGGAGCAGGGCGAGTAAAGAGAAAAAAACCGTCTTAGGAAAAAATAGCAAGGCTGCGCCAAGGCTTCCCAGGATGAAGAGAACGCCCCATGCCGCAAAGGAGATGATCTTAATTTTTCCGGAGACCAAAGGCCGGAAACGCTTTGTCGGGTGATGGATGTCATAAGGGGCATCAACGATTTCATTGAGGATGTAGTTGGCGATGGAAACCGCCCAGGTCAGAAGAAAGGATAGGAGCAGCTGGGCTGCAAAGCTGAGCCAAGTGAAAGACGAAAGGTAGCTCGGGTTAAGGAAGAAAAAAGCGGCAGTTCCCGACAAAATGGCCGCACTTCTAGGCCACCTTTCCAGGCGCATGGCTTGCAGGTAAGAATTCACGCTCGGACTTCCTTTCTAGCATAAACCTCGAACGAATCGCCGAGCGCTAATTTTATCGGAATTTTTTTCAAAAAAGAAGAGAAAGATGGCTTTTGGAGAAGACTGTGAAAGATCTTTTTCCGGGAAAGGAGGTAATGGACGCTAAAGGTCCAGGAATAGCGCCGGACCTGAATGACGGAAAACCCGGCTCGTTTAAAAAGGGCAGCCAGGCTCTGCGGCGAAAAGTAGGCGAGGTGAGCTGGACGAAAATGCCACCAATTTTTTCCTGCCAGCCGGGCCGCCAGGCTGTGAATATCAGGAGTCACCAGACAAAGGATGCCTGCGGGCTTAAGGATTTCATGAGCCTTTCGAAGGGCCGCAAAAGGCAGGGGAGTATGCTCGATGAAATCGACCAGCGTCACTGCCGAGAAAAAATTGTTTTCGAGCCGGACTTCCTCAAAAAAACCCTGATGGAGGCGAATTTGGTATTTCTCCGAAGCTAACCTCACAGCCCAGGTGCTTGCTTCAATGCCATCGACCTCCCATCCTCGTCTCCTGGCCAAATGGAGAAGAATCCCGGTGGCTGCGCCTACGTCAAAAAGACGGCCCTTATCGGGGAGGAATGTTTCGAGATGGGAAATAAGCCTCTGAAAATTTTTAGCACGGCCCGAAGCTTCTTCCTCGTAGAGAGGATCTTCGATCTGGCTGTAGAGAAGGAAGATCAATTCGGACGAAGGGCAGGGGTTCGCAAAAATATGGCCGCAAGCGGAACAACGGCTCAAGTCCCAGATTTTCCCATACTGGCTGTCGGTGATCTTGATCTGACTTTTGTCCAGCTTGAAAACGTCAAAGGTTTTTTTTCGGAAGAAGGAGATGTCCGGACTTAGGCAGGCCGGGCAGCTTTGAAGGGTTTCAAAATCTGCTTCGGAAGCGATTCTCTTCAATCGTACTCCTCCCTCCATGAGCGAGACTGAGCAAGGCTTCCCGGAATCTTAATACAATTCGGGTCTTTTGGACAAGATTGAGGCTTGATCAATAGCTTGTCGAGCTCTATTCCTATAAAGGGTTTTGTGGCCCAGACGCTAGCCGCCTCGAACGACATTCAAACAAGGCTTTTATTTGATGGTCGATTGGTTCCGCGCCAACCCGGCGACGCTAAGGTTTTATAAGCGCCGGCTGAAATAGCACCTTGCTCAGCTTCCTTTTTTGCTCTCCTGGGCCAAATGGGCCTTTAGCCAGATCTTGATTGCCTCCGCGTTCCTGAAGCCCCTGCCCGCCCCGATCATCACGCCTCTCCCGCCAAATCCGCCTCGCAGGCCGGGGCCGAAACCTCCGGGAATCCGGCCGCCCGTGCCCCGCCCAACGAAAACATCGGGCTCCGGCCGATCAAACCCGATCCCTATGATTTTTCCGGGCGCCGACCCGGCGGCAAAGGGCGTTTCCTCGCCTTTTATGAGGGGGACTTTAAGCTCGTAGATAAACGCGCCGCCCGAGGTCGCGACGGCGGCCTGAATGCCTTTTAGCTCGTCGAGATGCAGCCGCGTTTTTTCATCTCTCCCGGGTCCGAGGATCTCGATTTCGTCGAGGTTTCTGCGCGCGCCGCGTCGGGCATTATCTTGACCGCCGGCCTCTCCGCCCGGCGGGCCTTGGAAATCACTCCATTCCATGCCCAGGGGATAACGGATGCCCAATATCTTGTCTTTTCCACCTTGCGGGTCGAACCAGACGACAAGGCCCTGCCGGAAAACCTGGCCGGCGACGCGCCGATCCGCCGCCGACACGCAAATATAGATATTTGTTTCATCGTTGAGCAGGCCCAAGGAAATGCCAGTCTCCTTCACCGCCACGAGCCGACCCTGCCAATCGCCGGTTTTTCCGTCGATGGTGATCTCGCTGTCGCGCCATTGGCTTTCCATTTCCACGGTGCCGCAGCTCTCAAGCAGCAGGATCGAAACGAAGAATAAAAGATAGAATATCCTTTTCATATTGTCTCCATATAATTAGACAAGAATGAAAGCAATTTCTTGGATTCCAGGAGGCAGAAAAAACGGAGCAGAGGCCGCGGCCGGCCCGGAGGCGAACGGAATAGCCGTCGACAACTAGTTTTGTTAATTCGGCGCTAGAGGCCGCCCAGGCTGAAGTGGGATAAGAACGCCTACCGTCTCAGCGGGTATTTCATGGGGTCCGGGAGCGGCTTGCGGGGGAGCATCTCGTCGCGCATAGCCGTGTTGTAAACGAAGGCGGCCATGATCACGGCCGATTGCATAAGGTCTTCGCCGACGAGATGGTCGAAAACGTCCATGTTGGTGTGGTGGATGCGGGTGCCGTAGTCGAGCGGGTCCTGGATGAACTGGAAGCTGGGGATGCCGATGTAATCCAAGGCGCAGTGGTCGGAGCCGCCTGTGTCGCGAGTCGCGACCTGGGTCATGCCCAGGTCGCCGAAGGGCTTCATCCACTCCTCAAAGATGAGGCCGACGGCGACATTGTGCTGGAGGTAGATGCCGCGAATCCGGCCGCTGCCGTTGTCGTAGTTAAAGTAGCCCGAGATTTTCGCCTGCTCGGGCTTGAGCTTCATGGTCGTGACATCGCCGAAGTGATTCTCGACATAAGCGCGCGAGCCGATCCAGCCCTTCTCCTCGGCGCTCCACAAAGCAATGCGGATGGTCCGGCGGGGCTTGACGCCGAGCGCCTGCAGGATGCGGACGGCTTCCAGGCAAATGGCGCAGCCGGCAGCGTTGTCAGCCGCCCCTGTTCCCGGGCTCCACGAATCGATGTGGCCGCCCAGCATGACGATCTCGTCTTTTTTGTCTGTGCCGGGGATCTCGCCGATGACGTTGTAGCCGCGAAGGTCCTTGTCATAAAATTCCGTCCGGACTTCGACTTCCATATTCGCGGGCTCGTTATATTCCACCAGGATCCGGTGGATCCGGTCATAGTGCTCCGCGGCCAGGATGATCTCCGGCAGGGGATGGGGCCGGCCGGGATTGCGGGCAGAGCGGATGCCCGTCACCACGACGGTCCCGTAATCACGCATTCGCGGACCGCTCGGCGAGACGAGGACGCCGACGCCTTCCTGGCGGAAAAAGTCCTCGAGGTCGTCTAGAAAGCCGCGTACATAATCCTGGTAGGGCCCCTCCTCATCCGGGACGGGCGTTTCGGATAGCCGGCTTAAGCTTTCGGCGTCATGGCGGTGCGCATCGGGCGTGAAGTTGGTAGGAGTCGGTCGCGGCGGCGCATAGAGGACGATTTTGTCCCGGAGCTTGCCCTTGTATTTCGCGAAGTCCTGCTTGGACTTAATATCGACATAGACCGGCTGGCCCGTGATTTTTCCTTTAGTGCTGGAGCCCCATTCGACCGAGATGGCGATGAGCGGAGCGTAATGCGGCTTGAGGAGGTGGGCGGACACGTAGCGGACGGCCCAGCCGACGCCGAAGTTTTCATAGGGCTCAAGATTGACGTTGACCAAGCCCCACTCTTTGAGCTTGGCGGCGGCCCAATGATTCGCCCGGTCGATCTCAGGCGAGCCGGTCGGCCGCGGACCGATGACGTCCGAGAGATAGCCGGCAAGCTTCATGACCTGGGAATGCTTAAGGCCTTCGTACCTGATCCGGTTCACCATGTTCAGGTCGGCTTTGTCCTGGGCTGCCACGGCCAAGAGGACGAGAGCGGCGAGGGTCATACTGAAAAATAGAGAACGCTTGGTCATCATCTGGCCTCCTCGTGTTAAGAATCAAATGGCGAAAAATATTGGAAGAAAGTAAGCGAATGTTCGTTTTTTGGACGCCCCGGTCTTCCCGGCGCTTGTTGGAGGAGTTTTACCCCCAAAGTCGACAATGATCCTCAGCGAAAGCTCTTGACGGCCGATTCTTCGTCGTCAAAGATTTCGATGATTTTTGGGATCCCGCAATAGTTGAGGACGAGGCGGACTTTCAAGGAAAGGCTGGCGATCTTCAGCTTCGCGCCCTTGTTCTGGGCCGAGACATAGCTGGCGACAAGATCGCCGATGCCGTAGCTGTCGATAAAATCGACTTTTTTGAAATCGAGGATGAACTTCTTTTTGCCGCCTTCCAGCTGTTCTTTGACCAATTTTTGCATGGTCAGGGCGAGCGGCGGCTGTTCCGTGAGCCGGAGCTCACCTCCGATCTTGAGAATAACGATATCGTCTCGTTCTATGATGTTAAATGTCATGATCCCCCTCCTTTAATAGGCAAAACCATCATTGCTCATTGCTCTAAATATATCGCCGGAGCGCGGCAGAAGTCAAATATAGAAATAAGATTGAAAAAGAAAGGTGTTTAGCCTTTAGGGGTGATAAATATTATCGTGGTTAATATTAATATAATCAATAAGATAGATAGTTTATGGGGGTCAAGAGGTGATAAAAAGCTTGACAAAGATCTAAAATCTTATTATCTTTTTACAAGCCAGGGAGAAAAGGATCGTGACGAGAGATTTTCGTCAGGTAGCTTCTTTACTCAAAAAAGACAATAAAGGGGAAGGCGGGGTTTGAATTTAGAATTCATTCCTTCATTTTCTCTAAATCCTCTTCTCCATTTCATAAATTTCCCGAAAAAATTTTTGTAAAGGGGGTCACCATGTCCATTCGTCGTTATGTTTTTTATTTTTTGCCCATTCTTCTGGCCGCAATTCTTCTCGGACTTCCGTCAAAACCGCAATATTTTAAGGCGCAAAATCAGGCTGTAGATCAGCAAGAAACCGTCCTCATTTCCGGCCGGAACGTTAACATGGTTTCCGGGACCAAATTGCCGGGCGGAGACCCATGGCTTCAGAGGCAGAACGAGCCATCGGTAGCGGTTTCAACCCGCAACCCACTCCATCTCCTCGCTGGCGCCAACGACTACCGCACCGTCGATATACCTGCCAGCGAAGGCGAATTGCCGGGAAAAGCTCAAGGGGCTATGGCCGGCGATGCCTGGGTGGGGATTTATAAATCCTTTGATGGGGGAGAATCATGGGTGACAACTCTTGTTCCTGGCTTTCCTCAAGATAAAACAACCGAGGGCCTAGCCTCTCCTCTCAAGCAATTTAGCACGGCGGCCGACCCCATCGTTCGGGCCGGCACCAACGGGCTTTTCTACTATAGCGGCATGGGCTTTAACCGCTCTCAAGCTAAGGGTGGAGGCTCCTATTTTTTAACTCGGTTCATCGATAACAACAATGCCGAGGGCGGTGACTCAATCAAGTACCTAGACACCAAGGTCATCGACCAGGGCACATCGGGACAATTTATCGATATGCCGCGGATCGCCGTTGATGTTCCGAGGGACGCGGGAACAATCTCTATCGATGGACAAACCATTCCTCGAAGCAATATTTATTGCGCCTATACGATTTTTCTTGGCAACTTAGATCAGAACATTCGTAGCAAGATTCTTTTCAGAAGATCCACGGATTGCGGCGCCACCTGGGGCTCGGCTATTAAGATTAGCGAAAGCCAGCATATTATCCAAGGCGCAATAATCGCTATTGATCCAAACAGCGGCGCCGTCTATATCGCCTACAGGCGTTTCCTCCATCCAAGTCAAACCAATTCGATCGTCATCGTGAAGTCAACGGATTTCGGCCAGACGTTCTCAACACCGACTGTCATTGCGAATATAAATCCTTTCGACCAACCGGTAACTGATTCCGGGGGAGATAATGTAAGCGATCCTCTTGGCACGTCTTTTCGAACCAACAGCTACCCGACAATGGCTGTCGACAATTCCGGAATTGTTTATGTTGCTTGGGCTGAGAGAGGAAGAGGCCCCGGCGGAGCGGCGCGTGTTGTCATGGCAACTTCCCAAGGAGGTTCAGGCTGGACAGCGCCGGCATTAGCTGAAAATTCTCAAGAACCGAGCCACATGGGCCACCAGTTCATGCCATACCTGAGTTTTGTTGCGGGCAAGCTGGTGATGGTTTGGTATGACCAGCGAAATAGCGCAGGGGCAAATGTGTATGGCTTTGACAATTGGATCAGCGATGGCGTGCCAATCCGTCAGACTGTTGACATTCGCGCGGCCCAGGCTACTCCAACTCCCGGCATATCCCCTTCCTTTGAGCTATCTGTTCAGGTTTCGAGGTACTATTTCACTTTAAAAAATAATAATGACGGAACCTATACTGCTGAACAGGCCCAATTCAACCCGCCAAACTATCCTCTTTTCAAAGGTGGGACCGTTCCTTTCCATGGCGATTATGTCGAAATGACTCCGTCGCCATTATTTGTGCTGGGTGCGAATGGATGGCGTTTTAACACGGATCCGCTCACGACGCTAGCACCTCCCGTTTTTCACGTTGTCTGGACTGATAACCGGGATGTGCGGCCTCCCGATATTGACAATAATTATGATTGGACAAACTATACTCCTCCAGTTTCTAACCAGGGTGATTATGGCAATAAAACCTCATGTGCCCCGCTGACAGTCGGGATGCGGAATCAGAATATCTACACTTCGCGCTTGACGTCAGAGGTCGTGATGGCTGCGCCCGGAAATGCTAAGTCGCTGGGGACGACGTTAGGCAATGATGCTGACGGGCGCCAGATCCGCCGGGCATTCGCCATTTACGTGAAAAATTCGACCAACCTAACCAAAACGATCAGCTTAAAAATTAGTTCTTGGCCTCAATCCGGAGGAGCGTCGTTCTTGGAGTTTGATACTCTGCACGATCTCGACGTGCAGATAGCTCCCTATTCAACGATTGCGCGGACGGTTTTTGTTTGGTCGGCAAACAACTATGATACGGCCAAAGTCGAAGTCTTTGAGGGCAGTACGTCTTGGGGTGTGCTTGTTTTAAACTCAGATCCGACAAACCCCGCGCCAGGAAATAACCTCGGTGTCAAAGAAATTCATAATCCGAATATTGTCAATCCCAACATCGTCAATTGGCCGAGTCCCAATATCGTCAATCCCAATATCGTCAATCACAATATCGTCAACCCGAATATCGTCAATTATGCCAACCCGAATATCGTCAACCCGAATATTGTAAATCCCAATATTGTCAATCCCAACATTGTTAATCCGAATATTGTGAACCCGAACATTGTTAATCCTAACATCGTCAACCCGAATATTGTGAACCCTAATATCGTGAACCCGAATATCGTCAATCCTAATATCGTAAATACGCCAGAAGAAGTGGCGGGTTATGTTGTCAAAGACGCTGTCTGCACATTGAAAAATGAAGGCAACACGGTTTCCGCTTACACGCTTAAGACCTTTTCAAAGGAGGCTTTCCCAATCGGAATATATCTCCAACTCCTCGTCTATAAGACGCATACGACGCCTTCGGGAGGAGTGGATATTACTGACAATAATTGCCAACTTAAAGAAGAACGCCACCAGGAACTCCTTTTAAATGTGACCAACCCTAATATCGTTAATCCTAATATCGTTAATCCGAACATCGTCAACCCGAATATCGTCAATTCGGCAATCGAAAATGCTTCTTTTTCATTGGCACCAGGAGAAGAAGCGGAAGTCTGCCTGCGCGTGATGGGTTCCCAAGCTCTCATGTCATCGGCATTGCCCTCAAAGAAGATATTTGAATTGCAGACATTTGTATCTAGCATCGGATTTGCGGCTACCGCTCATGCTGTTAATACAGACGATGCAAAAGCCGGGAATTATACTCCCCCGGCTGCAGCATCCAAAGTGATCATCGGAACAGCATCCTTACCGGATGGGATTGCCGGCCAAGCCTACGATACAACTCTGAAAGCCTATGGAGGAGGGAATCCTAATCTTGCTCCTCCTATGCCTCCTTCCTACTCTTGGAGTTTGAATGCTGGAGAGCTCCCGCCTGGTCTTTCCCTAGGAATCGGGGGTTTAATTAGCGGTAGTATTAGCAATCAAGCTGATACCACAAAACCATATTCTTTTATTGTTCGCGTGGACGATACCGTCAGCGGTCAATTTGATACACAGGAGTTCAACATCTATGTTCAGCCAGCCGGTGGGCCCGCGCCATTGAGCATCATCACGACATCTCTGCCTAGCGGCGTTCTGGGTTATTGGTATGGCGCGACGCTCGAAGCGAAAGGAGGAGTCTGGCCGCGGACATGGAGCTTAGCAGGCGGCTCGTTGCCTCCAGGTTTGAATCTTGATCCGCCCGGCGTCATCAGCGGGACAATTCAGAAGGAACCGCTTGCAGATTATCCGAAGACATATAACTTTTCCGTTATCGTCACAGATAAAACCCCCACCTCGACTTCACCCCAGTCTCTTAGCATTACAGTCAATCTGGCGACAGGAAGCTATTTCACCATCTCCGGCATAGTTTATGATGGGAACGGCCAGCCTCTCAATGGAGTCGTCATGCGAGGGTCGCCGAATACCCCCATCACCGGCGCAAACGGCACCCCTGGTTTCTATACGGACAAAGTGCCCGAATTCTGGTCAGGGACGGTCACTCCTTTTAAAGCAGGTAATTCTTTTAATCCAGAAAGCAAATCTTATCAAAATGTTGGGCAAGACCAGTTGAATCAGAACTATAACCAACCTGTGTCCGTACCTACTACATTCACACTCACAGGGCCTTCAAGAGTTGGAGCCGGGTACATAACCGATGCATTCAACGTGATCAGTCAGGATGCAAATGGGAATCCTGTCAATGTCTCAACAGATACGGTCTTCCAATTGTCTTCCAATGCCGGATCCTCAGCAACCTTCTTCTCAGATCCAGGAGGGATGACTGCGATAGACTCAGTCACAATTCTCTCGGGTCATAACTCTGCACAGTTCTACTATAAAGATACTTTGCCCGGTTCGCCTATCGTAGACGCAGGCAACCCCGATTGGGGCCATAAGAACCGTCCAATCGAAGTCATTGCAATCGTAGGTCAAATTGCCTTCACGAGCCATCGCGATGGAAACGATGAAATTTACATTATGAATGCTGATGGATCGGGGATCATACGTTTAACCAATAATGGAGCAAAAGATGGTGAGGTGAGCTGGTCGCCCGCCGGAAGTCAAATTGCATTCATGAGTGATCGGGAAGGGTCCCCCCAAATATACGTTATGAATGCCGACGGTTCACGTGAAAGGCGCTTGACGACAGACGCAACTAACCAACTTCCGAGCTGGTCGCCTGATGGGAGCAAGATTGCATTCACAAGTACCAGGGATGCAGGAAACTATGAGATCTACGTCATGAATGCCGACGGTACCAATCAAACACGCCTGACCACTAACTTGGGTACTGACTACCGGACAAGCTGGTCGCCCGACGGCAATAAAATCGCGTTTGAGACTGACCGTGATGGCAACTTCGAAATATATGCAATGAATACCAATGGAAGTGAGCCGATAAACCTGACTAACAATGGGGCGAGAGACCTGGAGCCAAGCTGGTCTCCCGACGGGAGCAAAATTGCGTTCGTCAGCGACCGAGACGGAAATTACGAAATCTACGTCATGAACGCTGATGGAACGAATGTGACGCGTCTGACATTTAGCTCCGCTATGGACTCGTCGCCCAGCTGGTCTCCCGACAGTAGCCGAATTGTGTTCATGAGCGAGCGCGACGGAAATCAAGAGATTTATGTTATGAATGCCGACGGCTCAATGCAGACGCGTATCACCAATAACCCGGCTGATGATAGTATACCACAATGGGGTGGGAGCAAGATTTGGTTTACAAGTGCTCGAGATGGCAACCGCGAGATCTATTTTATAAATTCGGACGGAACTGGCGAGACGCGAATCATGGGGAGCTCATATGATGACCAAGAGCCAAGGTTATCACCCGACAGCACGAAAGTTGTGTTTGTTAGTCACCGCGACGGAAACTACGAAATATACGTAATAAATATCGACGGAACGGCTGTGACGCGCTTGACCGATAACTCGGCCATAGATACAGATCCGAGCTGGTCACCAGACGGCACGAAAATTGTGTTTGCGAGTCAACGAGATGGTGGAGATCGTGAGATCTATGTCATGAATGCCGATGGAACGAATCCTACCCGCCTGACATATCAGGTTGGATTTGACGAAGCGCCTAACTGGTCACCTGACGGTACGAAAATTGTGTTTGCGAGTACAAGGGCAGGAAGTAGTTATGATATTTATACCATGTATCCCGATGGATCAGAGCAGACTCGCTTGACAACGACAAATGATGAATATGTGCCCAGCTGGTCACCCGACGGAAGAAAGATCGCCTTCAGGAGTTCTAGGGATGGAAACACTGAAATATACATCATGAATGGCGATGGGACCGGTCAAACACGTCTGACCTTTAATGCGGCATTCGATAATGATGAGCCACGCTGGTCACCCGACGGAAGAAAGATTGCCTTTACGAGTTACCGGGACGGCAATTCAGAAATCTACGTTATGAACGCTGCTGACGGGACAAATGTCACCCGCTTGACAAATAATGCGGCGCTTGATGCATTTTTCAGTTGGGGCGCTCAGCCACGAATTATCCCCGGCTACGAATTTGTGTCTAACTGGGGAAGCTCAGGGACTAGCGATGGCCAGTTTAATAATCCGCTCGAAGTGGCTGTCGACAATTCCGGCAGTATCTATGTGGCAGATGATTATAACCAGCGTATCCAGAAATTTACGACGAGCGGGAGTTTTGTAACAAAGTGGGGAATCTGGGGAACTGGAGACGGTCAGTTTGCTTATCCAGTTTCAGTGGCAGTCGATGGTTCCGGAGGATTTGTCTATGTGGCCGATGCGGGAAACAATAGGGTCCAAAAATTCAACTTAAGCGGAACGTTTCTCGGCTGGTGGGGACTGGATAATATGGGCTATACAGGATGGCATAATCCCGATAGTCAAAAAACAGGAATGTCTGGAAATGGAGACGGTCAATTTAATTCACCAATGGGAATAGCAGTCGACAGTTCGGGAAATGTCTATGTGGTTGAATATTGGAACTTTCGGATCCAGAAATTTACCTCGACGGGGACTTTTTTGACCAAGTGGGGGGGAAGCGAAGGAACTGGCGACGGTCAATTTAAATCTCCATATGGGATTGCCATTGATCGCCTAGGAAGAGCCTATGTGGCCGATTCGGGAAACCATCGTATCCAAAAATTCACCTCAGGCGGAACGTTTCTTGGCTGGTGGGGACGGGATGATCTGGGCTTCACAGGATGGCATAATCCCGGCAGTAGAGGAACGGGAACTTCTGGAAGCGGGGATGGGCAGTTGTACAATCCAACGCGAATTGCCGTGGATGGCGATCTTAATATCTACGTAACCGATGATAGCAACCGACGAATCCAAAAATTCACAGCGAGCGGAATTTTTATAACAAAATGGGGAAGCTATGGGACTGGAGACGGCCAATTTAATTATCCATCTGGAGTAGCGGTTGACAGTTCCGGTTATGTCTATGTTTCCGACAGGTATAACAGCCGAATACAGAAATTCCGGAAAAAGTAAATCAAAGAGGAAAATTCTCCAGAAGGATTGAACTAGGATGTTTAAAGTCTTTACAAAACGCTGAGCCTTTTTCGGGCTTCGGCGATCAGCGTCTGGCCCTCGTCCGCCTTGGCCTTGATCTGTAAGAATTTCTCGTAGGATTTTTTGGCGGCGTCCTTGCTTCCCTGTCCTTCCTGCGCCCGCCCCATATAATAATCGAGCGAATCCAAATATCGATAGGTCGGTAGGTCGTTGACTAGGAAAATAGACGTCGCCTCGCCTTTTCGCTTTTCACACTTCTCGAATTCCGAGTAGGCTTCCGTAAATGCGCCCGCATCTAGATACGCGCGCCCCAGCGCAAACCGATCCAGCCATGTATCCGCGGAAGCCTGAGCCTCATCGAATAACTTCAGCGCATTCGACGGGTCGCCGCGCTTGAGGGACCGATACCCTCCAATCAACTTGGCGTAGGCCAGATGAATGTCCTGGACTTTTTTGCCCAGCTCACCGCCGATATCCCGCGCTTTATCGTCTTCCCCGGCCTGAATGAAGATCTGAGTGGCCGCGAACAAAATTTCTTCCCGTCTATTTTTCTTGAGGATTTGGTCCGCCGCCTCAACGGCGAGCGCGTTCTTCCCCTGAAGGAGGTATGCCTGGGCGAGCATCATTGATTTATCAATAGACCGATAATTGAATCTGTTCTGGATGTCGCTCGCGATTCCCTTTTTTAGGATGGCGACTGCATCGTTTAGCCGGCCCTCATAAATGGCCAAGTCGGCCAATCCAGTGGCGGCCAGTGAGGCTCCCAAGGGGCTCAAGGATTCGAGCTTCTCATAGATTTTAGCTGCCTCTCCGGCCCGGTCCTGGGCGAGTTCGACAAGCGCGAGGACAACGAACGCCTTGGCATACGAAGGATCTATCTCCAGCGCCTTATGCACCTCTTGTTTGGCTTGTTCAAAATCGCCGGCGGCCAAGGCATACCAGCTCTGGTTGTACCTGTAATCGAGATTTTCCGGGTCGAGTTCGATGGCGCGGCGTCCCTGCTCATAGGCCTCTTGCATTTTATAGCCCAGGAAATTGGCGAGGCCCAGGTTGATGTACCCGGCCATGTCCTTCGGGTTTTGTTTGACGAGGGCGCTGTATTCTTCGATGGCCCGTTTGTAGTTTTGCTTGAAGAGAAAATATCCCCCCCTCGTTCTGTGTTTTTCGAGATCCGTCATCTGCTCGATCCGGTCCAGGGCGTCTTTGTAATACTTTTCCGCCTGCTGTTCCTCTTGCTGCGCGTAATAGGTGGCGGCTAAACCCGCATAAGCCCGGCCGAAATTCGGATCATTGTCGATCGCTCTTAAGTAGGCGGCGATGGCTTCCGGTTCCTTGCCAAGCGCGTCCAGCTTCTGGGCATCGGCATAGGCTTTCATCGCCTCCAATGAGGTGGTGGTGAAGGTTTCTTTGATGATCGCCTGCGTGGATTCCGACGGGATGACGCCCAATCCTGCCCTGAGCTTTGCCGACAGGTAATCCGCCGCTGTCAGGACTTCGGTCTTTGACCGGATCGAACGGTCTCCGGTGGCCAGCGTTTTTCCGCTGATAGAGTCCAGCGCCGCCGCCTTGATGATATAGCCGCTTTTATCTTTTGCGATCGAGGCATTGACGATGACGCTGATGCCTTCTCTTTGGCACAGGAGGCGGGCGGTTTTTTCGTCCAGCTGACCGTTGGCGCTCGGCTCGAGCCGCTTGATAAGGCTAATGGCCTGTTTGCGTTCAAAGAGGGACACATTTTCGGCTCCGCCCAAGCTGATGCTCAATAATTGTTCGAGGACTCCGTCGAAAGCAGGGTCGCCGGTTTGATTTTGGACATCGGCGATGATCAGGGAGACCATTTTGGCCTCAGCCTCTTTCGTTTTGACCGCGGCAGGCCGGTTCAGTTTCAAGACGACGAAAGCCAGGATGGCGACGAGAAGGACGGCGGCAGCGGCGGCCGGCCATCCACGGAGGCGAAACCGGCCTCCCCCTCCCGTTTCTCTTTGCACTGTCTTTAGGTCGGTCAGGAATTCACCGATATTCTGATAGCGCTGCGTGAGGTCCTTGGCCAGGGCTTTTTTCAGGATAGGATTGACCAGCGGGTTGACGGATTTCGGTGTGATATGGGGTGGGGGAGTGGGGTCTCTCAAGATGGAGGTGAGAGTCTCGACGGGAGTCAGCTTTGAGAAGGGATGTTTCCCCGCGATCATCTCGTAAAAGATGATCCCCAAAGAAAAGATGTCGCTTCGGTGGTCGACAGGATCGCCGCGCGCCTGCTCGGGGGACATATAGTTAATTGTTCCCGCAATCATGCCTTGTCCAGAGATGGAAGCCTGAGTCAGGGTGCGGGCGATATCTCCCCCTAGGGGCTGGAAGTGCTTGGCCAGGCCGAAGTCCATGACCTTGGTGTGCCCTTGGGGCGTGATCATGATGTTGGCGGGCTTCAAATCACGATGGACGATGTTTTTCTTATGGGCTTCTTCCAGAGCTTCGGCGATTTCGGAGATGATGCGGAGAGATTCTCTCAGCGGCAAATGCTCCTTTTCCAACTTTTCCTGAAGATCCTGGCCTTCCACATATTCCATGACGATGAAGGCCTTGCCGGCATAATCTCCAGCCTCAAAAATCTTGCAGATAAAAGGGTGGTCCAGGGCGGCCGCGGATTTGGCCTCCCGCAGGAAACGTTCACGCAGTTTGGCATCGCCCTGGAGCTCTTCGGAAAGGAACTTCAGCGCGACCCGGCGGTCCAGGATCGTGTCATGGGCGAGATAGACTTCGCCCATTCCGCCTTTCCCGATGAGGCGGATGATTTCGTAATGTTTTATCTTATCGCCTGGAGACACCATGGCTTTCGCTCAGAAAAATCACCACTGGGCACTTTATTTGCTCGAATTTATCCGTGGCTTTGAGAGAGATCCCTCTTCAATTTGCGCAAGAAATATAACATAAGAAAAACAGGGGTGTCAAATTTTGAGATATGAATTGAAAATAAGCGGACGGTTCCGGAACGATCGCCTTTCGGGATTATCGAGGAGGTCGCCGAAAAAAACAAGAGCTAAAGCCAGGAAAAATGGCAGGCGTGGATTCACAAAGGCGGGAAAAATCGATGGCAGGCTAGAAGAGAAAACTCAGAGATGCGGCCTACATTTTCGGCATGGCCGAGGTCTCGGATCCCGCCTCTTCGTCTTCCGTCTCGGACTCCAGGCCGAGAAGCTTGGCCATCCCTTTGTAAACCTGCTGAAGGGATTTTTTAGCTTGCTGGAAGTCGGCCAGCCGTTCGCGGACCTTCTGAATTTCCGACTCGATCTGACCGTCGATGTCATCGATCTGCTTTTTGACCTCGTCCATGGTTTTTCTGTAAAGATCTTCTTGATCTCTTCTTAACGGCATCGTTCACTCCTTAAGAGAACTGCCTCCCTTCACTTTTTAAGCTTGAAGGTTATGGTAATAGGCTTCCAGACTTTGACATTCACGCCGTCTTTTTGGGCGGGCTTGAATTTCCACAGCTTGACGGCATTTTGAGCGGCTCTTTCGAACCCGAAATTTCCCTGGATGCCCCGAACCACGTTCACCTGAAGGACATCTCCATATTCGGAGATGAGGGCGCTCACGGCGACATCTCCCTCCACCTTTAGATTTTGGCCATAGGGCGGATAGAGGGGATCGACCCGCCTGATGACGATGGGCTGGCTGTCCACCTTATCCAAGGCGACAAGGTCCCCCAGGTTTGCTTTGGCATTTTCTTCATTGCCCGCCGCTGGAGGATTCGGCTTTGCTTCGGGATTCGCGTTCTGGTTTTGAGCTTCCGTTTTGACCTCTTTGTTCTCGGCGGCCTGCTTGGGATCGGGGAGTTGGATTTGGAATTTAGAGTTTTCGGTCGGCGCCAGGGGCTTCACGTCTTCCGGGCGAATGGTGTCTCCCGTCACCGTGTCCGCGGGCGGAATCGCCAGTTTATCTTTTGGAATAGCATTTTTCTCCTGGTCCTGCGTCTGTCCCATTTTTTCGAGGGTATTCAAGAGCTGTTGGGATGACAGGGGCGTTTGTTCATCTCGATTTTGCTGAACCGTGTCGGCGACTTGGTTTTTGGAGGCACCACCCGAGGCCGAGGAATTTTTATGAGGCTTGAGGAAGTAAAAGGCCAGGCTGCTGACGATAAGGACTCCCGCCGCAATCCCGATCAGCCGCGGAGAAAAGCCTTTTCTCTTTTCTGGGTAGAACTCTAAAAAAGGATCCCAAAGAGCTTTCGACTCCGGCTTTTTATGGGATTCTGTTTTGCGGGCTTTGAAGTCTTCCTTGAATTCGTGAGCCATCCTCTCCGAGGCGGGTGATTCCGGGTACACCGGCGACTCGGCTGCCGGTTCATGGAATTCCTGTTTTTTGAATTCCGGCTCGTTGAATTCCGACTCTTTGAACGCGGGTTCTTTGAAAACGGGTTCTTTGACGATCGGCTCTTTGAATACCGGCTCTCTGACCGCAGGCTCCTTGACAGCTGGCTCCTTGATATGCGTTTCTTTGACCTGCATCTCTTTGGCAATCGCTTCTTTGATCGCCGCGCGAGCCGGTTCGGTAAAAGGCGAGGACGCCGACGGCCGAGAGGGTGGAGTGGGCGCAACTTTCTCTTTAGCGGCATGATCTGTGATCTTGACGGCCGGCTTCTTTTTTCCCGGGGCCAGGCCGAAATCGGCGAGGGCGTCTTCGAGGATTCGATCGACGTCCTTGTCGACTTCATGGCCGCTCTCCTTCTTCTTTTCGATGTGGAGCTTTTCCAAGACGGGCGGTTTTTCAGGAGCTTTGGCCGGTTTCATTTCCAAGACGTGAGGCTCGCTCGCCTCTGCTTTTTTCTCTTCTTTCTTGACCGGCGCTTCGGATATGTTAAAGATGCGGCGGATGGTCGTTCGCAGGCTGTCCAGGGATAATGGCTTTTCGAAATAAGCCGTGGCGCCGAAGGTGCGCAAGGCCTCTGTTTTATAAATAGGGTCCTTATAAACGCCGGTCATGATGATCACCGGCACGCTCCGTTCGTCCTTAGAGATTTTTGAGCAGAGTTCGAAACCATGCAGCTTGGGCAGCATGGCCTCCATGATGACCAAGTCCGGCTCCGTGGCTTTGAACTTTTCCAGGCCGGCCGCGCCGTCCATGGCATTGGAGACCTGAAAGCCTTCATTCCGGAGGAATTGGGAGACGTTTTGCAGAAACTCTGCATCGAAGTCGATGACAAGAACCTTTTTGTTACTCATAGTCGTATCCCCGCGCCGTTATATCGAAATTGTTCGACGCTTGGACTCATCTTTTCAAGCTATTTCCTTTCAAACGATTCGATACATTTATTTCATTTATCAGGCTAGACTTCAATCATCTTTGGGGGTGAATTTATGTATGAATTTACCCCCAGGACAGGGTGAGAAGGAGTCCTCCGCTTAGAGGCAGAGGTTTCTTGGGGGAGCTGTCTAGCCCGGAAGGCCCTTATCGAGCCCTATGGGTAGGCGGACGTGGCCTTTGACAAGTCACGCGGGTCGCTAATCTCTTTGTTCCTGAGCCATGGTCTGTTTGGCAGCCTCCAGGTTGAGCTTGAGCTCATCGCGGACCTTGCGGAACGCGGAAAGCGTCCGCTCGATATCTTCGTCCGTATGAGATGCCGTTGGGACCATCCGGAAGAGGAGAATTCCCCTGGGGACAACGGGATACGTGACGCCCGTAATGAAAATTCCCATATCGCGGAGACTCTTGATGATAGCCATGCCCAGGGGGATGTCGCCCGCCGGAACATAGACGGACGTCAGCGGAGAAAGCACGTCTCCGACTTCATATCCGAGGGCCTTGAGTCCGCTCTTCAGCTTGGCGGCGTTCTCCCACATCTTTTTCCGGAGCTCCTTGCCGTCCCGGATCATGTCCAGGGTCCTGGACAGCACCTCGACATAGATCATGGGCAGGCTTTTGGCGAAAACCTGGGTCCGGGCATTGTAGCGGATCCATTCGGCGACGGGCTTATAGGTGGCGGAAACGCCGCCGATCGCGGCGAAGGCCTTGGCGAACGTCCCGAAATAGATGTCCAGCTTGTCATGGACGCCGTAATATTCGCCGCTGCCGCGGCCGTACTCCCCCATGATGCCGAAGCCGTGGGCATCATCCACGAAGATCCGGGCGTCGTATTTTTCCTTCAGCGCGCAGATGGCCGGCAGGTTGGCGATGTCCCCCCGCATGCCGAAGACGCCTTCGGTCACGATCAGGATTCCGCCCTTGCGGTCTTTATTGACATGCTTGAGATGGGCTTCCAGGCTGTCCATGTCGTTATGCCTGTAGACGCGGAATTTTCCCTGGGACATGAAGACGCCGTCCAGCATCGAGGCATGAGACAGTTTATCGACGATGATCGTGTCGTGGGTATCGACGAGAGAGGTGATCGTCCCGATGACACCCAGATAGCCGTAGTTGAACAAAACGGCATCCTCTTTCTGAAGAAAATCGGCGAATTTTTTCTCGAGCGCGATGTGATGCTCGGTGTTGCCCGTCATCATCCGGGCGCCCATCGGCGCGCTCGTCCCGTATTTTTTCGCCGCTTCGACGGCGAGGGTCTTGATCTCCTGGCTCTCGGCCAGGCCCAGGTAATTATTGATCGACCACTGGATGACTTTTTGGCTGTGAAAAATCATCTCCCTGCCGGGGATGGGGTCCAGGACCGGATGGGTGAAGTAGTGGTCCTCTTTAACCCTGAATTGGCCAAAATAGCCCCCGTCCGTGTGGCACTTATCGAATAGATCCATTTCTCATTTCTCCGTTTTAGGGTCTGCTCCGACCCACGGGTAAGATGATAAATTTGCCCGCCCAGAAAAGCAAGCCTTTCTTTCTGGACGAAGGCGATGAAACGCCGTCCATTGAAAGTTATCCTTCTTTAAACTACAATGAAACCATCCAAGGAGAGAGAGGACCCTCCCATGAAACTCAAATTCATCCAAGTCTTTTTTCTGATCAAAGATCCCCCTGACCATATGTTGGACGACGAGTCGGATGTTGGGCCCCGGGACCTGGCAATTAGGATTGATCTATCCCCAAAAATTGATCCAGGCATAATGTTAGGGCCGTTGACAGAAATTCGCCAGAAGCGCTATATTTAGGTCGCAGTGTCAGCGCCAATCCTTCGTGACGAGAAAACAGAAAATTGGCCTTGGCGACGAAAAGTAATTTATTTTCCCCGGGGATCCAGATTTTTTGCTTTCGCTGTTCTGTTTTCTGGAACAATTCTGGGCGTTTTGCTTCGAGTATATCATCTAGGATCGCAAATCATTGGTGATGACGAATGGCATGGCATTTATTACGCTGTGAACACTTCTTTTAAACATATTTTTACGAATTTTCATATAGCAGACAACTGCATTCCTTTAACAGCATTCTATAAATTATTATTGGAAACGCTCGGATTAAATGGGCTTAATCTTCACGCATTGCAGCTCTTCTTGGGGCTTATATCCTTAGTCCTATTTCCTTTTATTATTCATTTAATTTTTAAAGAGAGGGTCGCGGTCATATTTTCGTTTTTTCTTTCTATATCGCCTTTGCTCATTTATTACAGCCGATATGCGCGTCCCTATATTATTGTAGTTTTTCTAAGCTTTCTATCAGTTTTTTCCTTTTATTTCTGGATTGAGACGAGAAGACTGATTTACATTGGAATTTTCATAATCACGGCTATTTTAGCCCCGTATTTCAGCCTTTTCTCATGTGTAACGATAGCGGCTCCTTTGATTTTCACCACGGGGTTGATCATTGCCAAAGCAAATTTTGCTCATAAATTAAGCCCGTTGATTCTCCCTAAGTTCAAGCATGTATTCGAAGTTGGAATTCTTTTGATTATTGGAATTGCTCTTTGGTTCCTTCCGACAGTTCATTCCTTGCCTGTGATCACGCAAAAAGTTGGCAAAGGCTATATAAACCCCAGAACAATATTAGGGTTAATAAGTTTATTCAGCGGTGCGGGGAGTGATATGTTATCGATCGTGTTCTTGTTATTTTTCCTCTATGGATTTTATGTTTTATTTAAGGAAAAAATTTTTTGGGGGGGATACTTGGCAACGATCGTTACCCTGCAATTATTAGCACTCGTGATCATTAAGCCGCATGCGATTCAAGAGCCCGTGGTATTGGCGAGATATTCCATATCTTGCCTGCCATTTTGGTTATTATCTATATCAGTTGCCGTTCATGATATCTATAAAAGACTCTCTGCCCTCGTCAAGAGAAAAACAAGGAAACTAGGCTTGATTTCTGAGGGATTCCTGGCGGCATTTCTTTTGATCGTTTTTTTCAAAGGGCCACTGGTGACAATTTATCGATTTCCAAACAATTTTACCAATCATAGCGATTTTCAATATAGTTATAAACACGAGAATTTAAAAAGAATACTTGAGTACGGGAAGGACTTATTCCCTGCTTTTTATTCGTCTTTAAAGATGGAAAAAAAGGATGTTGCCGTGATCGAGTTTCCTTTTGTGACTTTTTGGACTGGAAATAACTATCATTTTTACCAAAGGTTTCATAAAAAGAGAGTTCTGATAGGATATAGCAACTTCTCCTATATTTCTCAAGCTTCTCCGATCATGAGTGGCAATATTCATTTGAAAAATTTCATTGAGCTCGAGAATAGAGACGCATTAAAAAACTGTAAGGCGAATTTTGTCATCATCCACAAAGATATGTTAGCTGAATTTATTCATCTAAGAGAGATATTGCCAGCTTCGAAAAGCCTCATCGATATACTGAGAAAAGATGAAACATATTATGTCAGGAGTTTTTATTTTGAGCCGGCAAAAAAACAGGTTCAAGGAATAACGCTAAAACTACAAGAGGCATTAGGGCCTCCTATTTATGAGGATAAGTGGATCGTTGTATTTAGAATAATCTAGAGGACTTAGCAGAATAGAATTCTCTTTAATTCCCGTCGTTCTTGACAACGACGCCTCTCCTCCTAAATGAAATTGCGAACGTCAGTGTACACTAGCTGTTTTTTTTAATGAAACGAATTCTTAGAGGATAGTGGAAGCTAGCACAAAGCCGACTAATCTCCCAGACCTACCGTCGGGCGTGCCGTATCCGAGCTGTTCCTACGATGATACTTGGAGCCTGATCACACCGCTCTCCGGCTCCGGCCGCGTAATGTGCTATGGCGCTAACGCTGACAACATAGGACTGACCCCGCGGCTCACCTGGCCATGCGATATCAATAAGTCAAGGTTTCATAATTGTAGATCGTTACAGCCTATTTTCTAACTTTAAATATCTTAATAAGTTTCGTGGAATCATCTTGGTAGATAAGCTCGACTTCATTAGTGTATGTGTCCAGCTGGATCAAATTATCGTAGTTCTCCCGCTGGCCTAATGTCCTCTCATCGATGACAATAAAATCGACGGCATATAACTTGGCAAAATTGATGATGTCACTACAAATCGCATACGGAAGACTCGTGTATCTGGCATTACTGTAAAAACTCACCCAGGGTTTTCTGGACATCACATTTATTCTCTCGTACTCAGGGAACCTTTCTTTGAGGAATAGCGCAGCGTTGATGTGTTCAACAGGAATATCTTTTTTTCCAACAGCCAAATAAGCGATATAGAAGAGGGCAGCTAAGATTAAAAAAACAATAACCAGATATTTAGTGTTTTTTAACAGCGAGGAAATAAATCCCGTTCTTTTGACTCCATAGAAATTCAAGACACCGGCTAGCGCTGAATCTGAATTCTGGAAGCCTGGTGAGGCTAACAGAATGAGCAACGAAATAATGGAATAGGTGTATTGTATTTTTATTTGGAACAGAGGAAAGACAAAAACTAACAATGAAAAAAGAAAAATGAGAGATAGCTTTATTTTGCTTTTCAAAAGATCTTTGCTATAAAAAGAAAAAATCAAAGGAAATAGTACTGGAATTGAAAGGAAAAATATCCAGCTCGCTTCCTCCCTGATATTTGCCGCATATTTTTTTATTAATTGAACGGGATTCTTGTACGCCTGATGAAAAAGAGAAGTTTCCGTGACTGCCTCAAAAATGACTATTTGGGTCTTTTGCTTATTCAAAGAATGCGTTAGTTTTTCATAGTCCGCGCCTATGACTCTTTCCCCCTCGAGATAATTCATGGCGCTTTTTCCGCTCAAAATAAACTTGCCTGTTGAATTCCTTAAGAACAAAAGGTAAGGAGAAACACCAAAACCAAAAATTATGAGAATAACGCAGGTCTTGAAAAAACTTTTCGAAATACATTTCCAGAATAATAAAGGCAAAAGCAATAGGACAAACCCCTCCGGCCTTATCAGGTAGGTGTAAGCCGACAGTGTTCCAAACAAGATAGCGTTTAGCGTGCTGTTTTTTTTCAGGAGCAGAATAAAAGAATAGAATGATAGAAAAAAGAAAAAAATAAAAATGGATTCTGATGCCACAAGAGCAGAAGCGCGCAGGATAAACGGATAAATCGCAAAGCTGAGCGCGGAGAAGAGTCCGACTTCCTTGCTGCCCAGGTTTTTACCTATAAAATAAAACAAGATGACAGTTGCCAAGCTGAAGAGAAATGAGACTGTTTTCCCTGAAGTGAGGAGGTCTTTGACAAAAAGATTGATCAGTCCAATGAAAATTGGATAACCGGGTGGGAAGATTATTCCCTGATTATAGTTCTCACCGAAAGCATATTGCCCACCTTGGATCAAGTTTCTTCCAAGCCGCGAATAAACAGTACCGCCCTCATCTTCAATAAAGTCTTCATTAAGAAACAATTGAACCCGAATTATTAAACATATGAGGAATACGGCAATGATAAGAAGGCTTGTCTTACTGGCTTTCATATGAATGAGAAAAGATTATAGATATGATCCGTTCTACAGTCAAGCGGTCCTCTTCCTGGAGTTCTCCCAAATTTCAGGGACTAAAGAGCCGCCTTTGTCCGGAATCGGGTTTGGGATATAAATTGAGGCCCTCGAAGTCCCAATTTCGGGCGAACAGATGTTTCTTGATGCTATCGGCCGGGGCATAGAAGCGGAACTCCGGGATTCCAAACACTCGTTGGGCCGCTCTGAGCAGATGTCTCTTCAAGAGGCGCAGTTTCGTCTTCAATCCCAGATACGCCATGAGAAAGTACCCCCGAAAATTTGACGATTTGTGGTCTCCTAATTTGTGAGCCGTTTTGGCATGATGCATGCGGGATCTCCTCCGGGAATAACCTTACGGAAGCCTCGGGCTTGCCGTCTTGGGAGACCCCATTGTATTCTAAAAAACAGAAAAAGTTCCCCCATTTTCCATTCCCAGATTCGTCTTGAGCTTAATTTTTCGAGCTTGAAATTTGCTCGCCGACAAGATGGGAAAGCTTATTTTTATGAGCCGGATTTACGGCTGACGATTAAAAGGGCGGTATTGTCTTTAAAAGTAATGAGAAAGATGAAGACATCATTGTTGTTCCCAAGGAGGACTCTGCCCTTCGGCAAAGGCATGGCGATCGCATACCATTGTTTGAGTCTCAATTGCTCATAGTAGCTGTCGATCGCCGAGTCCAAAAGATCGGAAATGCGCATTGACCAATGCGCGCCCGTGGGGATGCTGTCTTTTGTCACGGCCTTGATTTTCCCGTAGGTAAATTCAGGAATTTCGGTTGGGATATCTTTTGGCCAGGATGTTTGAAGGGATGTTTCTATGATTCCCCCTTCATAATTGACGATGCCACTTTTGCCGCCGCTTTGTTGTTTGCTACAGCTGCTGAGCACGAAAGATCCACAAGCCAAGATCAACGCGATCGTGATCAGCCCCGATCTTTCTTCCTTCCATTTTTTCATCGTTTCGTCTCCTTCCTGATGATCTTTCAAGAAAAAAAGGAAATGTTGTCAGCTTTGGCGAACAATGATCTTGGCTCCACTCGATTTGAAGCTGACAGAAGTCCCCTTCGGACTGTTGGCAGATAAGCTTATGATCGAGATCGCACTTTCGCCTTGATTCACAGCTTCAAAAATGAGAATGGCCAGGCTTCCCGCTCCTGTCACTCCTTTGGTCGATTCGGGGCTTGAAAATCCGATGGTGCCCCCTCCTCCCGTACTACTGACATTCTTCAGAAAGGGAACTTTCTCACCCATCTGCCTAATCAATCCTCCCTCTGCGATGTCTTTCAATTTTATCACTTGAGGATTAAAGTTCAGGGAGAGGGACATATTGGCGACTTCTTGGCTACAATTCAGGATGATATTGATCCTGAATTCTCCCTTCGGGGGAATTTCAAGTTGAGACGGCTCCAGAAAAGCCCGGTTTTCCCCCGTCTCTTTCTTTTCCTCCGATTGCGGTTTGGGCGGTTCCCGCTGCACTGGTGCGAGGACCAGGGAGCTCTCAGAAGATTGGGCAGCGCGGGCCTCTCGCTCGGAAGCGGTCGAAACCGTGATTTCTTCGAGTCCGACCCAGACCGCCTTCATGTCCTCGGGGCTGAGAGAGACGGTGCGGACGATATGGGGGGTGATGGTCAGGATGACTTCGGTCTGCTCAAGCGTCGTGTCTTCGGCGCCAAACAGTCTTCCCAGGAC
>Ga0315280_10001009_pt1 | contig 50200 bp, 52 predicted proteins | sample YL17G06_40_MG_FD_203697 | JGI IMG/M metagenome (GOLD analysis project Ga0315280, IMG submission 203697) | Sediment microbial communities from Yellowstone Lake, YNP, Wyoming, USA - YL17G06_40 | ecosystem: Environmental > Aquatic > Freshwater > Lake > Sediment | place: USA: Wyoming | collected... | reverse complement strand
CTGTCTGAGAGTCGCCCACTAATTGGACCTATCACGATCAGCGTCAAGTCCATTGGAATCAGAGCGAGCCCCGTTTGAAGGTCAGTGTAGCCTTTCACCAGCTCGAAGTAAAGCGTAAGCTCAAAGGCAAGCGCGGCGAACGCCAAGCCGTTAAAGAGGTTCGATAGATTCCCAGCGATGAACGGACGGATTCGAAAGAGCCACAGATCTAAAACTGGCTGGGCAACTCGTCTCTCGTGTACTAGAAATATCGCAAACAGAGCCATGCTTGTAATCAGAAGGAACCGAGTGACTAAGGACTGTAGGTCGCCTATTGTTAAGGCGAGAAGGACGATGGTGAGAGCAGAGGAGAATAGCAATGCGCCGAGATAATCAAATCTCTCCTCGGTGGTCTTCCCGTAGAGCTCCTTCAACCTTCTGTGTGCCCAAATGGTGCCGAAGATCCCGATGGGGATATTGATCCAGAATATTGACCGCCAGCCAAAGAGCCCTATCATGACGCCGCTCAGCGTGTATCCGACGATTGTCCCGGCGTTTATTGCCATCTGATTGATACCGATTGCCGTTCCCAATTCAGCTGTTGGAAAGGCGTCTACCACGATTGCCATGCTGTTCACGAAGAGAAGCGCCCCTCCGAGTCCTTGGACCAATCTTGCCGCAATCAATAGTTCCCCTGATGGCGCCAAGCTGCAAAAAAGGGATCCCGCTGTGAAGACGGCGAAGCCGGCATTATACAGTTTGACGCGCCCAATGATATCAGCGACCCGGCCGACTGTAACCAGCAGAATTGTAATCATCAACCTATAGCCCGTGATTACCCATATCCCTGCAAAGAGTGACGTATTGAGATCCTGAATGATAGTGGGAAGGCCGACAACGACTATGCTGGCGTCGAGTGTGGACATGAAAATTCCGACAGTGGTAACCGTCAGAACCGTCCACTTGTACTCCAAGAGGTCTCGAACCTGTTAATATTGGGATTAGGCCAAGGGCTCAGTGCATGTTCGTTGTATGAAAACACTTACCAGATAAAATCTAATTCCTCTACTCTCAACCGAAAGGATCAGTACAAATGGCCCAACTTTATTTCCCAACACTCCACCTGATGTAGTGATTCCAAATGGACAAGCGCTTGCTCAGGATTGTTAACAAGATTAGAGATAGAGGACTCCGAAGGAAGGTTCAGCAACTTCTCGAGCATCCTACTGTAAGGATCGGGGGTAAGACTTACTCAGGCATTCCGATCGATAAGTCTCCAGCGAGCATACGACACCACCATAACTATCCTGGTGGTTTCATTGAACACACACTCGCCCTCTACGAACTCTGCATGAGTCTATCACGAATCGTCCGAGAAGTCTACAAGTGTAGGGTTGATTCGGACTTGGTTCTCTGCGGAGTACTTCTCCATGACATCTTCAAACCAGCTACATACAGCCAACGTGTCGGAGGTGGCTACCGTCGCTCAGGGTTGGCGGAGCGCGTTGACCATTTGACACTCGCGAGTGCCGAACTAATCCGGCGCGGTTTCCCTCTTAACGCTGTGCATGTCGTCACAGCCAGCCACGGCTATCAGTACGGACCAATAGGACCGATGACGATTGAAGCGCTCATTTGCCATTTGGGAGACTACTGTGAAGCCAAGTTGAACGGCGATATCCTCAGTGCGGCGCGTTTCATGGTTCGTGAAGTCACTGGAGAAGAGCCTTCGACCCTAAGTGGCAAAGATGCTTTCGCAATTGTAAGGGCCAAGACGGACAAGGGTTGGGATGGAGTGAGGGACACCATGTCACGAATCAAGTACACTGGCTAGATTTTGAGGTGCTGGACAGTTTGTCGCTAAGGAGCGAGTTGTGGAAGGACGTTGTCAGAGCGATAGAGGCGGCTATACCTGAATATGATTTGGTGAACGAAAAAGTATCTCTAGGTCAGGCTCAGAAAGCTCGCAAGTATGCCGTCGAACAACTCAGTCTTCCGGAGGAGAAGTTGGTTTTGGATGCTGGTGTAGGTCCCGGCACGATGAGCGAACTTCTACTTTCAAACCAAAATAAGATCATTATAGTCGGATTGGATGCCTCTGTCAAGCTCTTGGAAGCAGCCCAACGAAGGTTCAGCGAGCGACATTCTGAAAGAGTGCATTTAGTCCGGGGCGTCTTCGAGGCGTTACCTTTTCGGGATGGGTGTTTTCAGAGACTCGTAAGCGCCTATGCGTTTCGTGACTCTCGCGACAGAGAGACGGCAATTGCCGAGTTCTCTCGCGTCAGTTCAGAGAGGGGAATCTTCGCAATCGTTGATCTAGGCAAACCCGACAGCCCGGTCAAGAGACTGCCTATCACAATCTACGTCAGATTCTTCATACCTTTAATCGCCTGGTGGTCCAAATCTAGGGCCGTTGAGGGAAATCCGTGGAGGATGATTTTTCCAACATATCAAGCGCTCGTTACCAACAGCACTCTGATATCCTCTTTGAGGAAATGTTTTGTCAGTGTGAAGATAAGAGAATGGAGTTTGGGCGGGGTAATCGTAGTAATCGCACAGAAGGCTGTCTGATTCACTGAATCTTTGAAATGTACTCAGCCATTTTCTTTATTCCTTCCCTAATTCGTTCTTCTGGTTCGCTGACAAAGGTCATTCGAACATGTCCGGTGCCGTTCTCTCCGAAGAATCTGCCCGGTATTACTGCGACGCCCGTATCGTTCAGTAGTCGTGTGGAGAAGTCCTCTTCGTTGAGGTGAATCTCCCTCAAATATGCGCGGATGTCGACGAAGTAATAGAATGCTCCGCGCGGCGTAACCGTCTTGGCTAGCGGTAGGTGCTGTTGCAGCATTTTCCCCATAAGATCCCTTTTCTTGACGTAATAAGGAACAACCAAATTTCGAATGTAAGATTCTTTCATGTTCTCCCTAAGGAATCTTACGAGCGCGAATTGTCCCAAAGTTTCAGGCGCAAGCGTGCTGTATTGCTGCATCTTTTCCATGGATTCGATTATCTGAGATGGAGCGAGCGTGTAACCAAGCCTTAATCCGGGTATGCCGGCCTCCTTTGAGAAACTGCAGACTGTAATCGTTCTTTCTTTGGCACCCGGGAAGCGGCTAATCCAAACATGCTCACCCTCGTAGATGATGTGCTTGTAGATGTCATCGCTAATGATCCAGAAATCGTAATCCTGAGCTAGGTCGACCAGGGTCTTCACGAATTCCTCGTTCAGTATTCTACCCGTGGGATTGTCAGGTGACAGAACCATCATTGCCTTTGTCTTCTTCGAAACTACCCTCTTGAGTTGTTCGCCACTTGGCTGATATCCCTCTTCGACGGAGACGGTGAGCCACCGCGGTTTTCCTTGAGCTAGATTAATTATCTCACTGTATCCTAGGTAGGTTGGATCCGTTAGGATTACCTCGTCTTCTGTCTCAACGAGGGACATCACCAGATTGGATATAGCTTCAGTCGCTCATGTTGTGATGATTATTTCTGAAGCCGGATCGAAATCCACATGTTCGCGTCCTCAGAGATCGCTGCGCGGAGCTCCGGTATCCCCCGTGTCCCAGTGTATCCGCAACTTCTCAGCGGATTCGCTTTGAGGAGGCGACTGAACTCTTCAAGAAATTCTTTGGGTGGAGGAATACTTGGTGCTCCTCCGCCGAAGGATATCATGTCGCTGCGTTTGCGGGCTTCATCAAGTAAGGCGGCCACTTTGCGGATTGGTGACATGTGTATCTTTTCGATTCGCCGCGAAAGTGTTCTCATCAAACGCTCGCTGTGACGTGTATTGGAATCGCTTATACCGCTTGCGCTGACGCCGTCAACGAATTCGCTTGTTTTGGGTTGTTAAGGATTCTTGTCTGTCAGACGCGCGCTTTCCATTAGGCTAGCTTAAGTTATATCTCGTATCGTTTGCAGCTACTGCAATACCATCTTTGGAACGATTCTATGTAGGTAAGGTCTCCGTTACAATTTGAGCACTTAGGAGTCCCGGATTTCTTCGTCTAGAACGTCTCCTCCTTCTCCTCGATTGTTGACATTAAGAAAACTGTTATGGTAAGCCGCGATGCGGGTCAAGATGAGAGATAAGCAGTCGTGCCTTCACTTTGCCGGTTTGATTTTGTTTGCTCCGCCCATGTGGATTTGAAGTTGTTCTGGGATGGTTATCGAACCACCTTTGGTCTGATAGTTCTCCATTATCGCTACGAGAGTTCGTTCAGTGGCTACTAATGTACTGTTTAGGGTGTGAACCCATTTGGTCGGTTCGTCTGGTTTATCCCTGAACCTGATCTTCGAACGGACCGCTTGATATGTGGTGCAGTTGCTGCACGATACGATCTCGCGATATTTCCCTTGCCCCGGCAGCCAAGCTTCTAGGTCGTATTTCTTGGCTGCGACCGTTCCAAGGTCCCCCGTGCAGACGTTCACTACCCTGTAGGGGATCTTCAGTAGTTGGAAGAACTCTTCGGCGTTCGCGATTAGCTTCTCATGTTCTCCCCAAGAGTTTTTGGGTTTGGAGAATACGAATTGTTCGACCTTCTCGAATTGGTGGACCCGGAAGATGCCTTTTGTATCTCGACCATGTGAACCTGCTTCCTTTCTAAAACACGGGCTGACGCCTCCGTATCGTAACGGTAGGCTCTTCCCATCGAGTATCTCATCCATGTACTGAACGAGCATCCCATGCTCCGATGTAGGAATGAGGTAGAGGTCTTCGCCTTCGACCTTGTAGATGACCTCCTCAAAGTCCGAAAGTGCGACTGCTCCACCTATTGCATCACGCCTCAGAAAGTAGGGGGGCTGGATGAGCGTGAAACCTTTCATCTCAATGAAGTCGATGGCAAATTTCATCAGGGCATAGTTAAGCTTCACCAAGTCGCCTCTCAGATAGTAGAATCTCGCCCCAGCTACCTTCGCAGCACGCTCGATATCGATGAGCCCCAGATTGGTGGCTAGGTCTATGTGATCTTTTGGTTTGAAGTCAAATTCGGGTTGCTTGCCCCATCTCTTGATCTCAACGTTATCATTCTCATCCTTTCCGAATGGCACGCTCTCATGCATGATATTTGGCAATCGGAGCAACGCATCGTTGATCTTGTGCTCGAGTTCCTCAACCTGCTTCTCCAACGTCTTGATCTGTTCCGGTATTTGCTCAGCGTCCTTCACTAGTGCTACAACGTCCGCTCCCTGTCTACGTTGCTTGGCTATTTCCTCTGTGAGCTTATTTCGCTTATTTCGGAGATTGTTTGCTTCTGTCGAAACGCTACGCCACTTCCGATCATCGTTCATCAGGTCATCTACCCATGGAATCTTATCGAGTTCACCTCTTCGCTTGAGGCTCTCCTTGACCACATCGGGGTTGTCGCGTACGAACTTGATGTCAAGCATGATGGTCACCTAACGCCTCGTCTCTGTTCCTATCGAGCTGCCTTGGTGTATGCTGAGCTAACAGAAATAGTGGTCGTTCTACTGTGATTGGCGGGACATCAACACCCACTCAACAAAGCAATGTTGCGTTAGCCGTCTAATTAAGCACGCCTCAATTTTTCGAGCTATCTGAAGCCAGTAACGACTATGGCGACCGCCACCAAGATCAATGAGTAACCTGAAATCTGAGTGAGACTCGGGACCTCACCGAACAGCGGAACCGCGAACAGAGAGGCGATGACCGGTTCTAGGAGCGGGAAGAGGTTAGCGGAAACCACCTTCACCGAACTTAGTGAATAGTTGTACAGCGAATGCCCGAGCATGGTTGGCACTATTGCTAGACCTAGGATTGCAAGGAGATTTGTTGTATCATATGCTCTGAATGGGTGCGCACCAAGCACTTCTGCAAGCACAAGCGAGACGATCGTAGCCACCGAGTAGACGTATGAGGTATAACAAGCCGTGCTGACCCCGCTCGTGCGAAGATAACGTCCCACAAGCGAGTATACTGCTACAAAGAATGCTGCCATCAAGGCGGATATGTCAGCAAACCCGAAGGCTCGAAAACCGTTCCCAGCATGAGCAATCAGCAAAACCCCTAGCGTCGCCACAATCACACTCAAACCCTCCCTACTAGTCGTGCGCTCCTTGATTATGATCGGAGATAGAACCGCTAGCATTACTGGACTGGTGTTGACCAGGAAAGTCGCATTCGCGACACTAGTCTCTTTTACGGCCAAAATGAAAGTCGCGAAGTGTAGACTCAGGAATATTCCAGAAACCACCACCAGAATTAGATCGCGTTTCTTAAGGACCTTCAAATTATGCCTCCATAAGCCGAATAGGACCATTGCTGAGGCCGCTATTGAGAGGCGGAAGAATGTGAGCGCGAGCGGTGAGGCCTCCGTTGCAAATCGGATGAAGAGCGCGCTGGATCCGAATGAAAGTGAAGCCAATAGGAGCGCGCTTATGCCTTTTGAGGGAACCAAGAGACCTCATGTACTGACCTTAGTTCTGAGACAGACAACGCCGTGCTTTAACTATCGGATGGATATTTAGAGTTCCGCACGCTTCCCTTTCACGTTCTGCGCTCGTCGGTGAAATCTGAGTTGAATGACCAAACGAGAGGAGCCGTGATGGTTATGATCGCAGGACTTCTTTGGGGAACCACCGGCATAATCGGAAAAATGGTTTATTCGGAAACTACAGTCGGCCCAATTCAATTAGCTTGGTATCGACTCATCTTCGCAATACCCATCCTGGCCGCTATCTCATTCGCCAAGCATTATCGGATATCACTTACCATGCGAGAGTTCTGGCTGTTTGCCGCGTTCGGTTTCATAAGCCTCACAGTATTCGAGGCTCTATACTTCACCTCCTTTGACTACACAACTGTCCAGCATGCCGCAGCACTATTGTACACAGCACCTGCTTTCGTTGCCATCCTGTCTTGGCTAATTCTCAAGGAGCATTTTTCCCGCAACAAGATTCTTGCCGTCGCGCTCTCAATCTTAGGCGCCTTCCTAATCATGGGTGCATTGAGGGGTGAGCCGTTGTTTGCTTCGAGAACTCAAGTTGGTGACTGGTTAGGTCTGGGTTCAGGGCTAGCGTACTCCTCTTGGTACATTTTTGGGAAGGTTCTCGGGAAGAATCGTGAGCCCGCGGTTACCTCTCTCATAGCGTTATGCTTTGGAGCCGTCTTCCTTCTCCCGCTAATGTTCGCATTGGAAGGCCTCCATCCACCAAACACGCTGCTTGCTTGGGAGCTCGTTGGGATGATAGGCATTGTTCCGACAGCTATGGCGTACTTGTTTTACCTCGGAGGCCTCAGACTCATAGATGCAACGAAGGCCAGTGTCTTCGCAATAGTCGAACCAGTGAGCGCAACCATTCTAGCCTTCTTGATTCTGCAAGAAACACTCTCCTACGATTCGCTCATCGGATTTGTATTAATAATCAGTAGTATCGTGCTGATCTCGACGACCAAGACCTAGGCCTAGACCGCGAGCTAAGGATCTACTCAATCAAAACTGTTATCTTCGTAACTTCTTATCCCAGTCGGAGTAGGAAGATTCGGTGGGTTGGAGTCTAGATGTTCAAGTTGATCGTCTTGGTCAAGAAAAAAGCGGACATGGCCAACGCGGAATTCACGAAGTATTGGTTGGAAACGCACGCTCCACTAGCGAAGAAGATACCTGGACTCAGAAGGTATGTCGTGAACGTTGTCAGGCCACCACCAAACCGCGTACCTGACTTTGATGGCGTGGTTGAGATGTGGTTCGATGACACGGAGAGCATGAAGAAAGCGTTCGCCTCACCCGAAGGCCAAGCAACACAGAAAGACACAGAACGCTTCACGAACAAGATCACAACACTATTCATAGACGAGCATGTAATCGCCTAGGACATTGGGCAAACAGACTCTTGACAGCATTAGCCGTAGAAAACGGGAAGCTAGAACTCATAATGCGGCAGGTTCCGGCTTCTGCAGCAGCTTTCAGGCTTGATTTGGGCTTAACCGTCAGAAAAATACCCTGCCTTTCGATGGCCGAGCCTTCTTGACGGGGCACGAATATGCAGCGTTTGTTGCTGTCAAATCGCAGGTAATCAGGCTCAACCAACGATGTGAGTTCTTCTCTGGTTGTAGCTGGGGCTCGTTGGATTTTGGTTATACGCAGCCGCAACTGGTGATAATCCATGTTGGTGTATAGCATAGTCTGGGCATCCTTTTTGCGGATCGTCTTCGCTTTCGTTTCAGACGCGACAGTCTTCAATTGGCCGAAGATGGATTTGAGCTGCTGTTTCCTGACTAGTTGGGGTATGCGGTAATAGGGACTTCCCCGACGAGCCACGAATACGCATCCTTATTTTTCACTCGAAGGCATTGTCGCTAACTCTCTTGGTGATTTGCATGACAAGACTTGCACCCGGTCAGGCTGCTTGGGTGTGGCGACTCGCGAGAACGATGCCATTCTACAAACATCTCGGGTTGAGGTTGACCAAGCTCGGTTATGGGCAATCAGAGATGCAGGTGATGGTTACGCGAGGATTGACGCAGGATGTGGGAGTCGCACATGGAGGTGTAGCCGCATCTCTGATTGACTCAGTGGTTGGCTTGGCTGTGTGTACTGTGCTGGATGGACGGGAGTTGATTACGACTGTTGAGATGAAGGTGAATTTCATCGCGCCAGCCAAACCTGGCCTGCTCAGGGCAAAGGGGAAGATCATCCACAAAGGGAAGCGAATCGCGGTGGGCGACGCAGAGGTCAGAGATTCGAAGAAAAGGCTGGTCGCAAAGGGCCTCGTCACATACATGATCTTAGGAAATCACACGCAGCGGCTCCGGAGCATCTCCTAAAAGCCTGTTTCATTGCTGATTTTAGACCGAAGGGCATCTAAGGAGCTTACAGAAGACTCTTTACTCGTGACCCTGGAATTTGAAAGCGCTCATTGCCGACAGACTTCCTGATGCACACGTCGGGAAGTTGCGAGAAATCGTAGACGTGGAATATGCACCGAATCTCACGGCCGACTCTCTCCGAGATCACTGTGTCGGCGTCAGTATTCTCGTTGTAAGAGGCACAAGGGTTCGGGCAGATGTGATCGAAGGAGCTGACGATTTGGAGCTTATCGTGCGAGCCGGAGCTGGCACGGAGAACATCGACATGCAAGCGGCATCGGCTCGAGGCATCTATGTGACTAGTTGTCCCGACAAGAATTCAGCAGCCGTGGCCGAACTGACCATGGGCCTGCTGTTGGCGGTTGACCGTCGCATTCCAGAACAAAGCATGGCCTTGAAGGAAAGAAGATGGGACAAAATAGGTTTCTCGAAATCTGATGGTTTGAAGGGAAAAGTCTTCGGCGTAATAGGCACTGGAGCAATAGGCAAAGAAGTAATCAAACGTGCTAAGGCCTTCGACATGTCAGTGATTGCATCGTCACGATCCCTCACAGATGAGAAGGCCGTGGAATTGGGAGTCTCTCATGCGCGTACGATTGATGAATTGTTGGATAAGTGTGACATCATATCACTACATGTATCTCTCGCACCTGAAACCAAGCATTTGCTCTCCGCAGACCGCATCGCCAAACTCAAGCCAGGCACAATTGTTCTGAATACATCTCGCGGGGCAATAATCGATAATGCCGCACTGGTTCAAGCGCTTCAGAGCGGTCGAATCCGCGCAGGACTCGATGTCTATGAGAACGAACCAGCGGAGGGTAAGGGAGAATTTACCAGCATGCTTGCTGATGCCCCAAACTGGGTGGGCACCCATCACATTGGCGCCTCAACAGCTCAGGCGCAAAATGCCACAGCGGACGAAACGGTTCGAATCATTGAAACCTACGTGGAAACTGGAAACGTGGAAAATTGCGTCAACTTCGCTAAGGAAACCCCTGCCGTCTACGAACTGATCGTGCGGCATTATGACAGAATGGGTGTATTGACGAGAATTCTAAGCGACCTCCGAGGATCAAAGATCAATGTGCATGAGGTACACAACATAATCTTCGAAGGAGCCAACGCAGCCGTAGCCCGGATACAAATCAACACATATCCACCAAAATCGACTCTCGATAAGATGTCTGCACGTAAAGACGAAATAATTCACATAAAGATCGCGAAGCTACAACCCATCTCGTAGTACAGAATTCAAGTGGTCCTAGTCCTACGACCCAGTCGCCGAGAGTACCGAAAGAGCGAGTTTCTTCAGCAGGTTCTCGAAATCCTCTCTCTGGTAGCGTACGTTCCATCACCTTCCTCCAAGCCGTCGACCCGCCCGTTCCAGCAAGAATCAACTCCAGATTGGTGAAGCTTAAGTTTAGAACATGCAACGTGATGGTCTGGGATGGCTTTTGAGTTACCAGAACATCCTCGTCAACAAAGAAGGCAATATTGGCATAGTGCAACTAAATCGCCCTAAAGTCCTAAACGCCCTCAACACCGAAACGATGGCTGAACTAGTAAGCGCACTTGAAGAACTCGACAAAGATCATGGCATCAGTGTAGTCATTCTCACGGGCGGGGAAAACGTATTTGCTGCTGGAGCTGATCTGAAGGAAATGTCGCAAGCCACACCTGTCACCTTAATCCTCGGCCGAAGATTCGAACTCTGGGATCGATTTAGAAAAGTCTCAAAACCCATCATCGCAGCCGTTAGCGGATACTGTCTAGGGGGCGGAAACGAACTCGCAATGAACTGCGACATCATCATAGCATCAGAAACTGCAACATTCGGTCAACCAGAAGTAAATGTTGGAATCATGCCCGGAGCGGGTGGGACGCAGCGGCTGACACGCGCCATTGGCAAGTATAAGGCGATGGAAATGATCCTGACAGGTAAATCCATTTCAGCCGAAGAGGCTCACAACATTGGCCTCGTCAACCGAGTTGTCCCAGTTGAGAGTCTGATGGCTGAGGCGAAGAAGATGGCTGGCGAGATCGCGTCGAAACCACCTATATCAATCCGAGCGGCAAAAGAATCAATCCTGAAGGCACAGGACACGACGCTCGAGGTGGGCTTGGATTTCGAACGGCGAGCCTTCTACTCGCTCTTCGCCACCGAGGATAGCAAGGAAGGTATGAACGCCTTCCTCGAAAAACGGAAACCCGCCTTCAAAGGAAAATAGGGAACCGGTCCTTGTCAGCGCCGAGCTACGAAACGATCACTTATGAAAGATCCGAAGGCTTTGCAACTATCACGCTCAACCGACCCGACGTACTCAACGCGGTCAATGAGAAGATGGGCCAAGAACTACTTGACGCGCTACGCACAGCCGAACGGGACACCGAGTTGGCTGTATCATCATAACCGGAAAAGGTCGAGCGTTCTGCGCGGGCGAAGATATCCAAGACCTTCGAGGTCAGTATGAGCGTGGCGAGGACCCCAAGCTTGGACAACGCCTGCTCTACAAGTACAACCCAATCGTAAGACGAATCCGCAATATCGAGAACCCGATAATCGCCGCCGTGAATGGCGCAGCCGCTGGAGCCGGAGCGGGAATCGCATGTTCCTGTGACATTCGCACAGCTTCCGATAATGCGAAGTTCATTCAAGCATTCATTCGCGTAGGACTTGCACCCGACTCGGGTACAAGCTACTTCCTGCCAAGGCTGATTGGTTTCTCCAAGGCGATGGAACTGTCCCTAACGGGAGATGAACTAACCGCAAAGGACGCAGAGCGCTTTGGCCTTGTATCAAAGATCGTCACAGCGGAACAACTGATGCCAACTGCAAAACAACTTGCGGCAAGACTAGCCAAGGGTCCCACAAAGGCGACTGGATTGACCAAACGTGCCCTAAACAAGTCCATCGACTCCGACCTCGAAACAGTCCTAGAATACGAGAGTTACTTGCAAGAAATCGCCGGCGCAACCTCAGACCATATCGAAGCGGTGAAAGCGTTCTTCGAGAAACGTAAGCCGATTTTTAGAGGAAGATAGACTAGGTTCTGGACATGAGTTCAGCAGCGGTTCAGGCGCAGAAGCTTGTAACACCGAGCTCATTTGTTACTTTGACAGTTCCAATTGTCGTGTTAATTGCCGCTGTATCGACGGGGAACAAAGTGCTCTTGGACTATACGCATGTCATTTGTGGTGGAACATGGACGGGCATAGACCTCTTCATGGGTCTCGTAATGTCACGGATCATGAAGGGACTCACTCCTGAAGCCCGCACCGAGGTCATCAAGAGACTCGTGCCAGTAATGCTATTCCTGATGCCCGCCTTGGCGTCGGTTGCGATTACAGCCGGCATCTACCTGGCCCAATGGGAGGGACTGCTGAACTTCCAATCGCCACTCATAATCGCCGCAGGAATCATAGTCACAATCCTGACTATCCAAGGCTTCGGAATCTTAATGCCCACAGAAATCAGCATCTTCCTCGAGCTCATCAAAGGAAATCCGAACAGAGACAAAGTCGTAAGGCTGGGAATGAGAAACATCAAAATCTCCGGAAGTCAAGCAATATTCCAAATTGCCCTGATTTACGTTATGGCGAACATCGCAATGGTCGCCTAGATCAAGCCGGCCAGCCACAGTCGCTGCCTAAAATGGTGTGGCAATAGGTTCGTCCTTCCGGACATCAATCTCCTCTCCTTCAAGATCTATCTCTTTGATCGCAGGCACTGGGATACCGAGCTTCTCAATCTGCTCTCGTCTTCTTTCTATAGCCTTCAGCCAACCCTTAGATTTCTCCTCAAGCGTGGGGACACCGAGACCCGATTGGCGCGCTACTGTTTCCATCTCTTGGTCAACTTCATCGAAGTCTTTGGGTAACTCCCAGAAAATGGATATGGGTTTGTAGAGGAGGGGTGAGAGAAATATGAAGCCGTGTTTCATCTGGCGAGTTATCATCAGTTTCTCTTCAGCCTTCATGCCTTTGGCCAGATTGTCGAGGAGGGACATTGTACCAGCCAAGTGCCTTGATTCATCGATCGTGACATTCTGAAAGGCTTGTTTGTATAGTTGAATCTTTGATAGATCGCTCACAGTGTTGAAGATCAGCTGTGCACCAATTTCTGCGAAGAAGAAGCTTGAGAATATTAGTTCTAGCGGATATTTGTCCCATGCTTTCATGAATCCGTTCCAGTAACGTCTTCTGGACCCAGCGAGCTTCGCCATCCAATACGCCTGCGCAATGCGCTCTTTCAAATTCAAACCAGTAGGATCCAATGTGTCCCATGAGCGTTACAGGATTCCAGTCCTGCACGAAGGCTTGCTCATAGGTCCGTAGAAATTGCTGCGTCTTGACTGTCCAATTGCCTGGGAAAATATTCGGTTCAACGGAAGATGCTACCATTCGCCGTCGGCGTACCGGGGACGGTAATGCTCTTTAAGGGTTATGCGAGACAGTCAGGAAATTGTACGAAACTAACTCTCGCGAACTAGGCGAAGAAGTACTTGGCCGCTCTTCGCCATATGATAACGTCTAAGTAACCTCCAATCAACCCGCTTACAATGCCGCCAACGAGGATGAATACCTCTGCAGGTAGATTACCTGGAAGCAACCCTAGAGCGATTGTAGTTCCATAAGCAACGAAGCCGATAATGGCAGTGCTTACCGTGACGGCCAAAGCAAATCTGTGAGCGTTAATCTCGGTCTCACTGGCTCTCGCCTTCATCGCCCAAATTAATCCGTCAATTAGCAGACCGTAGATGACTGCGAAGAGTATTGTGAAAACGGCGAGTTGTGGGTTGAAACTGGCTGTTAGTAGGCCACCGATTGTAGCTACCAATGTTCCTCCGAGAGGCGTTAGAATGAGGGCTCCCAAACCGAGGAGCAGTGCTTGGATGACGATGAAAGAGTCTTTCATGGGTGTGGGAGCGAATACCTTTGATGTGAAGATTACTGCACCAAAGATAGCTGCCAGAGCATAGCGGCGCGAAACGGGCACCCTCGCCGGAGCCCTCGAATGAATGTCTACCGACATCGGGGGGGTCGGAGCTGTGCTCTTGAATCGATAGCTCATTAAGAAACCAGCAAACAATGCAATCGCGCCCAGCAACTCAAATTCCAAGAATATGTCAGGGTTTCCAAAAATGCCTAAGAGGGTACCTCCAACCGCGTTCGAGAGGCCACCAGCGACGATCAGTAGCGAATATGTTCTATGCCTATCCAAAGCGAATGAGAGTAATGAGCCACCAATCAACGTAGCGGCTCCGTAGATGTTCAATGCTGCCGTCAGAAGTCTGATTGAGGACGGAAAAGAATGGGTGGCAGCGTTAATCCCGAAAACCACTGATAGTTGGAAGCTTTTCTCGGCAGCGGAAATATCGATTGGGATGAGGCTTCCCCAAACGACCGATACAACTGATAAGGCAACGACGATCCATAGAGCCCGACGTCCCCATTTCGGAGACATGAGTAGCAGTACACCCGTTCCGAGAAGGCTGACCTGGGGACCAATTGTGAGATAGTACAGTCTCATCAGAAATTCACTCGGTCCAAGAACCGCGGGATTCATTGCAAATTCCAGAGCTGCGCCGAGAGTGAAAAGGGCCATAGCTACAGTCCAGACTAGCTGGTGTAACCTCTGGCGTCTTGCATACTGTATCCACAACAGGACCGTGAAGGCACCTGAGACCAGTGTGGTTGCTAAGGGAATGAAGTTGATCAACTGCATCGTTCCGCAAGGGGTCGCTACAACGGATAAAGATTTTTCCTACTGCAAACCTGCAATATCTTCGATACGAATTGTCTCCGCAATAATGGTTGACCAGCTGACTTTCAAGTTTGCAGTTCGATTTTCCTTACGACGATGCCTTCGTGTTCGCAGATTTCTTTGATGCTGTGAACTATTAGGCTTCGTTCCTTCAGAAAGTTTTGTGTTGCCACTGGAACCCAGAGTTCTATCGCTATCGAATCTTGATCCAACCCTTTCACGTAGAGGCGCATTTCACCCTGTGCCTCTCCACTGTCCAGCATTGCGGTTTCGACTTTGCTTCGAAAGCTATCGGTGGATACGTTTCTGTCTAGCGCCAAGTTGAGTATTATTGGTCGCTTTGCGAAGACCGTGAAGTTGCTGATTGGAACTTGCAGCATCACTGTGTTCGGAACTGAGATCGAGACTCCATCGTTGGTGAGTATGCGGCTTCTCAGGAATGAGATCTCGTCGATTGTACCTTCAATTGGTGCGCCTACAATATTGACTCTAATGTAGTCACCTTTTCTGAACGGTTTGCTGATTAAAACCAGCATCCCAGCAATCAGATTCCCAATAGTCGTCTGTGCTGCAAACCCTATCACAACCGCAGTAATACCTAGACTCACCAAGTAGCCCGTAAGATCAACGTTCAATCTTTCGAGGGTTGCGATCAGAATCACTAAGACGAGAATGACAGTCACCATCTTCCTCGCCGTGGACGCTCCTCGATGGCCGATCAGTGGTGACATGGTCCTCTGAATTGTGTGGCCCAGTATCCAGACGCCTACGAGTGCGATAAATGCCCAAGTTAGGCTTATTGTGATCTCCGGGTATGGTATCGAGATACCGAATACTCTTTCAAGGCTGTATAATGCAAAACTGATGATAGCGAAGACAACAACTAGGATTAGGACTACCGCTAAGAGTCCAACATGGATCTTGTTTTCCGTTGGGAATTGCAAGTCGCTTCCTCTCATTTGCTTCTCGCTCGAAATGTTCTTAGTGTAATATTGTGCCGCCGTCGAGCACTATAGTCTGACCATTAATGAAAGAAGAATCGTCGGAACACAGGAACACCAGACTCTTAGCAATTTCCTCCGGTGCTCCGAACCGTTTCATCAGATTCTCCTCGCTTCCCTTTCGCTTTTCATCATCCGTCAGCGCGCCGACCCATTCTGTCTCGACATTGCCCAGAACAATCGTGTTTACCCGAACGTATGGTGCCAACTCGAACGCTAAGGCCTTCGTCAGGCCGATGACGGCAGCTTTGGCGACTGTGAACGAAAATCCCTTGTCATGTCCACCAAGGGCTGGCGTTGAGCTCACGTTCACTATGACGCCCTTCTTCTGTCTTAGCATGTGAGGCGCTACAGTTCGGGCGCATAGGAAAGAGCCGTAAAGATCAACATTGAGGGGTTTGAAGAAGTCTTCAGCTGTCAAATCCAGAAATCTCTTGTTCCATTCGTGTCTAGCCGGATAACCGGCCAAATTCACCAATACATCGATCTTACCGAACTCCTTGATGGCCTCGTCAACCATCTTCATGACTTGACGAGATGACTGCTGCACATCAGTAAAATCAACTTGGGCCAAGACTACGCGTCGCCCAAGAGCCTTGACACTATTCGCAAGCTCTTCGGCCTCGGTTCTTCTTGCCCTATACTGCAAGACGACGTCCGCACCTTCCTTTGCAAATTCCAATGCGGTTGCTCGTCCAATCCCACCACTAGAACCTGTCAGAACGGCAAGTTTGCCTGCCAATCTCGACATTACGTTTCACAGTCTCAAACTGAGCGACCGCATTCTATAAGAGTTGAATTTTCTGACCCCGAAATTTCGGAATTACGAGAGGAAATACTTAGGCTTCCTTGGAGCAACTCGTCCGTTTCTACAAGCGTATGCCCGTCCTTGTGTACGTGCGAGTCCAGATTGCACAGTACTTCCGGTTCTTCAAGCGATACTAGAGCAGGTTGCTATTTGCGGGGAAGATCAACGTCCTTGGGATATTGCTGTTTGGTGTGCGGGGATCTTGGAACGAAATACGGCACCTCTGTAGATGAGGAACTCGCAGCAATACTAGTGAGCGCAAAGGTAGCTGAGAGCACGTATCATGTGGTAGAGTGGGGACAAAGTAAGGATCAATTCATCGTTTCCATGGCCAAGAGTCTCAAGTCCGCCGATTAGTTTGCCGAATCTCAGACTCCCTGTATGTTATTCTTCTCATGAAAGAACTCTCTCATAAATCTGATTCGTCAAGATTGTTTCGATGGAATGTTTCGGGAATTATAAGTCAGACAATTCCAGGTGCTACGACTGTTGGTTGCGGGAATGTTGCAAGCTCGTTAGAAATCAGCAAGAAATGGACTTACTTGCCAGCATCAAGAATGACGCGATAGTTCTGCGTCGCTTTGACGGTTCAACACTCTCGGAACAGAAAATTGGATACAATAGAAGCCTGAAGGAGTTTCTTCAGGCACACTAGTTACTATCGTGCGAACGCTCCTAGTCGGCTAGTAAATGCTTTAAAATGCTGGAGTGGTAAGGTTGAGAGGGCTTCGTGGTAGAGAAAAAAACGCAAGCAAGCGATGAAGAATTAGACGATGAATACTTGCCCGCTTGCTGCCGCAATAGTCAACCGCACAAACATCCAGTCTAGGGGAACGGTCTTAGGAAAGCTCCTTTGGTAGTAGCTGTGACCATTTTCGATGACTTGGCATGTAATTCAGGTTACCTCAGGTCGGGTGAGCATATAGGACAGGTTCCCATTCGATAATTTCGAAGTTTTCACTCTCAGTTTCATTCCGATTGTGATGCTTTCTTCTGAGAGTTTTCTATCAATCCATGCGAACACCTTCGGTCCTTCTGCTAGCTCTGCTAAGCCCAACAGATACGGCGCCTGTTCTGCGAAAGCAGCGGGCGCAGCATCGACCTTCGTGAATGTTATGAGGGTACAGTCTCCTGACAGTTCCTTCCACTCAATATTGGTTGCGAGACACCTCGTGCAGTGTGCACGTGGTGGAAACTGAAGAGACCCACATTCCTTGCACTTGGTCCCACAGACTTTTGCGTCCTCCAAGTAGTCGATGAATTTCGCTATTCTGGTTTGGCTCGCATAGGAGATCCATCCGAATTTTTCGAACCCCATCCCAATTCGACCTCATGCATTGACTAAATCTAACTAGCCCGAAGTACCGTACAAACCGCGTACATTCCGATACCGCCAATATTGTGAGCTAGGCCGATCTTCGCCTTTGGGACCTGATTTTGTCCGGCTTCGTTCCGTAATTGTTTTGCAATCGCGATTATGTGGGCGGCTCCTGTGGCGCCAACGGGATGACCCTTCGCCAGTAGTCCTCCGTCAACGTTCACCGGGATTTTTCCTCCAATGTAGGTTTGGCCATCTTGTATCATCTTCCCTCCATCGCCTCGCCTGCAGAACCCGAGATCTTCGTAGTTCATTATCTCGGCCGATGTGAAGCTGTCATGAACCTCTGCAACATCTAAGTCACGCGCGGTCATCTTGGCCATCTTGTAGGCCTGTCTCGCGGCTTGGACACTGCATTGAAAGCTTGCAAATTCGCTTCGGCTTGTTAGAGACATGGGGCTTGAGGCTAAGCCTAGGCCTGCGATCCAAACTGGGACGTCGGTAATCTTTCGGGCCAATTTTTCTCCTGCGAGAATCACGCAGGTCGCCCCGTCGGCGTTGGCGCAGCAATCATACAATTTGAGTGGGCTTGCTACGACTCGTGACTTGAGTACGTCTTCGACTGTGAGCTCCTTCTGGAACATGGCGTAGGGGTTCTTTGCTCCATATTTGTGGTTCTTGACTGATACGAGAGCCAACTGCTCTTCGGTCGTCCCGTATCGTTTCATGTGAGCTCGAGCGTGCATCGCATAGTAAGCGGGCATGGTCGGTCCGAAAGGGGATTCCCACATAACGTCACCAGACCTACTCATCACGTCTTGAACTTCGGCCGCGTCGAGTTCCGTCATTTTCTGAAAGCCAACAACCGCTACTATGTCATGTAGACCCGCCTGAATCATAGACCAGCCGACTCGGACTCCGACTCCGGACGAGGCGCAGGCAGCTTCTACGTGAAATGTTGGTGTCGGGTTAACGCCTAGATATTCAGCCATGATCCCTGCCGGAGACCGTTGTTTATCGTAATGGGTTCCTGAGCAGACTATGAGAGTTGAGATATCCTTCCTCGCCAGTCCAGCATCAGCCAACGCTTCCTTGAAAGCGTCAGCGACTAATTCTCGGCTTGATGAATCGGATAACTTGCCGAACTTTGTTTGACCGATCCCGACTATTCCAACTCGCATTCAGCGCACCAGTTGTCCTCTGTTTGGACGAGGCGGATAAGCGACTATCTTATTTTGGGTTATCCCAAAAAGCTAACAATCCTCTAGACTACTGTGATGGGAGTATCGGAATAGGGTGTCCTTGATAGTCAGCGAGGATCCAGCAAAGCAACGGATACTGTCAGCTTTAGCTGATGAGTATTCTAGGAAGATACTCACGGCGACGATCGAGGATCCTATGAGTGCTCTAGAATTGAGCAAGAAGTACGAAATACCCATAACAACAGTCTACCGTCGGATTGAGGAGTTAGTTGAAGCTGGACTTATAGCCGCAGTCAAGTCCGGTAGGACAACCGACGGTAAATGGTACGATCTGTACAGGAGCCTTCTGAGACGAATCGACGTTAGCTTTGAGAAAGGCGATGTCCGAATAGATGTAATCGTGAATGACCATGTCGCAGATAGATTCACACGCATGTGGACTTCGATCCCGAGAATTTAGGGAGGATGGGATGGCAACTGGCTGAATTCGACCAATTGTTTTGGTTTGCAACAGCTGCGAGACTCGCGGCCCTCGTTCTCGGAGCATTCATCGTGTACCTAGCCTACAAAGGTTATAGACGAAACAAGAGCCGGCCACTCCTCTATGTTGCGCTGGGCTTCGCCCTCATAACAGCTGGAACGATATTGGAAGGAGTACTCTTTGTCTTATTCCAAATTGACTTGCGCGCGGCTCTTGCGGCAGGGACTGTGCTAACCGTCATAGGGTTCCTATCGATAGTATACTCGATCTATTCGGTGAAGTGATAGATTGGAATACGCGCCAAGCTCAACTTCCTAATCTTCGCTCGTTAGCTCAGTGTCGACACAGATACATTCGTCTTGGTAATGGCCGCAATTTGGACATCTCGGACGACCTGTTAGAGCTTCGATCTTAGGATTATGAACAAGTGAGCGTATCTCGGCTGGCAGATTGGGTTCGTAGAATATGCGAAGAACCCAGCGAGTTAGATCTTGCTCTGTGACTATCCCGACTACCTTGCCGTTCTCCACTACCGGGAGCCGTCTAACTCCCAACTTCAACATTAGCTCGAAGGTACGCCAAATCTCCGTATCCGGTGTGACGGTTTGAATTGGTCTAGACATGAGTCCGCGGACAGGCAATCTGAGTAGACTATCCCCTCGCAAAGCAGCCCTAGTAATGTCACGTTCGGTGATTATTCCTACCGGCCTGTCTTTGTCTGTGACTACGACGCTTCCAACATCGAACTTGACCATTAAGCGAAGTGCTTCCTCTACCCGTTCACTGATGTCTATCGTTACGACTTTGCGCGTCATGATCTCCGAGAGAACACCGTGTTCGGGTTTGATCATGCAAATCATTGAAAGTAGGTTGTTGGGGCGTATAATAGAGGCTCCAACAGTTACCAACAATGAGAACAAAACGCGGTAGAAGGAAGGACGCCCACAGGCGGTCATTTCTGTGAGTGGTTGAGTTTGAATACTTATTTTACCAACGACCAAAGTAACTTGGTCTGAGTGAAGTGCAGCTACCCGAGTAATCTCTCTTGGATCTAAGTTTCTACAAGTCTCTCGCGAGACCCGCCCTGTTCCTAACATCACCCGAGATGGCACACGGAATAGCGAAATGGTCTTTCAAGCGGCATCTGATCTGGCACCTTCTGCGACGACGCCTGTGCGTCCAGGACAAACGTTTGCAGGTGACAGTCGGTCACCTCAACCTGCCAAATCCGATTGGACTTGCAGCGGGGTTTGACAAGAACTGCGAGATGTACAGATCCTTATTCGATATGGGCTTTGGATATCTGACCCTAGGTACGGTGACACTCAATGCCCGTGAAGGTAACCCGAAACCGCGGATGTGGAGATACCCACAAAATTCCCTAGTAAACTCCATGGGACTGCCAAATGAAGGGGCCGAGAAAGCAGCTGTCAACCTCTCAAAGCATAGAACCAATCGCGGACCCATAGTAGTCAGCATCTCCGGATTGAGCTTAGACGAATTCGTTGAATGCTATCGCAAGATCGAACCGGTGTCGGATTGTGTGGAGCTGAACATTAGCACCCCCAACACTGAAGGAGTAAGAATATTCCAAGACCCTTCAGTACTTTCCCAGCTCTTGGAAAAGATTACGCAAATGAGGAGCCGCGGGAAGCCAATCTGGGTAAAGATTCCGCCCTACTTCAACGACAAGGAACGTGAGAATGTTCTCGAACTAGTAGAATTGTGCATTAAGAAAGCCGCTGATGGAATAACGGCAATTAATACAAAAAAGATCAACGAAACTAGAGCCAGTATTGGGACAGGAGGCCTCAGTGGTCCTTTAATCTATGAAGATATGATCAGAATCGTATCAGATATCTATACTCACACAGCAGGGAAAATTTCCATCAATGCATGCGGCGGTGTTTCCACCGGTTTGAATGCCTGGCGAGCCTTTGAATCCGGAGCGTCGTCGATTCAACTTTACACCGGCCTAATCTATGAAGGCCCTGCGGTAGTTGCGAAACTGAACCGAGACCTTCTCCTTATGCTCGAAAGCTCCAACCGGAATTCGCTCGATGAGGTCATAGGTTCCGGTCTACGGTGAGATTCGCAACCAGACGGAACCTAGAATCCACTATTGCTGCGCTTTCTCGTAGCATACGCCCTGAGTCGGATTCCGCATGGACCAGGGAGAAGAACGCGTTTGGAAACGGGAAGCAAAGCATAATTTACGACGGCTCTCACCTTGGCTAAGATGAAATCTTTGCCGAAGATTCGAACAACCTCAAGCCAAATTGCGACGAAGTACGCTGAAGGGTTCGCAAGGGAACTCCAGCTCGACTCTGAAGTAGATCAGCAATGCGAATGGACGTGCCTTCTTTGGTCGAAAGACCATTGGGCCACGCAGGCTAGACAGGCTCAGATAACGTTGCAACAAGCAAGAGAACGCCTCGCGGCTACCCAATCGAACAAGACGACCATAGAGAGCCTGTTCGTCAACTCTCAGTTCATGAACACAGTCGCTCAAGTCTACTCGAAACTATTCGACAACACTGGCCAATCTTGCACCGTGAAGAACTTCTCCAATTGCCCGTACATGGGACAGCGGCAGGATCTGCTCAACAGAGGTTCACTGGCAAGCGTCTTTGTAACGATGCTACACAAGGCTACCTTCTACTCCATGCTCGATAGACACCCACTCGACAGCGGTCTCATACATGAAGAGTATACTGATGTCTATGGAATTGATCTCACGAATTACCGAGACTTGGAACTATCGCTGACAGATGGACGATTTCAGAAGCTATACGAGACCGTGGTTAAACGCGCCGCGCAACTTGCTGGAATACCATCGAAACAACCCTTTGAACCCGTGGCATGATTTCCTCATCCACGAAACCCGTAAATTGAGTACACAAGAACCAACAGTTCCACTGCGACCACAGCGTTCTCCAAGGCATGGGCTTCTATCAGATGGATTCCTAGGACTTCGATGAAAAACCCAGAATTCGATGTGATAGTCGCCGCGAATGGAGAATCACGACTGCGAAGCGAGCAACTCTTTATTATGCTGTCCTCAGAGACTGCCTAAAGAATTGATACTGGATGAGTCGAAAGACACTGATCGCTATCACTGTGTTCGTGGTCCTAGTAGTCGCCATGAATGCCGCCTATCTGCAATCACTTCCTACGACTAGACACATCACAGTTCAGTCCTTCGATTTCTTCTTCACAGTACCTGGGATACAAGGTAATGATCCAACTATAACCGTTCGAACCGGAGATACTATCGTGCTCACATTAGAGAATAATGTAACGCAAAACGATCACGAATTCTTCGTTCTCACAAAGGAAAACTTCGACAAATACACCACTACTCTGCAGCTTGGTGAAAATGCCTCCGAGCCTGAACCAGCCTTCATGAACGGGTCTGTGGAAGACGTGGCCGCTGGTCAATCTAAGACTGGCACCTTCGTGGTCGAACAATCTGGGACTTACATCTATGCATGTCTCGACAAGATGGGTACAGTCCCATTGACCCATGCAAACAAAGGTATGTATGGCACATTCCAAGTGGAGAGCGGGGGAATTTTCAGCATAATGAGATCACTTGGCAGCTTGTTAGGTGACGTGTTTAGCAACAGCATCACCAGCATTCCAATCATTATCATATGGCAGGTCGCTATACTGTTGTCTTTGGCTGCAGTGACAAAGCGCAGCGATTGACGTTAACTCCCAACGAGAAAATCTTCCGATTCTTCTTCGATTCTCGAGCAATACCCGCTGCATATCTTAAGCCGCATGACTCCTCGACTCGACGAAGATCCAGCTAAGCCATCGCGCCTCAACCGTCCGAGGGCAGACTAATATTCCATGTAAACTTGCAGTTCTAGATGACTCGAAATTGGCGCAGGGACCGATCGCGGCCGTCGTCATGCAGCTCAGCCTAAAGTACGTGAAAGCGAGCCTTATCTACCTAGTTGTCGGCGGGACGCTGATACTGCTAACCTTCGCTCATCTGCTGCCGTTCGAGATGACCGCATTCTACTTCATGCAACTCTATGGTTTCGTTGCTATGATGATCTTCGGCCTCTCCTACCTCTTTGTCCCATCCTTCGCGCATGCGTTTCTCTACAGTCTGCGGCTCGCGAAGCTACAGTTTTGGCTTATGAACATCGGCGTCGTGGGATTGACTGTCTCCTTCTCCGGCGTCCTGCCCTACGTCGTGAACCTCAGATTCATTGTCATTGGCTCACTTCTAATACAAGTCTTCGCTCTGTATTTGCACGCCTACAATCTCTGGTGCACAATGCGAGGCTGGAAAGGCTCGCCGGGCGAAAAATTGGCGCGACAGGTCGAATCATCAAAATCCTAGGGATGGCGTGATTAGCAAGATGCCCCAACGCTTCGGAGGATTGCTGGAGAGGCACTTCATCGTAGTTCTCATAGTATTGGGGGCAATAGGATTATCACTGTTCGCCATTTTCGAATTCGTCTCTACGTGGGAGATAGGTGTCGCGACGGGGTTGGTGCTATTCCTTACGACTACCATCCTGTTTATCTTGGGATATACGTTCGGTATTGTCGCTCTAGGTTTTATTGGAATATTCCTCCTAACTTGGATCTGGAATAGGAAGAAGCAAGTGGCAAAATCAAACTGAACTGCGTTAGTCTGCGCTCGGACACGCACAAAGTATTCATATGCATCTTTCAGGGTTCTAGCAAGACAACTTAGGGTTGCATAGTAGATGGCTGATGGTTGGTCTCCTCCTAAGAATGCCAAGATTTGGGGACACCTGTTCAATGAGGTAGTCCGGGCCAACCATTGCATGATGTGCGGTGCCTGCGTCGCCTCTTGCCCAATCAACGTTCTAAACGTGAACACAAACGAAGAACCAGTAATCAAAGGTCCATGTGCGGCCTGCCAAGTCTGCTACTACAGTTGCCCAAGACTTGAGCTACCACTAGACGAGATAGAATACTATCTGTTTGGAAGAACTCGCAAACCAGAGGAAGAGTCGCTTGGCATTTACAGAAATATCTACTCAGCCAGAGCGTTGGACGAGGAGATTTGGCACGCAGGCCAAGACGGAGGAACCGTAATAGCGTTAATGACGCACGCCCTTCAAATTGGTATGATTGACTGCTTCGCCACCTCGGACTTCACAAAATCAAATTCAGTTTTCGTACTCGGAAGCGGTATGACGCTCAAGACTGTACCAGTTGTAGGAGATACCGCTGCAGACCTGCTTCGTACCGCCGGATCAAAGTACACGCATGGCGGAGTCCTCGGAGTTCTATCAGATGCCGCAGCCTCTTATCCGAACGGCAAAGTGGGCCTTGTGGCGTTACCTTGCGAGTTACAGGGACTTTGGCGAATGTACACTGCAATGCAGGCCACTGTGAAGTTTGGAGGTTCATGGATCAGAGGCGGTCGCCCAACCTTAACGCTCGGGCTATTCTGCTCGAAGGTTTACACACATGACAAACTTGTGACCGAATTCATCCAGAACCAACATGGAATAGATCCGGCCAAGATTACGCGAACTGTTGTCAAACGGAATCGATTCAAGGTTTACGTCGGCGCAGACGTAGTTTTGGACGTCCACATCAAAGAACTCGAATCCTACATGAGTCCCCCCTGTCAATACTGCATCGATTATGTGGCCGAACTCGCCGACATCTCAGTCGGAGCGGTCGGTTCACCAGACGGTTGGACCACGGTCATTGTTCGCTCTGAGATGGGTCAGAAACTCTTCGATAGCGCTGTTAGAGCGAAGGTGATCGAATCCGTCCCAATTGAAAACGTCAAACCGGGCATCTCAGTCCCCGTGAGACTCTCAAACAAGAAGAAACGCGAACGCAACGCATACTACCTGAGGCGCGGATTGCGAAAAGGATTCCTTGAGCACCGCAAGCACGAACTCATTCAGATAGCTCCTACGCCCGAAGCCCAGTAACCTCTCCCAGCTTCAGTGAATCACGAAAATGGCTTACGACACTCTAACCCTAGCTGGCTCTACGGTCTTCGTGTCAACGATATTCATGATTCTTCTTCATGGCCTAGAGTGGTTTCACATTGGAACTTTGCTACACTCACAGTTACCTAACGCACTAGCTTACACAGTTTCGTCCAAACTTCAGGTTCTCAAAGGAGAACTGGGAATTGAGACGGTGTGCTACTTTCTGCTGTTGGTGGCCTTCGCAGTGTTCTTCCCCAGTAATCTTGTCTTGCTTACCGTCATCGCTTTGTTGGGACTAGTTCACTTTCAGGCCTTAGTGGGCGGAATGCGTGCAAATTGGCTGCAGAAATTGACGGCGGGAAGAGTTGCTGGGTTGTTAGTCTTTGATGTTCTTGAAATCGTTTTCTTATTGATATTGGCGTTTGGGTTTTATCCGTTCTTCCAGGCTCTGATCAGGGCCTGACTTCTAAGACGTGTTAACTGTTACGCTCTTAATTCGTGTGTAATGACCGATTGCTTGAAGGCCGTTCTCACAGCCGATCCCGCTGTCTTTGTAGCCACCAAAGGGTGTCTGTGGATAGGCGACTAGGTAATCGTTCACAGCTACCACCCCAGCCTCCAATCGGTTGACGATTTGCTGGGCGAGCTTCAGATTATTCGTCCAAACTCCTGCATACAAACCGAACTGAGTATCGTTCGCCATCTCGATGACCTGTTCAACCGAGTTGAACTTGAATACAGTCAGAACTGGTCCGAATATTTCCTCGCAGCCGATTTTCATTGAGGACTTGACATCCGTGAATATGGTTGGTTTCACGAAGTACCCGTTCTTCAGCGTCGGATCTTCTGGAATAGTGCCTCCCGTTGCCAACCGAGCGCCATCCTCCCGCCCAGACTTGATGTAGTTCAGGATGCGTTCTTGCTGGTCTCTTGAGACGAGTGGCCCCATTTCCGTCTTCTCATCAAGCCCGGGTCCGACTTTGAGAAGTTCGGTCCGTTTCTTCAGTTCAGCTAGGAACTTGTCGTAGATCTCTTCATGAAGGAATAATCTAGACCCGGCCCAGCACATTTGGCCTGCGTTCGTGAAGATTGCATATTTTGCCATCTGAACCGCCTTCTCGAAATCGGCGTCAGGGAAGACTATGTTCGGGTTCTTTCCTCCAAGTTCCAATAAGACCGGTGTTACGTTTTTTGCGGCGGTTTCCATAATCTGCTGCCCGGTCTCTGTTGATCCCGTGAACGTTATCCCATCAACATCCGAATTCGAAACCAGAGCCCTTCCAGCCACGGACCCGGAACCAGTGATCACGTTCAAGACCCCATCGGGCAGGCCTGCGTTCTGTGCATATTCCGCTATCTTCAGAAGCGTGAGTGGTGTTAGCTCGGCTGCTTTCGCGACGATTGTGTTTCCGGCAGCCAATGCTGGTGCAAGGCTTCTTGCTGCGAGAGCGAGCGGATAGTTCCACGGTATAATGTGAGCGGTCACGCCCAACGGTTCTCTTAGAGTGTAGGTCAGCCTATTGGCAGTGACGGGTATTGTTTCGCCCTCGATTTTGTCTGCGAGCCCGCCCCAGTATTCAAAGGCCCTTACAGTCCATGCAACGTCGGCTTTTGACTCTCGAATTGGTTTACCTTGGTTGAGAGTTTCCAGTTTGGCGAGTTCTTCGAAGTTCTGTCTAATTATGGCTCCGAGTTGGAGGAGAATCTTACCACGCTTCGTTTGCTCCATATCTCGCCAGTTAGGAGACACGAAGGTTCTCCGTGCGACCTCTATCGCCTCATTCGCATCATCTTTCGATCCTCTGGGAACGCGGCCAATCACTTCACCAGTAGCAGGGTTTCTGAGCTCGAAGGTCTCAGATGAGGTCCCGTCGGTCCATTTTCCATTAAGGAAGAACTTGTAACGTTGAACTTGAAGCGTCAATGATTCGCACCAGTTTGTTTATTCACTATTCCAAGGCTGTCGGCTGTTTAAGATGTTAGTTGAAGACTTCGTTCGAGCATTATGCGAGCTTGGAGCTCGCCTGGGCCACCAATTCGGCAACGCCGGTCTCCTTGCAGAGTTCTGGGGGCAAACCGGCTATGCACATGAGCGCGGATATTATGTTCGCTTCGGCGTCAATCGTCTTCCGGATCTCCGATTCCTGCTTTTTCAGTTCAGTTTCGGTTTGCCTGAAGGTGTGGCCGATGAATATCTTCGGAGTAAAACCGGCTCCCACCTGCATGAACCGACCACCGATGAGTAGGAATGGGATGTACTTGTCTGGGTTGTCCTTGCGGACCAACTTTTCTTCGGACTTGAGGAGTTTCTGGAGTGGTTTGAACTCTCTGTTCTTGATTTCCTTTGAGACGAATTCGATGTGAGAGCTAGTGTAGGTCGCTTCGGTGAAATCGTATGTAGGAAGATTGAGGAAAGGTTCGTCACGGGCTGCGCTTATCGTCTGTTTAAGACCATTCCACTGTCCAAATTTTTGGAGGGCTCTAACTATGGCCCACCGTTCAGCGGCGCAGTAGGGACAGTGCTCAGCACCCATGAAGAAGACGAAGAGCTTCCCGTTCTTCTTTATAGTGTCCTTTGAGACCTCAACGAATTTGCCGAGGACCTTCACACGCTTACTCATAGGCTGGTCGCGCCGCTAACGCTTACGAATGGTCCTCATTTAATCCTAGCTGTGGTTTGTGACAAGAATCAGCTAACTTTGATAGCAAGCAGCCTTTCACGAATCAAAAACGCGGACAGCCATACCGGTAGGGGTGGGGCGCCCCACCTGTTTGGTGGTTCTACGGGGATTTGCGACGCAGCCGCCGTATGATGAAGTAGGCGGCTATGACCGCGAGGATTAGGATGACGATGTATATGAGCGCTTTTTCGATTAGTAGTATGCACCAGCCGATCCAGGTGATGTAGCAAACTCCACCTGGCTCGCAGGAGCCGTAAACGAAGAAGTTGTAGAACGAGTAGACCGTGTAGATTAGGGACGCGAAGAAGGTTATAGTAAACAGCCAAGAAATCACGTTGAAATGCCTATAGAAGAATCGTGCCAGCGATGGAACAACCAGCAGCTTCGCCGTAATTTTGCCCTTAATCCTCTGTTCCAGACCGACGTCGCAGGGGCTTAGCGTCAAATTCTTAATAACGCACCTCAGAGCGTCTCGAGCCCAAGTCTTGTACTTCGCGGATCCAGCGCTCATAATCGAGAAAACGACGAGAGCTACAAGGCAGAGAACCATTCAATCGGACCAGCTTGAGTGTGTTGATGGACAGCACGATTAGCGAGCTATATTCATGCTAGGGTTGCTTTTCAGTTCTGTTAGCAACTGTTGAACGCTCAGAAGGTCTACCGGTTGTAGGGTGAGACTCACGGGGGGTGGGCGTGAGATTCACCTTCTTGTTCATCCACATCTTGCGAGAAAAAACATGTTGCAGGTTATACGGTGGACCGCTGGATACTCGGCTGAGTTTTTGTCGCCCAGACTTTAGAACTGTACAAAGAAAACTCGTCCACAAAATGGTGCATCAGAACCCGCCTCTTCTTTTGCTTACCATTGAAATGTTTCACCACTTGTGATAGATGGTGAGAGGTCTTAAGAACGAAGTTTGGCTACCCTGAGATCAAGTAGCGATTCGAAATGACAGGTCAGGTTCCGAACGGAGATACCCTTCGCCACGTATTGAGCAAGCCTGTGACGACGATTAATGTCAACGATTCAGTGGGTGTCGCCGCGGAGACTATGGTCAAGAATGAGATAGGCGCGGTTGTTGTGCTAGAAGACAAGAACCCTGTCGGTATAATCACAGAACGGGACATAATCAAACAGGTTACCAAAGGAACCGACGCACTGAAGAACCCAGTCAAACAGGTAATGTCGAGACCGCTCACAACAGCCTCTCCGGATATGTCGGTTCAACAAGCTTTCGAATTGATGTTGAGGAAAGGGATTCGCAGACTCCCAGTCCTCGATGGCAATAACCTAGTTGGGATTGCTACTGAAAAGGATCTGATGCGCTGGGTACTCCGTGTGTCCTACGAGCCCAACATTCCGAAGCACATCAAAGCTATTCTGGAAGCTCGCTGACCAAAGGAGATCTGCTTCATGAAAGTGGTTGTGTTCGGTAGCGGTTTGATGGGTTCGGCAATAGCCCGCGACTTAGTCAAATCAAAAGATGTAGAGCAAGTTACCGTCTGCGACGTGGACCGACATCGATTGAATACCCTCACTCAAGCTGAGCGCTCAACCAAACTTGCAGTGAAGATTCATGACGTTCGTCAACAATCGGAGACAGCTAAACTCCTGAAGAGATCTGATGTTGGTATTGGTGCTCTTCCTCATGGACTGAGCGAGTACGCTATTGAATCAACACTCCATGCAGGTGTCAACTTTGTCGACCTGATTTTCGGTTGGAGGTTCGGACAAGGCGCAGTTCACGCTGCAGCGAAGAAGAAGGGCATCACAATAATCCCTGCCTGTGGTTTAGCTCCTGGTCTGAGCAACATCCTAGCTTTGGCAGGTGCCGAACAGATGGATCGAGTGGATGAGGTGCATCTCAAAGTTGGCGGCATCCCGGAGCGACCCCAACCTCCCCTCAACTATCGAATCGTATTCTCCTTCGAAGCAGTCTTGGAGGAATATCTACGCAAAGCAAGGATTGTGAAGAACGGAAGGATCACCGAGGTCCCGGCGCTAACCGGCCTCGAAACCATAACCTTCCCATCGCCCGTAGGAAAATGCGAGTGCTTCTACACCGATGGACTCTCCACTCTCATCCAGACAATCAAAGGTGTGAAGGAAATGGATGAGAAAACGATACGTTGGCCGGGACATGTTGATCAGATACGCACTCTCATCGAGTGTGGTCTACTTGAGACGAAACCCCTCAAAATAGACGGCAAACCAATTGTCCCGCGCAAATTCGTCGCGAAGGTACTGTCGGACAGAATCAGCTTAGGAAAGGAGAAGGACCTGACGCTTCTGCGAGTTGATGTGGCAGGAAGAAAGAAAGGCAGGCGTCATCAAATTCGGTACGAGATGATAGATCATTATGATCCGAGACGAAAGTTGACCTCGATGGCTCGCACCACCGCATTTCCGTGCTCAATTGCGGCACAGATGTTGGGAGCAGGAGAGATCCCCTTGAAAGGCCTCGTCCCACCAGAGATTGCCTTCAAAGGAGAACTTCGCATAAAATTCCTACTTTACTTGGAAGAGCGAAGAATGAAAATCACAACACGGAAGTCGTGGGGAGAGTAGGCAGTGACGAAGTGACCTACTTTTCACGTGAGCATGGTCAAACCAGTTATGGTGACAGAGCAGTTATCTCAGAGAACCATCTCTGCCGAAACGTAAATTTCCCATCTGCATGGTAATTCGTCTTGGACTTCTTCCCAGAAGCGGTACCATCAACCTGCGTTTATATCAACCGCTCCGCGTAGCAACTCACGAATTCATCGAAAGAGTCGGAGTTAACTTATGGTTGGTTTGCAGGCCGTATCTCGAATGGGCACGGTCAGCGATGTTATGACGGGCTGGGTCATCACTATCGGGCCATCCGACTCTCTGCTGAAAGCACGCGATCTAATGACGCAAAGTCGCGTCTCGCAACTTGTTGTAATAGACTCACGGAGTCGTGCAATTGGTTTCATATCGAAACGAGATATAGCGCGATTTCTACTTGAGGATCCCACGACCCGGCGCTTGGAAGACATTCCGGTATCAGAAGCTTCATCTACGTCCATACCCACAATCAGGTCAGATCTGCCAGTTTTCAATGCAGCACGCATGTTCGATACGGAGAATCTCGCCTACACAGTAGTCACGAATGATCAACCCCTTTCAGGGGTGATGACGGAAACAGACCTTTGCCATTATTTTTCGCGAAAATTCCCCGATAAGTTCAGAGTTCTCGATTTCATGACGAGGGATTTCATCTTCGCGAAGAGCAGTTATCCAATTGTCCATGTGGCGCATGCAATTGCGTTCAGACAACCGAGCGTCCCAGTAATAGATAAGGAGCTAGTCGGCATACTCACCCTCTCAGACCTTCTCTCAATCAGAGAGAAGCAGCCTCAAACCACTCACGGACGACTTACAACAGACGCGGAAAGCGAGGTTGCTCTCATAACAACTAGGGATTTGATGACAGTCAATCCCATCACAACGGAGGAAAACACTGATCTCGCTCATGCAGCGCAGATTATGCTCAGGAAGGGGGTGGGTAGTCTACCGGTAATGGATAATGACTCAACCGTTGTCGGCTTACTAACCAAGCACGATATCGTCAGAGCGCTCGGGAGAATAGGTAGAAACCTCACCGAAGACTAAACTGAGACCGAGTTGCCGTCAGGATGAAGGATTCCCCAAGTGCTGCCGATTTGGAGGCACATCAGAAACTTCATGCCGTCGGCACACGAATAAGTGAAGTAATTCTCGGTGGACAAGATGGTATAGTGAACGTGCTCGGAGTTGTACTTGGTGTTGCCGCTGCTTCCGGCGACTCTCGTGTAATCATTGCAGCCGCTTTGGCTACAACCTTCGCGGAGTCACTATCCATGGCAGCCGTAGCCTACACCTCTACACTGGCCGACCGTGACATATATAGAGGCCAAGCAGAACGCGAAAAAGATCACATTCGAAGATTCTCGACGATCGAACGCGAAGAGATTAGACAAATCTATCAGGCGAAAGGTTTCACGGGACAACAACTTGACGAGATCGTCAATACAATAACATCCGATGAAGAGAAGTGGGTTGATGTTATGTTGGCTGAAGAACTGAAGATTTCTCCAGTTGAGGAAAAAGGCCTGCTTAAGACAGCGCTGATCGTTGGTTTCGCAGCCTTGATCGGTTCACTGATCCCTGTGTTTCCTTTCTTTGGACTACCAGTCTGGCTGGCAGTCTGGAGCTCTATTGCAGGCGCTGGGGTCTCACTGTTCGTCGTGGGGGCCTACAAAGCACGGGTTACTGTTGGCGTTTGGTGGAAATCGGGTCTACAACTGCTTGGAATCGGGCTAGTAACTGCGCTCGTAAGTTACGGTATAGGCAAAATCATCGTCGGATAAGGATTAAGTGCACTAGTCAAGAGAGACTGTTAGCTTACGCACATGCGAGGAATCAGTAACGATTATCGAATCAGCAAATCGTTTTCCACTCCCAGGCGCCACAGAGCATTATCCTCCCGAAAGAAAGTACGATATTCAACACTTGAAACTCGAAATCTCACTGGACCTTGAGAAGAAAAGCGTACACGGAAAGTCTACGCTCACATTGACGAGTTTGATTGATGAGCTAAGGCGAGTTGATCTCGATGCCGTTGAAATGAGTATCATAGCGGTCAAGGACTCGTCGGGACGTGAGCTTCGCTTCGATTACACGGGTGATAAACTTCTCATTTACCTAAATTCCCCAGTCGCTGAGAACGATAATCTCACCGTGAATGTTGATTATTCAGCTACTCCAAGAAGAGGTCTGTACTTTGTTGGGCCGGATGACGCCTATCCGGCCAAACCAGTGCAGGTTTATTCGCACGGAGAGGAGATGAACAACCGTTACTGGTTTCCTTGCTACGATTTTCCAAACGATCGTATGACGTCTGAAGCGATTGTGACCGTCCCAAGCAAATTCACAGTCATATCTAACGGTAAACTTGTCGGAGTATCAGAGGATAAGGGAAAGGGTACTCGAACGTATCAATGGTTACAGGAGATACCGCATGTCACTTACCTAGTATCCATCGCTGTTGGTGAATTCGTGGAACTTCGTGATAAATGGGGTAGCATACCAGTACTCTACTATGTTGACAAAGGATGCGAGAACGACGCAATGCGTTCCTTCAAGAAAACACCGAAGATGATAGAGTTCTACTCGAAGATATTCGGGCTTCCCTATCCATATGCGAAGTATTCACAAGTGGCTGTCGCAGATTTTGTGACTGGCGCCCAAGAGAATATTTCAGCGACGACTGCCACCGACGAAATTCTGCACAATGAGCGAGCACACTTGGATTATAGTTGTGATTACTTGGTCGCGCATGAACTTGTGCATCAATGGTTCGGAGACCTGGTCACATGTAAGGACTGGCCGCATATCTGGCTAAACGAAACCTTTGCGACCTACTTCGAATTTCTCTTCCTCGAACATGATTCTGGTCAAAACGAGCACGACGCTCACATAATTGAATACTACGACCGATATCTGGACGAAGTGAAAGAGAAGTACCGAAGGCCAGTCGTTACGCGAACGTATCATGAACCAGCTGAGCTCTTCGATCGACACACCTACGAGAAAGGATCGTTCGTAATGCGTATGCTTCGGTACACACTCGGCGACAACCAGTTCTGGAAGGCGATTCAGACCTATGTACAGAAGTATCGAGAGAGGGTCGTGGAGACTTCCGATTTCAAGAGCACTGTAGAGGAAGTAACCGGTCAGAGCATGGACCTATTCTTTGAACAATGGCTATACAAGCCGGGGCACCCCGAGCTCGCAATCAAGTTGGACTGGAATGAAGAACAGAAAAAACTAACACTCACCGTTGATCAAACTCAAGATACATCGAATGGAACCCCGATCTTCCAGTTCCCCGCGGAGATCCACATAGGGGACGAACAGGGAGACGCCAAACATATGGTAAACATCTCCCAGAGGAGGCATACCTTCGATTTTTCACTTAAACGAAAACCGCTATCGGTTGTGTTTGATCCTGAACATTGGATTCTCAAAACGATAAGATTCGATAAACCGCAAGGGATGCTGCTATACGAACTAAAGAATGGGGAAACTAACTGGGTGAGGCTGTGGGCAGCCCAAACCCTGACGAAATTCGTGAATACGGAAGTTATTCAGGCTCTGAAAGAAGCGATACTCCATGATCAATTCTGGATGGTCCAAGCTGAAGCAGCAAAGACATTGGGAGCTATGGGGACCGAGGCCGCTCTTGATGCGCTTCTAGAAGTCGTTAGCGTGAAGCATCCCAAAGCGAGGCGAGCAGTTGTCCGAGCGCTGGGAGAATTCCGCAGCGAACGTGCAGCCGAAGCTCTCCTGACGACTCTTACAAAGGATGAGAGTTACTACGTTGAAGCAGAATCCGCTCGATCTTTGGGCAAAACCAAATCGGTGAAGGCGTTTGACGCCCTCGTTAATGCGTTCAAAACCAAGGAGTCCTACAGGGATGTCATAAAGTCCCTTGCGCTTGAAGGGTTGACTGAGTTAAAGGACATCCGCGCTATACCGGTGATTCTCGAGGGAACCAAGTATGGTTTGAATTTCAGAGTACGAGAAACCGCAGCGAAAATGCTCGGAAAGATCGGTGCCTCAAATCAAATCGCTTTCGAACCCCTAATTGAACTTCTTAGAGACAAGAGTCTCCATATCCGTATAGCTGCCGCGTCAGCTCTGCGGGATCTACACGACCCACGAGCTCTGCCCGAACTCGAACGAACACTGGAAGCAGACGTTGAACCCGATGTGAGGAAAGCCGTGAGACGCACAATCTTCGTGATTCGAGACTTCCACGAGAAAGGGACCGAATGGGGCAAGACGCAAGATCAGATTGAAGAGTTGAAACAAGAGAACCGTTCCTTACGTCAAAGAATCGACGCGCTGGAAAAACAGGTTAGTAGAAGCTAGGTTGGCTTCGACGGGAATGAACCTGACCGATTTCGTAATCACGGTTGTGTTGGTGACAGCCTCTGGAGCGCTTGCTCCGGGGCCATTGTTCTTCAGTCTTCTCACGTACGGTTCTAAGGAAGGGGCACGCTCAGGGTTCACTTGTGCCATTGGACATACTATGGTCGAATTCCCGCTCGTCCTCGCGTTAGCTCTAGGCTTGCTTGCTGCGGCGAACCAACCCATGATCAAGAGCGTGATTGGATTGGTGGGAGGAGTGGGATTGATCGTTTTCGGGACTTTGCAAATCTACGAGACCCTGAGATCTAAGACCGGGAGGGACGAGGTCACCAAGACACGGACTCTGCCTGCAAGTTCTTTTGTGCTCGGATTGGCTCTGACTGGTCTGAATCCGTACTTCATCCTCTGGTGGTTAACGATCGGTTCAGTGCTGATTGTACAGGCGCTAGCTTTCGCGGCCATTGTGGGTGTGTTGATAATGTACGTGTCCCACGTCTGGATGGATTATGCCTTCCTAACAGCTATTGCGCACCTAGCAAAGAAAGGCAAGACCATTATCGGATCAAAGTATTACAAACTCACTTTGGTCGCCTTTGGAGCGATTCTAATCTTCTATGGGGCATCATTCATAGCTGACGCCGTCAAGTTATAAGCGAATCAGCGACCTTCGAAGAGTTATGTCGATTCACCAAAGAAACCGAGTAAGTCGAGAGTATCCCCGAAGATTGACGATTCTTCCGATGGCGAGAAGTGGTACTCGGTGAAATCGCAGGCAGGACTGTACCCAATTCGCTGATAGCTGCCCCCTCAGTGAATTCATAGGTTGATTCCACTTTCTCGTACCAGAGTTCCTCAATTCTCTCATATTTTTGGTGGGCCCATTCGAATCCGTGCACGTATATCTCTCGCTGAATCGCGTTTGGTGTATAGGCTTTCGAGCCACCATGTGAGACCTTCTTCCGCATAGGGCCCTATCTTCTTGAGGTTCTTGGATCGGTGCTTCCCGGTGTTCCAACCAATTATGGCGACGTCAAATGGCGCCGTATTGTTTCTGTGCTTTTTGATGTAGGCCAGTATGTCGCGGAGATGCTTCGGCTCAGGTCGAATGGGATGACCAAGGTGAAGTGGAAGAACTCCGTCCCATTTGGCGGCTCGACGAAACGGTCTCTTTCTAGGCCAGAACCCTCCGACCCATATTGGGATGCGCGGCTTCTGCTTAGGGGGAGGGAGAAAGGCCGTTTTCTTCGTTATGCGAAAATGTCTACCTTCGTAACTGAACGGTTTTCCTTTCCAGAGGCCAGTGATTATCTCCAGTGACTCATCGAGCTTCTCCGCCAGAATCCTCTCGTCGGCAACTTCGCCAAACCTCTCATAGTCAGTACTCTCTTCCTCGCCTATGCCCACACCTAGTATCATACGTCCATTAGAGAGATTATCAAGAGTAGCAGTTTGACGTGCGACAACCCACGGCTTGAGTTTTGGTAATGGAGTGACTGTTGTCCCGATCCTGATACGCTTGGTGTTCATGGCCATCGCGGCTAGAGCTATGAAGGAATCGCAGATTGAGATCCGTTGATCCCACTGAATCAAGTGATCCCAAAGGAAGAACCCGTCCCAGCTAGACCTTTCAGCCTCATACGCCATCTCAGCAAATGTGTGAGCGTCCGCAGCCCTACCGAAGTTCGGTACATATAGCCCGTAACGCAAGTCACCATCTCCCCGGCTTCTACGCTTCAATAGAGAACTCCTACGAGGTTTTGGTTAGATGGTCATTATATTTAGTCGATACTGGTAGTCGAGCGACGACAGAAACAATCAGTTCAACTTTAGGACAATCGCCAAACCACGATGTGGATAGAACGATAACTCCGTCTAGTTCGACATCTAGGGCTGACGTACTAGTTCTTAGTCTCAAGTGAGTCAATGAGAAGTGGTAGGTCGTTTATTGAGCCCAGAAAGTAATCAGGTTCAACCTTCAGTAGGCGCTCGTTGGAGAAAGGGCCTGTAGCGACGGCGATGGATAGCAAACCAGTAGCTCTTGCAGCGAGTACATCCATAACACCATCACCAACCAGAATTGCACTCTGGATCTGAACATGCATCCCGGCCAATGCTTTTTTGACCGGCTCCGCAGATGGTTTCATTTCCTCGCAATCGTCTCTCGTTACCACAACGTCGAAGAAACTTTGCAATCCTAAACGATTTAGCGTTAGATCCGTTCCCGCCCGTCCGTTGTTCGTGACAAGGCCAATCTTCACACCGTGGCTCCGTATCTTCTGAAGCGTTTCCACAGCGCCCGAATAGAGCGTGACCCCTTTAGCTCCTTCTAGCTCCATCTCCTCAAGGAGATTGTAGAACTTTCTTCGAAGAAGCACGTAACTAAGAGCGTCAAGTCTATCCTTCACGGCGTTGAGAAGGACGAAGAAACTGGTTTGTTCCGTCATATCGGGTGTGCGAAGATTCATTCGTTCAAGTTCCTTGAGACCCTTCCGGCGGACATCCATGAAGTCGAGATTGAAGTTCGTTATCGTCCCGTCCATGTCTATGATAATGGCTCTGACCTTCAACGGTGCCACTCCGCGATCTACTGGGCAACCCCTAAAATCAGCGCAAGTTTCCTTAAAGGTTGAGGCAATTTCGATGTGGAAAGAGGTTGATCGTGCGAAAGTTCACAGACTCTTCTATCCACAAGTTCCTATTGTCGTTACAGCGGAGTTCGACGGTCGAATCGGAGGTATGCCCGCAATCTGGTGCATGCCGCTCTCCTTCACCCCTCCTCTGGTGGGTGTTGCAGTCTCCCCAGACCATGAAACTCACAGAATAATCGTGGAAGCCCGGGCTTTCGGAATGAACTGGCTGAACTTCTTGTACGCCGGGAAGGTTGGTTCTCTTGGTGAAACATCAGGGAAAGACTTCGCAAACAAGTTGTCGGCCGTTGGATTCACCGTGGTGAAGGGCGAGAAAACCACACAGCCCCTCATTCGAGAAGCATCAGGGGTTCTCGAATGTAGACTTTTCGAACAACATCGAACTGGGACGCACGAACTTCTCATCGGTGAGGTACTAGCCGCCTCTGCACACGAATCCTTCAACGATTGTTCGGACTTCTCAGAATACAATCCGATGCTCTACGCTGGGACCGTTAATGGCAAGAGTAAATCGTGGATCATCATGTCTCCTCGAGGAGAAACAGTACAAATCCCTCTCTCGAAGCATCAGACGTGAAGGCTCCAATATCATTCCCGCGCATTCGATTCCTCCGAAGTCGTCGATCAGCTCTAAGCCTTTCGGATCATGGGCGTTGGAAATTGCGTTAACATTCTGCCACATATTCGGTCCCAGTTAGATTCGATATCGTCCGCCTAGGTTAGATTAGACGTTCGTAACAAGAAGAAATTGAGAATTCCTACGTTTCCGTTTCGTCCCTGCCACCCGCATGCGCGATCTGAATGGGTGGAACTTTTGCACGCAACTTGACCCTGCGCTTCTTCGCCAACCAATTCACCTCTAGTTTCACTGTCTCGTTATGTCTGCATCGAGCGGTCTAATTAAAGATGATTGGAGCAAGAAGCGTTCTTGGAGAAACTTCTACAATTCAACTTTCTCCATCCATTCACAGGTCTTGCTCTAGAGTTTGCGTCGTTTGAGAACCATGGATATGGCAAAACCTAGCACAAGTCCGACAGCGATTCCCGCGACGATATAGATCATCGTGCCGGCCCCAATCGAATAGTTCCCTGAGGCAGTAGTCTGGCTTGTCATCGTCTGAGTCACATTCTGCATAGACCCAGTCGCGGCTGCTTCCTGTGCGAGCTGAAGAGCGGCGAGTACTGGTCTTATTGCGTCCGCGTAATCCAGCTTGGCATAATCTGAATCAACTTGCATTAGCTTACTGCGCGCCTGATTGATCAAACCTGAGTTCGATGATCCTTTCGGATCGCTGCTGAGTATCATTTCAGTCTGTAGGTAGAGTCCGTCAACATGAGCGCGCTGAATCGAATCCTTGTCGCTTATCCCGAACTTGTAATCATTTGTGAAGTAGCCCATGGGCGAATAGAAGAAATCTCCTAGACTGTTGTAGTCGTGAGGATGAGTCAGACCGAATTCATGACCCAGCTCATGTATTATCGTTTGACTGAATCCCCTTCCTTTACCCGGCTGTGGAGGACTTGAGTCTTGACCCAGGGTGAACTCGTACTGGTTTAGAGAGATGAAGACGCCTTCATCGAACGATAATCCAAGGAGAGCCCCAGTGTCCCAGTCGGTCTTCTGAATATTCCACTTAGAGGTGTAAGTAAAGTACGTTTGACCACTGAATGCAAAGCCGAAGACAGGGATTGTCCTTCTTGAGGGAGAGCCAGTAGAAATGGTAGGCTCGAATTGATTGAAATTGTCCAGTACGTACCTGTAGATCGGCCTCAAGTCCACGACACCGTACCGGAGCGGCGACGAGAATGTGTTTCCCCAAATCCAAGAATCAGTGTACTTGTACTCTGACCCGATTAACGCATGCAAGGCCTGCGTAGTATTCTGGATGTGCAGGTTCACCGTAACATTCGAGTAAGGCACAAGATCCTTGACCGCGGTAGCGATGACATACTGGTTAACAGTTTTTAGGATTGGAACCTGACTCGTCTCCATGTCGGTTCGGTCATCCAATATATTGATGTCAATCTGGTATTCTGGCGAATACCGTGGATAATAGACGAAATCACGAGCGACGAAACTGTATGTGGCATCAAAGACGTAGTCGGCTACGTACTCCGTCAACCAGTTCTTGCCGAAGTTTGAAGCGAGATCGATGTTGTTGTCTGCCACAACTACTTGGAGGGGCAAATCGTCCCACGCCGTGTTTGTAGACTGCAGAGACACGGGGCCTGCGCTGAGGTCGACAAACCACATTCTATGGTGGCCTCCCCACGCTTTCATGAAATCTCTTTTCGGAAACATGTATCCAAGATCGGAATCGGTAACAGGGATGCTGTAGTAGTGAGGCTTAGTTGTAGGTGGAGGAGGTGGGGTCCGACCGCCGCTGTTCTTCAGGAATTGTTGAGCGTCATAGAAGTTAATTGACGGAAGTTGCGGGAGGTAATCAACAATGATGGTCCAACCATTATCAGTTCTTACCCCTAGACTTGGAAGGTGGCTCCAGAGCCACTCTTCCACAGAGTTTGCGTCGTAGGTAACGTAATTGATGGACACGGGAGTTCCCACATAATAGTCGGGATTAACCAGATCTTTCGAATAATACAGGAACCATGGATCCGGGCCGCGAGCCTGTCGCTCAATGGAGGTCAAGTAAGTTAGAAGGTCTTGCTTGAAACTGTCGGGAGCAAAACTGACCTTGTATTCTGGTTTGAATATAACCCCCGTCGAATTGGAGTTGAATCCGTCAGAAACCACGTTCTGGACCTCGCTGGGAAGATTCTTGAGCGTTCCGTTCCAAACCAGATAATTCGGATTGATCTGACTGGCATCAAACCCGAGTAGCACGACGTTTATTGGTATTGGCGAGATGCGCTTGATAACAGGAGTAGCTGAGACCTTGGAGGAAGCAGGAACATTCACTATCATGAGGCTTGCGAGGACAATTATTGCAAGTAGCCGCAGATGCTTACCAGAAATCTGCATATGAGTGCCCTATTTTTTGAAGTGCCCCTTGAACCTTACACGTTCCTTTAAACTATTGGTTTCTGTGAGCCGTTCAATTGCAATCGGTCCGCTGCAAATGATCAACTTGGAGGAAGTTCACTCCCTTGAATGCACTAGCGAACTGAAGCCAACTCCTCGGTTACGCAGCAATTGGAAACCCAGCGTCCTAGTAATCAGCCAACCCAAACACGCGGTCTGCTAAGGTTCCTCTTAGGTCCAAGTCGGGCAAAGGCCGCGTTTGTAGCGTATGGTGCAAATCACACGTCCTCCTGTGGGTGGGTATAGCATGGGGATATACACGCCTCAGTTATAATCCGGATATGCTTAATTTGGCGGATTCAGGTGCGCCTTGCAGGGCGTTTAGATAATGTGTCAATATTGCGGATGCGGTGGAAACTACCCGTACTACGGTCACTACCCTTACACCAACTATTCGCCATACCAGTACAGTCCTGTGAGTTACGGAATCCCCTGGGGTTACCCCTACATCTATGATTGGGGATTTCCATACTACGGCCTACCCTTGGGTTACGCTTACCAAGGTGGAAACGTCGGCTACGGTGCTGCAGCGCAAGTTCCACGAACACGTGGAGAGTACAAAGTCGGCAACTGTCTGATGATCTGTCAGTAAGACTCACCCACACCTCTTTTTTCCCAAGAATCAGCGACTCGATTCACAGCGAAAGCCCTTGACCGAAGACCTAATCACAACTCCACTGCCTTCGGGAAGCCTTGAACACTTTGAACAACCACGACACACACCTCGTCCGAGACATCAGGCTCCTGCTTGCAGCAATGGGGCTAAACTCTCTTCCCCTCGGATACACGCTCGTGGTTCTCCCAATCTACTTGAAACAAATTGGATTCTCAGGTGAAGTAATAGGCGCCATCGTAGCAGTCTCATCCATAGCCAACACGATTGCACTCATTCCATTCGCAATCGCTGCTGACAGATACGGAAGGAGACATTTCGCGATCTGGGGATTCCTGTCCGCAACCCTAGCCTACCTTCTATTCGCCTTCACGCGCGACCTGCCTTCCCTACTCCTGGCGAGCGCTATCGGAGGCGTGGGATTCGCTGGCGGATTTAGCTCCGCTGTCTGGACACCCGCATGGACTGCGTTACTTGCCGAGAAGACCTCTCACGAGAAGCGAACTACGGCATTCGCGTGGGCTCAAGGAATATGGACGGTTGCATTAACAGCAGGATCGGCGATGAGCGTGCTCCCAAACCAGCTGCGAGTTGGGCTTCAGTTATCATACCTGCCATCAAATGAATACACGTTTCTAATCCTCGCAGCCTTCGCCGTAATGTCAAGTCTAGTTGTTTTGCCGGTTCCCGAAAAGAAACGAGAACCACTCCAATTGAATGAGGTGGCCTCGCAAGGCATCTTCCGGTTGAAGTCACTTCCTCAAATCTCAAAGTTCTCACTAACGCTTGGTCTTGTAGGATTTGCCTCAGGTATCTCGGTACAATTGCTCGCACTCTGGTTCAACAGGATGTACGGTGTAAACGAGACAGACCTAGGACCTTGGTTTGCTGCCGCCGAAATCACCTCGCTGGTTGTCGTCCCAATCATTCCGAGACTTACCAGAAGTCTCGGTACTTCAGTGAGTGTACTCTCAACACAGGGCTTGTCTGCGGCCTTGCTAGGATCCATGATCCTTGCGCCAACTTATCAGTTGGCCGGCTTCGTATTCATTGTTCGCAACTTCTTCATGAACATCTCATGGCCAATTCAACAATCGTACCTAATGGGTACCGTAACGCCTGAAGAGAGAGCGTCCGCGTCGGCTATCACCTCAACAATTTGGGGAATTGGCAGTTCAATAGGCCCCGTTATGGCAGGGTATCTTCTGAGCGGAGCTACGTTCGTTTCGATCTCCGCCCCTCTCCTCATTGGGGCGGGGATCTATCTAGTCTCCGCCATCGCATTCTACTTGCTCTTTCGCAGGATCCCGCCACCAGAGGAAACCTACGCGTGATCCAATACCGAAAACTAAGAAGAAACGACATCCAGCAAGTACAAGTGGTCGCACTCAAAGCTTGGAGGTACACTTACCGCCACATCTACAAGTTGTCAACCATAAACAAGTACGTAACAGAGTATTATTCGAACGAGAGCTTCAAAGAATTCACCCTTCTCCGAATCAGAATAGGGGACGACGTATTCTACCTAGCCCTGGACGGAGGGCGCGTAATTGGATACTCCCATGTGGGCGAAAGAATTCAGAGATGGGAGCTATTCCGAATCTATCTTCTACCGGAATTCGTAGGCAAAGTAATTGGAAAGAAACTCCTTCATCTCGGAGAACGATTTCTACGAAGAAAAGGGGCGAGAAGCTACTACCTCTACGTACATGCGAGGAATAGTCTCGGTAGGCAGTTCCATCTGAGAAATGGTTTCGAGAGGGTCAAGGAAAAGGACAGGGGCCCGACGTCACAGTGCTTGCAGAAGCGGCTTGACTAGCTTTCAGGACTTGGCTTGAACCAGTTTCTTGCCGTCCCAGCTGAACCCGAGCTCTTTCAACTCATCGAAGAACCATGACAGGTTCTCCTTCGGCTCATGAAACTTGGTTAAGACATCTTTTATGACGTGACTTAGAAATGATGAGAAGAGCTCTTTGTCCTCGTTGTAGAGGCGATTTAGGAAAAGCGAGAGCCTGTCAAGCTCGAAATCGCCAGTTAGCACATCCGCGTAGACCTTGTCCCAGATCCCTTCCAATTTGAACTGGCGGACTGCTTCACGCATGTAAGGGAATAGATCCGTGAAGTATTCCCGGAGACCCCCTTGGGAGCGAAACACCGCCTGGACGAGCCTCCGAATCCGCATATCGACTTCTGGGACGCCACTCAAAGATGACACTAACCTACTCGACCAAGAATTCGAGCTAGATAACGCAGCTAAGTATAAACTTCCCTCAACAAATCCTTGATGATTTTCCCGACTTCACTCGTCTCTATGACACCATTTTCAGTTATGAAGTTCGAAACTTGACTTTGAGAGGTTACGTCGAAGATCTCCGAAACTTCGATGGGCTCACCTAGAAAATGAGAAGTGCTAAATTTCATTGCTTCGCATGCAACGTAAAATGGAACGTTTGCAGAATTGGCAGCATCGGCAATCTGCTTTGTCCCAACCTTATGGACCAGAGAACCATCAGAAAGTACACTGTCCGCTCCAACCAGCACAGCATCCATGTCTGGCACCACCGACACTGCAGCAGAATCGGCAATCAATCTCACAGGAACACTATCGTTTATCAGGTCCTTGGCGAGTTGTTTACCCTCGAAGCCTGGGCTCGATTCGGTTACCCAAACCCGCAATCTTCTACCACTCTTCACAGCCAATTCCAGCGCTCTCTTGACAGTAGCGCTGTAACTGTGTGTGAGAACTTGGCCCTTCTCGGGGATAATGGCGACCGCATTCCTTGATGCATCCTCTACTGCTGCTTTAGCATTTGCGAGAATGTCTTCAGCTAACCGGATGATTTGTGTCCTGAACTCTTCAAGCGACCTTGCTTGTGGCCTACTTTGATCGGCCTTGTGTAACATTCTGCCTGTAAGATTGCGAATCGTGGCCATCCCTGGCTGTGTCTTCCACAACCTCAATGATACAAGCAGGAGATCATGGAACAGCTCGTCGACCGAGAATGCTGTGGAAGACTGAGCTGTGTCCTTCATCACCTCGACGGCACGTCGTCCCAAGAAGCCTGCACCGTGAATTCTGTCCTGAGTAACAGCGCTTACGTCAGACAGAACTTTCGATAGTGAGGCAGAAGAAGCTTGGAGATCCCAACGTACCCGCTCGAACGTCTCCTTGAGCTTCGGAACCGTCGCATATGAGATGAGCTCGTTGGGATCCACCCACTTGTACTCGGTATGCTCCCAGTCTAGTCGAATTTTTCGGCCTTGGACATTGAATAGAAATGGATCGACGATCCAAACGGTATCTGTTTGTTCATCAAATGCTCGGACGACTTCGCCCGCTCGCATTAAGCTAAGGGACTTTGAATTAAGACCGACCTCTTCTCGGATCTCGGTCCACGCTCTTTGAAGCGGTTCTTCGTTTCCTTCAAGATAACCGCTGACAGCAGCCCATTTTCCTTGATATGTTCCCACCTGGGGGCTTCTACGAAGAAGGAGAATTTTGTGATCTGCTTGGAGGAAGGAGGTTACTACGTGTTTGTATTGCAATCTGCTACACTGAGTGACTGCGCTTCATTGTCTACGAAGTGGGTCCACTTGCGGTTTCACGGTTTCCAGTCGCGTCCATAATTTTGCGGCCGCGGCTTGTGAGACCGATTGAGCTTCTACTTCGTCGAAGGTTACGAGGTTCTTGTTTCGTACAATTGGCTTGCCATCAACGAAGACATGCTCGACATCATCTCCGTCGACAGTGTTGATCAGGTGTTCAACGGCGCTGCTGGCATTGAGTGGTGTTGGGAGTATGCTAGGTTTGATGATGACCAGGTCGGCTCGTTTTCCGGGTTCTATGGAACCAACTTCCCTATCCATTCCGTACAGCTTCGCCCCGTTGATAGTGGCCATCTCCAGAACCGTATACGGGTCGATTGCGTTGGGATCCCGATGATGCAAGCGATGGAGCAGGAACGTTACCCGCATGTTCTCGAACATATCGAAGACGTACCCGTCGTTTCCTAGACCCACATTGACGTTCTTCTCGAGCATACGAAGGACTGGTGACACGCCCACAGCGTTCAACATGTTGCTCATCGCATTATGAGCTACGCCCGTCCCGGTTTGCGCAACGATATCAATCTCTTCGTCGTTCAGGTTGACACAGTGCGCCAAAACCACGTTAGGTCCCAAAAGGCCGACGTCTCGAAGTCGTTCTATGGTTCTCTTTCCGTAGTTTTCGAGATTGTGATGAACGTCTCCCAACCCTTCGGAAGTATGTATGGTAATTGGGACGCGGTACCTAGTGGCAAGCGCCTTCACTTCTCTGATTAGATCGTCTGATACGGTGAAGGAGGCATGTATGCTGAAGAGGGGCCTAGCTTTGCTATTGGGTTTTGATTGGGCTTTCTCAACGAACCGCACATTCTCCTTCACACCTCTCGATCCTTCATCCTTCGAATGTCGTTCGGTTGCTTCAAAGGCGATGAAACCTCTTATTCCGACTTCGTCTACCGCACGAGCGATATGGTCTAGGACGCCGGAAATCGAGTTAGGGCCCGAGTAAGTGTCGGCGAAGGTCGTTACACCGGACTTGGCGAACTCAACACAAGCCACAAGTGCACTAGCATAAGCGTCCTCGTAATTCATCATCTCATCCATTGGCCACCACACACGTTGAAGAATCTGCGTAAAATCCGAAGGTGGTGTAATCTTGAGAGACGCACCTCGAAGCAACATACCGTACAGATGGGAATGAGCGCAAACGATCCCTGGCATCACGATGCAGCCAGACGCATCAAAAACCTCAACATTGCTGCGCTTCCTCTCCAAATCCGCGGTCTTGCCAATCTCCGCAATCTTACCGTCCTCAACTGCGACCGATTGGCCTTCGAGGATCCGATGTTGATTATCCATCGTCACTAGAACGCCATTCTTCACTAGGAGACTGGACAAACACAAAACCAATCTAGACCGAGAGGTCAGTTCATAAAAGGATTGAGTAAGTCACGCCGCTGATTTCTTCAAAGTGACCTCGGAAAGAGGCTGTTGTACTCACGCGTGATTCTACTCGCTGACGCCACTGGCCTCATTGCGGTTTCGCTAGCTATCGGGAGGGACTTCTTACTACACACTGGTCAGTCTTCTTGAGTCAGCGATACTATTGTTCACAGGTGGATTCAAGAAACGGTGGCCTATCCCGGTGGAGACATTCAAGCTTCTAGTCCTACGCGACTGGTCACTCATAATTTCTGGACTCCCAGTTGCTGCGAGTTTTCTTCTAGCCTATCCGTTCAAATGAACAGCGAATTTTCAAACAATAGAAAGAGCCAGTCTTTTTAGTTCCCCTAGACAATTACCCGTGATGTGTTTTCATGCCATTAGATTTCATTTTGTTGAGCGCGCTTGCGCTTGTCTTTTATGGGTTCACATTTTTCTTACTGCGTAGACGCATCCCCACGCTCAGGACCCTCATAACGGAACTGGAGAAGCAGCCCAAAGAATCGACCCGATCCTATCTTATGGGTTGGATTCTTCGTGGTCGCGGAGCCGGTGAGAGTCAATTAATGCATCTCTTCGAGGTATTCTCGCATAATCTGCATGCCACGAGGCGGAAGAAAGGTCATGTAAGTGTCAGGGTTGCGAACGACTTCGTCTTCCCCGAACACCCCATAAATCAGCAAGGCGCAGTCGGTAACCGATGACCGATTTTGATCAGGACCGCGGCATGTTGGTCTCCAAGAGGAAGAACTAAGAGCCAGACAGTCTCGAAGGAATCCGGTTTGCGGGCGAAGAATAACGATGCAGCAAACGCCTTTCGACGTTCATGCGGCTTTGGTGAATCAAAGAGGCTACCATAATCACCGCGTAAACACACACTCCGATGTCATCAGCGACGGGATACTGCAAGACCTCTGGAGGGGTTGTCCAGCTTTACGAGCTGACCTTGAGGCAGGTCGAGTCGGTTTCTGGAAGAACAAGAAGATCAAGTGGGGGCGGGGACGAGATACCGATCTAATCATCGCTGAACCTATTGTTGCCAAGAGCAGAGGAATGCAAGGAGCCTTAACGTACGACTGGCATGGTGCGGCAGTAGATGCACGGTCTAAACCAAATCCGAATAGAGTACGTATCATGATCGAGCACAAGTCTGTTATTACTGCACACCGCAATCGCGATGCACGCTACGATGACCTGAACAACTTAGTTCAGGATATCGTGAGAGACGCTGCAGCGAACATTGTAATCGGCGCAACTGTCATGGTTGGAGTTTCGGAATACTATCTTAACATTCCTGATAAGCTACTGCCGAATTTTATTAAGAAGTCTGAGACTGGCAAAAAGCAGTTTGACGAAGAGCGCTTCAGCCGCGAGATTCTAGCGCGAGTCAAGGCTCATGATGAAATCTTGTTCAAGGATTACTCTTTCGCGGTCAGCTATAACAAATCGGATGAAATCAAGGAGACCTTTGGGAAATTCAACAGACTATCGCGTCGCCCGCAGAATAATCGGTCGCAACTGGGTTACGATGCACTTTTGCTTTGCCCTGTTTATTACGACAATGTGCATGAAGCTAGGGTAGCTCGAAACAACGACTTCGGGATAGACGTAGACGGAGAGTATCAACAGTTCTTGCGCAGAATTTGTGAAGACTATACGGCGTTGTGGGGACGTTCCGAATGATTTGCTTTTCAGAATGCTTTCTGCAATCGGATCAGCGTAGATATTGTTTCATTGTGGCGCAGCTTGCTTTGTCTCCTCCAGCGCCGTGACGACAACGCTTCTAGGAACAGGCAGCAGTTTCATTACACTACTCTGCAGCCTGTAGAAGCCATTAGCCGCGCGCTGGCAATGCGCCTCAAGCCACGAGTGGACTTCGGGACTGTTGAGATAGACGAGCAGTCTATCAAAACGTACGCTCTCATTCGGCACGATGTAGTAAACAGAATGACGAGGCACCATGAGACCTCGTTTGTCTGACCAAAAGGCAGGCTCGGAAGCAATGTCTTTGCAGAGAAACTTCGGTCGCAGTATATCACGCAGAGGTACATTTTCGTGAAACGCGTACCATTTTCGCTTTCCTTTAGAGACGCATGTTCGTTTCTCCAGTCTCTCTCTGCGCCGACTCAGATACGTGCGTAGACTTCCCAATTCTTCTTCTGGGAGTAGGTTCCCTTCTCTATCGTAGGGAACCAGCATCACATCTTCGGTGTTCAAGATTTCAGTGCCCTTAGGTGGTCGGAGGTCACGCCCAGAAATCGTAGGATAGGCGAATTTGCGAAGTTCCCTTGGCAGCTTCTTCTCAGGAAGCGCGAATACTTCGTCTGCTCCTGTGGCGACTCCTGCGGAGACGCGTACGCAGATGCCTTCTAGAGTTAGCCCCTCGTTCTCAATGTCGGCTCCATGCTGGAGAGCAGCGATCCAGGCCGAACCATCTGGAGGTAGTTTCACGGACCTAACCTGCCCATCGCGGGAGCGGACTCTAGTCTTCTCATCTAGTCGGGCTTTGCGTTTCTCAACGGTAGTTATAGTCGGGTATGTTACCAGGCCCGAGAACGTTTCCTCGTCGATGTGTTGTATTTCCTCAACGACTAGATCGGCCAACAAGCGGCGGAGAGGCGCCGCTGTGTGTACGTATTCGAATTTTTCTGGAGTGACAAAGCAGAGGCGACCATTCTGCTTCAGGTTCTTGACGGACTGCTCGAAGAATAGCAGATAAAGGTCGAAGCGTTCTACAGCAGTTTTGAAGACGCCGCGATAGCGAGCTTTTTGTCGTTCGTCAAGCTCGGTTATGGGAACATAAGGTGGATTACCAATGATGAAGTCGGCGGCAATGGGTTTGTCCAGATAATCCTGTTCCAGTATCTCTACTGACGCGCAGTTCGCAAATCGCCTGCCCGCCTTCTCAGCCAAGTTCGCGTCAAGTTCGACTCCGATTATGCGGGGGGTTTCAAGTTGAAGTTTGTCACAATATCGGAGTATCCCCTCGATGAACGCCCCTTCCCCGCACCCCGGTTCAATAACGAAGTCTGTCGGCTTGGGTTTCATGTTGGAGAAAAGTTTCTCGACCATCATGTCAACAATGACCGCTGGCGTAGTGACTTGACCTTTTGCGCTTGTTAAGACCACATCCGCAGAGGACTTCAAGCTGGCTACCTAGTCGCCACCGGATTCGCGTTGGACACATATAATGTCTGTAGGTCAAGTGGTGTTTCACACAAGAGTTCTGAGCCGAATTCATTTTTGTTCCTACAGAACTGTAGGATGAAAATACTTTGGAAAAATGTCAGTCTTGATCTTCTTGATCTTGCCATTCGACTTCGTTTTTGATTCAATCGTCAATGGGTTTCTGAGTTCGTTGTATCCGCATTTAGCTCACGGTTTGCTCTCCTTTCTTGTCCTTGCACTTGCTATCCTGCTTGGCACAGTCACGACATCGAAGTTGAACATTAGTCCACTCAAGCCAGATTCAGATCAGACACATGAAGTGGGGTTACCGTTGTACGGCGATCATCTAGCATACGGCAGTGTGCCAACTTTCGATGCGACACGAAGGCGTCTGATGAAGAAGTTTCGAATTAGCGAGTCCATTGAGATGGCGAAGGGCACAGAGCAAACTAGGATACCTTAGCGATGCGGAGGGGTTATGGTCGGAATTTTCGTGGTCGCGATTTTCGAATGCGCGCGAAAAATCATCATTTTCCTTCCGGAACCGCTCGTCCCTCATGTTGAAAGGTGGTTGATCGCAGGTGCGGATAGTAGGTCTGGGGGATTCTACAACGGCTGGGACGCCGGGCTTCCTCTCACCTATCGAAGCTCCTGCCGACGGGATGGGAGATCCCGAAAGCCAGTACGCGCACTGGATGATGAAAGAACATCCTCAATGGAGTGTTCTAAACCGCGGAATCAACGGCCAACGTTCTGACGAAATTCTCGCAAGATTTCAAAG